>Ga0307507_10002455_pt1 | contig 38804 bp, 11 predicted proteins | sample 7_EM_MG_FD_207223 | JGI IMG/M metagenome (GOLD analysis project Ga0307507, IMG submission 207223) | Populus trichocarpa ectomycorrhiza microbial communities from riparian zone in the Pacific Northwest, United States - 7_EM | ecosystem: Host-associated > Plants > Roots > Unclassified | place...
CTGGTGGAAAACGGTGGATCTTGGCAGACGTGGATTATAGTAGACGCGAGTCACGTGACTTAAGGACCGCATAAAATATCGAGCGGCGCTGCTATTCTTCTCCTTCCTTTCTCTAGCTTTGGATCCTCGTTTATAGACTACCAATTATATAGGCTTGCGCGTCCCTCTTGCCGTGCTTATACCTTAATTAACTAAGTCGCTAATATTATCTAAAGCTTAACTACTCTTTCTTTCTAAGAAGGAACTTAAATATATCTATAAAGGACTTAGGATAGGACCCTAAGGACATTACTAGGACTATAAGGATAGGATAGACCCCTAAGAACCAAAAGAACACGAATAGAACGCGAAACCTAAGAATAGGACATATATGGACCAGAACCCCTAGAAAATAAATAAACACCGGAAATTACCTAATACCCCTACCACTATGCCAAGAAATACAGCAGCCGGCAAAGCCGCTGTAGGACCCGCAAATACCTCTAATAGTGAAATAGTTGCCGTCTCGACCCCCTAGGAAGAGCTCGCAGCAGCTAATGCCGAAACTAAACGGCTTTAAGAGCTGCTTAAAACCAAAGACACCCCTATACCTAGTAAGGAGTTATCAGACACTTAGAGACTTGCTAGTCCTTAAGACCCTAGCCTAATATATAGCATTAGCATCGTCGCGGTCTATAAAGGTTGTAGACCCCCTATTGCTTATAGACGGAACTAACCCTATATTTGATAATTAGAAGCTTTAACTGCAAGACAAGCTTAAAGTTAATATGGACCACTTCCCTACTACCTAAGCTAAAATGGCCTATATCTTCGGCCGTACTGGCGGGGACGCATAGATGCATTTACGTCTGTAATACGCCTAGGACTCGGCAGACCCCTTCCTCTTTAAAGAAGAGATAGTCAACTACTTGTCTTCCATTTATAAGGACCCCTTTAAGATATAGAATGCCTACCTTAATTATAAAGCTCTTAATATAAAGACGATGGAGACCTTTTTAGCCTTTTAGACCCGCTTTCTGTACCTAGCTAGCCAAGCCTGAATTCCCTATAAAGACCTAATACCAGACCTCTTTAATAAGCTTACCCTAGACCTACAGCACGCCATACTGCCAGTTTTTACTACTGTATAGACGCTAAAGGTACTTATAGACTACTGCCTAGCTATTAACCAAGGCCTCTATTAAATTAAGGCATGATTTAAGCGGTATAAAGCTAGAAACTCTTTAAACTAGACTATAAGTACTTTATAAACGGCCCGTAACACCCTAGCATAATTTATAACTCCTACGGCACCAGCCGTATAGCCCGCCGTTAATTTAGTAGCTAGCTATACAGCTAGTCCTACTATAGGTCTGGCGCATACTTAGCCTATATACAACGACCCCTATAAATAGGCCCTTAGTAATTAAGGAGCTTGCTTCTTATACAGCCAGAAAGACTACTTTGCAAAGAATTGCTAGACAAAGGCAAAAACAGGCGAGGTTCTATTAATTTAGGAGAATAGTGTGGAGTTAGAAAAAGAGGAACCTTAAAGGAAGACTCCTCTTTAGGGTTAAAAGGGATTGATATATTATATATTAATCTAGGTCAGCTAGTTAGTAAAAGAAGCTGCACTATCCCTTATACCTTATTCCGCAATGGATATTAAGTTTTAACCTCTGCTTTAGCTAACTCTGGAGTAAATGCCTTTACCTTAATAGATACCTAGTGTGCTATAAGGCTGGCTAACTTTTTAAATGCACCCTTTAAAGAACTGCCCAAACTAATTCCTATTTGCGGGTATAATAGATAGATAGGACTACCTATTATAACTATCTTGCGGATTTACCTCTATATAGATAGACAAAGGTAGTATAACGTCCCCTTTCTTATTATAGACCTAGGAAGCCATAATATAATCTTAAAAAGAAAATAGCTAGCCTATCTAGGCTTATAGCTTAATATATAGAGTAGACGGCTTATCTGGCCTAAAACCCTACCCCTAATACCCTCTTTTATAAAGGAAATCAGCATTATAATGGAAAACCTTATACGGCTATAAATAGACACCGTTTACTAGGCTAATACTATGCGTAGGGACTAGGCTTTTAAAAAGAACGTATAGCTTAACCTATAACGGATCTGTATACTACGCCGCCCCTAGACTACTTATGTTATACTACCTACACCAGAGATTAAGAAAGTTAGTAAAAAGCTAGTGGATCTCCCCATAGGGAACTTAGGCCCTATATAGCCACAAAGAATAGCAAGGAGTATTAGACGCTATACTAAATATATAAACTACAGGGATAACTTGTGGAAGATAGAATAGGAGCTAAGAAAGATCACAAATCCTAGGCCGTAAAATACGGCCCAATAATAGTTTATAAAGAAACCTATGGACCTCCCACTAGTTAATATCTACTATATTGGCGCCGTAGGATTCTACTAGAACTTAGTCTAACCTAATACCGTTACCTTTACCACCAGCTTATATGAAATTAATTAAATAATTAAGGAAAAGGAAAATAAGCTTAGTAAATAGGAAGGCGAGCTTATAGACAAGGAGCTAGTAGAACAGAAACTACCCTATTAATACTAGAAATTCAAGAATATATTCTCTAAGGCAGTATTAGATATACTCCCGCCTTATTAACCATATAACTATAAGATTGAGATTAAGCTAAATAAGAAAGACATACTTAGCTATAGCCCCCTTTGTTAGCAATCTACTGCCAAATTATAGGCTATAAAGTAGTACCTTATTAATAACCTAAATAAGGGTTTTATTAAACCTAGTTAAGCCCCTTTTAACTCGCCTATTCTCTTTACTAAAAAGCTAAATAGAGAACATTGTTTCTATATTGACTACCGCAAACTAAATAATATAACCCGCAAGGACCGCTACCTACTGCCTTTACTTAATAAGACTTTAACCTAAATAAGTAGAGCTAAGATCTTTACTAAGCTTAATATCCGTTAGGCCTTTTACTAGATTAGGATAGACCCTAGATTAGAAGATCTTATTATATTTCGGACCTATTACAGAACATATAAATATAAAGTACTTTCTTTTAGACTGACTAACGGACCGGCTATATACCAGCGATATATAAATAATATACTCTTTAACTACCTTGATAACTTCTATACGGCCTACCTAGATAATATTATAATCTACTCTAAGAATGAGTTAGAATACGAGGAGTATATCTATAAAGTCCTATAATAGCTCCGCGAGGCTGGTCTCTAGGCCAATATTAGGAAATTGGAATTTAGTGTTAAGCGTATAAAGTACCTAGGTTTTATTATTAGTATAGATGGAATTAAGGCCAACCTAAAGAAAACGGCCGTAATTAACTAGTAGATACCCCCACGGACTATAAAAGGGGTGTAATTATTTTTAGGTTTCTATAACTTCTATTAACGCTTTATTAAGAACTATAGTAGGATTACCTGGCCTCTTAACCGCCTTATTAGGAAAAACCAGCCATTTTACTTTAACGCTATATATATGCAGGCCTTTAATAAGCTTAAAAAATGGCTGGTATTAGCTCCCCTATTTGCCTACTTTAACCTAGAATAGCCCTCGATGCTAGAAACTAATGCCTTAGATAGCGCAATAGTCGGCATTTTCTCCTAAAAGCAACTAAATAGAGAATGGTACCCTGTTGCATACTATTTAAAGACTATAATAGATGCCGAGCTAAACTACTACATCTATAATAAAGAAATGCTGGCTATTGTCTCTAGCTTTTAGCAATAGTGTGTATAGCTAGAGGGGACCCCTAAGCCTATTAAGGTAGTTTCAGATTATAAGGCCCTAGAATACTTTATAACAACTAAGGCCCTTATGGCCTGGTAGGCACGCTAGGCGGATATCCTATCTTAGTTTAACTTCTTAATTATATATAGACTAGGCGCTATGAACCATGCGGATGCTCTTATAAGGCGTAAACAGGACCTAGGTAACTAGGCGGCTGTAAAGATCTTATTATAGACCTAGACACTACTATAACTAGAGCACCTTAACCCCTAGATACAGGCAGAGCTAAATATAGACCCTTTAGATGCTGAGATATATCCTATTAACTCCACGGAACTTAACCTTATTAATAAACTACTGCAGGCAAACCGTACGGCCCCTTCTCTATAGGAGTACCGCGAAAAGGTAAAGAATGCTATTAGCTTATGGTCCCTTAAAAACAGACTGCTTAAGCACCGGGAACGGCTAGTGGTAGTAGAGGAATAGAATTTACGGACCTAGCTTATCGCTGAAGCATATACCTAGGTCTCTATGGCCTATCCTAGAAAGAATAAGACCTATAAGATTATTGGTAACCGTTACTACTAGCCCAGAATAGTTATGGATATTAACCGCTATATACGGAACTGTGATAACTGCTATAGGTCTATAATTTTATAAGACAAAACCCTAGGACTATTAAAGCTACTTCCGATACTAGAACGCCCCTAGCAGTATATCTCTATAGACTTTTACGAGCTGCCTACGGACCGTGATAGATATGATATAGTAATGATCCTAGTTAACCACTTTGGTAAGCGCCCGTTCTTAATCCCCTATTATAAGGATATTAATACCAAGGAGGTAGCCTAACTATATATCTATTATATCTACCAAATTTACGGACTACTAGATACTATTATATCTAATTACGGGCCGTAGTTTATATTGGCCTTCTAGAATAAGTTTACTTGGATCCTTAGCATTAAGCTAAAGCTTTCTATAGCATACTACCCCCAGATAGATGTTAGACAGAGATTATAAATTAATACTTAGACTAGAGGCTCTAGCCCTTTATTAACTACTTTTAGGATAACTAGGGCGAACTACTACCCCTAATAAACTACGCCCAGGCAACCCTACCCTATAACTCTATAGGATTTGTACCTATTTAGCTAGAAATAGGATACTTACCCCATATAAGCTTTAACTGGGAAAGACTAGAGGGGCCACAGACCGTACGCGAAAAACTGTCTTATAAGGAAGCCCAGCAATATGCCAAACGCTTAAAAGAAGCTTGGATAGTAGCCTATACAAATCTAGAAAAGGCCTAGAGATTAATAGAATAGTAGGCAAATAAGCACAGGCGCAAGCCTAACTTTACTATAGATAATAGGGTCTGGGTTATAATAAAGAACTAAAAGATAGAATAGCCTAGCCGTAAGCTAGACTATAAGATAGCAGGACTGTATAAGATCCTTAATAAAGAAGGCAACTTATACAAGGTTAAGCTCCCAGACTTAATTAAAGTCTATCCTATCTTTTTGCTAGATAAGCTATGGAAGGCTGTAAATAACCTACTACCTGGACAAAAGAATAAGCCTCCCCTGCCAATTTAAGTTAATGGCGATAATAAATGGGAAGTTAATAAAATACTAGCCTGTAAACTAGTATAAGGAACGCTACAATACCATATCTAATAGAAAGGCTACAATCTAGACCCAACCTGGTACCCCGCCTAGAACTTTATAGGCTGCCCCTAGAGACTTAAAGAATTCTATAACTAATACCCTAATAAACCCGGACCCCCGAAGTACCTTAATAAATAGATAGAGTGCTGGTATAGTGAAGATAATAGGCTGCCTATTAAGTATGAAGATAAGAATACCCTATGGATATAATATGGACATACAAAGCCTGAGGGCAGGCTTTTTCGGAGGGGGGGGTAATGTTACGGCGCTGGTGGAAAACGGTGGATCTTGGCAGACGTGGATTATAGTAGACGCGAGTCACGTGACTTAAGGACCATATAAAATATCGAGCGGCGCTGCTATTCTTCTCCTTCCTTTCTCTAGCTTTGGATCCTCGTTTATAGACTACTAATTGTACAGGCTTGCGCGTCCCTCTTGCCGTGCTCGTGCCTCGATTGACTAAGTCGCTAACAGATCTTCTCCTAAGCCAGAAATGCCAGAGAAATATACTAATATATCCAACTAGGGACCCAACTAGAACCCTCTTAGAAGACCACCAGCCTATAATTAGCATAGTGGCGGTATATAGACTGTTTATAAGCTAAGCGGGCCTACCCCTTTAGGTAATTTAACCTAAACACTAACTTAAGACCTAAGGCTTATTGGGAAATCCGCACTAGCTACTAGTACTAATACTACCTCTATAGCTAGAGCTTCCCTAGGCCCAAGTTTGGAAAGTTAAGAGCTCTATACTAATGTCCTTCAAGACAGATATTAGGAAGCTATTATAAGACTCTTAGAAGCTATGTAAGAGGAAGCTACTAATAAATATATTAGAACCCTTTAAGGGTAAATTTAGATCTAATAGGGTCTAATCTAAGCTAGATAAGTTCTTTTATAACTTGGCCAAGGTTAAGGACTTCCTAAGGGCTACCTAGAACTTGCCTAAGGAGGTATAAAAGACTTAGAAAGGCATCTATATAATAAATAGAAAAAGGATATAGACTAACTGGCCAAGGCCTCTAGTAGTTTAAAACTCCGCTATAGGCCTAGCGCCTAATAGCTAGACAACTAGGTTCGTAAGATAGACAACTCCTTTAAGATGCTGATAATATAAGATAATACTAAAAAGCGTATATAATGGATTATTAGTAGGATTAAAGACCAATTACTAAACTAGATTACGCTTAATCAACTTAATAAAGAGTAAGTTACTATATAGCCATAGCTACAGACCTTCCTAAAGGGTTGGACCTAAAATCCACAGTTTATATAATATAATAATACAGAACAATTCTGGAATGGTATACAGCTAAACTATTAAGATTTCCATTAGTTTATAAACTTTATAGAAACTTATGCTTAACAGATAGATCTAGAGACCTTTAAAAATAAGAACGGTAGCATCCATAAGAAGGAGAAGATTAGATTTATCTGGGCTATAATTAAGCTAGCAATTTATAATAAAATTAAGCGCGTGGGAGCCTTATTATAGATTACCATATATACCAATTTTAAATAAGTAGTTCTAAACGCTGAAGATATAGTAAGGAACTAGACCTCTTCTAGTAAGAAGTTGGGGGGTAGCAGGAAGCGCGGGCACTTTAGTAGCAATATAGGGCAGACCCAAACTTTAAAGAAGCTGTTCTTAAAGAGAAATCCAAAATAGTTAAAGTTAGGGACCTTAAGCAATAGGAAAGACTTCTAGGGCCACCCTAATACCCATCTAGCACCCTTATATGAACACTTTAAAAAGTTAAAAGAAAACTTCTTTGGAAATAACCCTAATTAGAAAAATAAGCAGGGCGATAATTGTACTAATAATCCAAAAAAAGAAAAGCCCTAGTCATAGACCTCTCCTAGCTGTAATTAGGGCAAGATACGGAAGAAGAGACTCTCTATATTGCTATTAAGCTAGAAATAGTACTCCTTATAGGCAAGGTATATTAGTTCTAAGCACTATATAACAGCGGCGCTAAAATTAATTTTATATAATATAATTTGGTAAAAGAGCATAAGCTTATCCTATTACTAAGGTGGCGGAAACCTACTATAGAGTTCCTAGATGAGTATTAGATCAAACTATACAGTGCCCACAAGCTTATAGTATTAATAGCTGATATGTATAACTGCACTAAGGTAGTTGGCCTATAACCCTTCTAGGCAGCTAACTTTATAGGATACAACCTTATCCTTAGATATCCTTAGCTTATAGAAGTAGATCCTAAGATACACTTTAAGACAGGAGCCTTTAAATGGTAGAATGATAAAGAATTAGAAGGGCGTATATTACTAATAAGCTTAAAGGATATCCTAGAGGATATAGCCCTAGGTAAAATAGTATACGCTCTACACCTAAAGGAGTATTAAATCTAATCCCTGTTCTATAGTAAGATGGGTATAAAGTCTGGTATAGGTAACAACCCTTCTATAATGGAGACCCTATAGGGAACTGCTAAATAGGTTACAGAGACATTGCAAGGAGGCGGCGATCTTAAAGATCTTATAAGATACTTCTATTGTTATAGATTACTCTAGCTTAAGTAATACGTAGAGAGTATACTACGGCACCTTAAACGCTGCGTTAAGGAATTCCCTACTCTCTACTAGCTACTGTATAAAAAAGTTTAACGTATAGTGACAACCATGTATAAATAACCACTATAGCGCGCGGCACTGCCTGTAAGCGTCCTAAGGGAGCTCTAGGACCTACCTAATAATAATATAGAGGACAAACACGACCCTAATTTATTAAATATTCCAGTAGGCCTAAGGGATTTACTAAGGGTATTTTTAGGTAGGTAAGTAAAAGTCCTTTAGCGGAACTTAGAATATAATTATGCAATTAATCTAGAAGAAGGCAAATAACTACTAAACCTTTCTATCTATAACCTCTCCTATAAAGAGCTTAAGATCCTATGGGAGTACCTTAACGGCTTACTAGAAAAGGGATAGATCCGGCCTAATAAGTCGCTGGCAGGCGCGCTAATCCCTTTTATCTAAAAACCAGATAGAACTATAAGGCTATATATAGACTACCGCGGTCTTAATAAGATCACAATTAAGAACCATTACCTACTACTACTGGTTAGTAAAATGCTGGATTAACTATCTAAGGCGAAGATCTTCACGAAGCTAAACCTATAAGACGCTTATTATAGGCTCCATATTAAAAAAGGGGATAAGTAAAGGACCGCTTTTAAGACCTAATATAGTTACTTTAAATATTTGATAATGCCTTTTAGGCTAGCTAATACGCCTATAATATTTTAATTATACATTTACAGAGCCTTAGGGGGACTAGTTAACCGCACATATATTATCTATTTAGATAACATCCTGATCTACTTAGAAGATAAGGATTAGCACAAGTAATATATCGAAGTGCTAGAACGTTTAGATAATTAGGGCCTCTACGCCAAGGTGTTAAAGTATATCTTTAATACTAAGCAGGTTAAGTTCCTGGGCTATATTATAATGCCTATAGGCGTAGTTATAGACCTAATATGGGTATAGATAATCTAAGAGTGGCCGAAGCTAGAGAGCTACTAGGATATTTAAGTGTTTCTAGGCTTTGCCAATTTCTATAGGCGCTTTATCTCTAACTACTTAGACGTTGCCTAATACCTATCTAAATATTACTAAAGCTTTTTAAGACCTGGCCTAAGAAGCAAAAAGCTTAAAGGTAGGAAGGAAGAAAACCAAAAAGGGACCAACTAAATAGTATAAACTATAGATATGGCCTAGAAGGGTATAGGAAGCCTTTTAGGAACTACACGTAAAGTTTATAGAAGCTCTACTGCTGTGGCATTTTAACCTAGATTAGCTACTAATAATGGTTACTAATATATCAAACTTTGCCCTTATTGGTATCCTACTGTAACCTAATAGGCATCTAGACGCTACCCAGCTCCACTAGAGACTAGTAGTATTCTATAGCAGAAAATTCCAGGGACCTAAAGTTAGGTATTATACCCACAACAAGGAACTGCTAGCTATAGTTAACTGCTTTAAACAGTGGCGACACTACCTTAAGCATATAAGCCACACTACTTGTATACTCTTAGATTATTACAATCTACGCTACTTTATAACTATAAAGGAGCTTATACCTTAATAGGCTAGATAGGTAGAGGAGCTCGCGTAATTTAATTTTAAGATTAAATATAAGCTAGGGGAAAGCAACCCTGCTAATAGACTATTATAACGGCTAGACTATACCAAAGGCTTTAAAATAGGAGAAGGAAAACAGATAATAGATATCTTACTTCCTATATTATAGAATAAGCTCTAGATATAGGATGCTTAAGCACCTATAGCTCTAAGCGCTAAGTCTTAGGCGGTATAAACCCTATTGGCTTCTACTAACGTTCTAGCTAGTACCTAGTCCGTTACTAACAAGGGTCTAAATATACTTAGATAGGACGTCCCTAACACACTCTTAGAACCTAGTAATATGTCACCTCTAATTACTAAGCTATCCCCTTAAACTAATAGCGAAGCTATAGAGCAATTGGAACTTAGAGCTCTATAAAGACTAAAGGACTTTAACCTTATAGCGGCCTTCCTAATATATACACACTAAGAAGTTATAAAATCCATAGTACTATCTAGTCTTATACTTAGAGCAGTATAAGGCAAAATAGCTTTTACCTAGGAACTATCTAAAAGGTTAACGGATCTTATCTATAAGGTGCAACAGAGGGACACCTCCTATGCTATCTTTAATATAGAAGCAGACTAGAAATATTATGAAAAGGAAACTATAAGGCGCTAAAATTAGAAACTGGACCTAATAGACCTACTGCGTAGAAATAGCAAGGTTTAGGTACCATAAGAAGCAAATCTACAACAGAAAATTCTTATAAAAAATCATAATAATCCTTTAGGCGGCCATTATGGTTAAGCTAAAATAGTAGAATTACTTTAATACAAATACTATTAGCTAAAACTTAAGCAAGAAGTAAAGGAGTATATTAGCCACTGCGAAAAGTGTTAAGTATATAAAATTTAAAGGTATAAGCCATGGAGTCTACTTAAATTGGTTTCTCCCGCGAGCGAACTATAGCAATATTATACTATGGATTTTATTATAGATCTTCCGCCATTAAAGGATAAGCAAGGATAATTATACAATTTAGTCCTGGTACTTATTAATAGGTTTTTAAAGTATGTCCAATACCTTCCTGTTAATAAGACGATTAATATATAAGCGCTTGCCAGCCTAATTAAGGAAAAATGCTTTCTTAAAGTAGATTAGCCGCACTCTATTATTACTAATAGGGGCAGCGTCTTTATAAGCCAGTACTAGTCAGATCTATGCTTTTATTTAAAAATAGACCACCATTATAGTATAGCTTTTTATCTATAAACGGACGGGTAAATAGAACGCCAGAACTAAGAACTGGAGTCTTACCTGTAAATATATTTAAACTACTAGTAAGACAATTGGTGTAAGCTACTTCCGTATACGGAGTACGCTTACAATTTAAAGCAACATATATTGCATAAGTATGCACTAATTTAGATTGCCTACGGCGTCCAACTATTTAGGTTTAATAGTGTACCTAGCAATTACTAGCTAAGGTCGCATAATTAATTATGGAATTCTACTGGAAAGCCTAAGGACATCCACTAAAGAGTATAAGGATACCTCTAGGAATAGGAGGAGTAATAAAAGCATATAAAGTAGAGCCTGTAAGATACCCAAGAGTAATAGAGACTTTAGTACAACCGTAAATACTAGGATAAGCATTTTAGAGTAGGCGATAAGGTCCTATTATGTTTAACAAATATTAAAACCCATTAACTATTAAAGAAGCTTAATATAAGATACTTAGGTCCCTTTTAAGTTAAGGAATAAATTAGTAAGCTAGCCTACCGTCTTTAGCTACCCCTATCTATAGAGTTAGTTAGCTTTAGTTAAGTAGCAATTAGCATTACTAGTTAGCTTATTTTTAAGCTGGCTTAAAAATAATTAAAGTTTTTATTATTTACTGGTAAATATTAAAGGGTTCAGTAGTTATTTATATTGTTATAGTATAATAGTTGGTTTAGGGTAAGTAGCTACTTTATCCCACGTATTTATCTCTAGAGATGGCGTTCGGTCTTAGGGCCCTAGTATAGGCATCTTAAGGGTGCGGATCTCTTCTTAGAGGTCCTTAATTATTTACTAGTATTATGCTTTTTATTTAGCTTATTATTAAGTTAAAGTGGCTTAGTTTTATGCGAGGGCGTCTATAAAGGACTTCTATATTTCTGCTAATTACTCTTAGAGTATAGATATAATACTAGCGGTTATTATAGGGGCTTTAGAGTTGTTCTGCATTTTAGAGGGTAGTATATAGGGTTAACGCAATATAGTGTTACAAAGTAAGTATAAGTGGTAATAATATATAGCAAAGTAGATATTATTAAGCTATGTATATAAACTGTATAATAAAGTTAAGACGTTGCGTAAGGAGAGAAGATACGGAAATAGAAAAAAAGGGTGTATATTATTAGTTTGGTTACTTAGTTAATATATATATAGAGCAGAATAGGACTTAAGGAGCGGTCCTGGCAGAACTTAGTAGGATTTAGTAGACTTGGCAGAATATAGCAAAATGCGGCAGATTGCCGTCTCGTGGTTAGTCTCTTCTTACTACGTTGGTAGAAACAGGTGGACATATATAAGGTATTATGGAGGTATCCCATAATACTCCTGTATATATTTAACGCTAATAACTTACCTCTGTTAAAGCTTTCCCTAAAGGTAAGCGCGCCTATAATCCTTTTATAGAACCTTTGCTCTAAGAAAGGGCTCTATAACGGCACCTATATAGTTATTACGCGTATAGGCCACCACTATATTAAAACTTAAATACTTAGTAGTAGCTTTTATTGTTAGATAATCTGTATTCTCTAAAGGCGTGAGTTATGTATATAAGTTACGTGCACGGAGCCCGTGCACTATAAAGTCTCTTTATAGCTTAGAGTCCTAAGGGCTTAAGAAAAGGTCAATTAACCATTAAGTCAAGATCATCAATCAATCAACCTATTTTATTAATAAATAGCTCTATATACATTATCTAACAGTTATAAGCCCGGTCTGCCAACTTAAGAAGCTATTTAACTATTACTTAATTATTTAAAGAAATTCTACCTTACCATTAGACTCTAACACCTTATTGTTATAGGATGTAGAATCTAACAGAAATCCTACCTTAATTATTATAGGACGAAATTCTACGAGATTCCATAAGATTTTACCTTAATTGTTATAGGACAATCCTAATAATAAAATACCATCTCAATTCCTCCTTTGCCTATTAGTTAAATAACTCTACTATTAAGTTTATTAACTACAATTATCCTTAATAAGCCAGAAGACTGGGAGTATTAGCTATAGTAACTCTAAGCTCTTATAGATTAATAAATTTAGGCCTATATTAACCTAGACAATATAGCACCTTAATAAGATCTACTATAAAAATCAGCCTATTTAAAAGTTATAGATTTTAATAAGAATATAACCTTATATACATAGCTCTTAATAAATTAATAAAAAGCGTATAAGAATAGTAGATAATACTATAACTAGGATATAAAGTATTTCCTAAAATAAGAAGAGTACCTTTAATAGATCCGCATCTAAATTACGTCTATAGTATTAATTTAGAAGAAGCTACTGCTTAACCCTTCCTTAACTATTAAAAAATGGCTATTTTAGCTAAAGGAGAATATAGAACCTACCTTATTATTTATTAAAAAGAGGGTACAACACTAGTATACAGAAGCCCTTAAGGGGTTTAAATACATATTAAAATTAAACTAATAGCTAGATTAATAGGAATATGTAATATTACTAGAGAAGAAGTATAAGATTCCTTAAATATCTAATAGAATCTAGCTTTAAGATTTAGTAGAAGTTATTTAACCTTTTAGCAACGCCTACTGCATAAAGTATACTACTAAGTTAAATAACCCTTAGAAGTTAAAATCTTCTAAATACTATAGAGTGGCAAAAAAGCTGCAAGAAGGACTTAAAATACCCTTAAAGAAAGCTAATACTACTATAAGAGGGAGTACCTTTAATATAGACTTCGCAGAGTAAACCATTAAGAGTTACTCTAATACTACTAAAGGGTTATAAAGAGGAAGAGCCTTAGTATATAATAGACGCTTAAAGAGAGCTAAGATACTAGTAGATAAGAAGACGTCCTATAAGAAGCTAATACCTAAGTACTTAGTATGTAGAATATAAGGACACTCCCTTTAGGACTATTAGTGTTTATTTAAAGATAAAAGACCTATAGGAGTTATAATTGGAGATCCTTATATTAATAGGGCACTAAAGAAGGTAGAAAAGAATAAGAATCTCACTAACTAAGTTATAAAGATTAGACTTAAAAAATAAGAAAATAAGGCTTAATAATAATAGAATAAGAGTTAGGAAGTTAAGATTAAGGGAGAAGCTAATGCAATATTTCTAAAATTATATTACACTAGTTAACTCTATCTACTAAAGCTATTAACTATTCTTAACATAGGAATCACTCTCTATATCTTTAATACCCTTTTTTATTTCTATAACTTTAGGAAAGCTCTAAGATATAAATATATTATCACTAGCAGCTTAGAAGTACTAATACTAGGCTATAGCAATATTACTATCTAAGTTATAAAACTAGAAAAGAGTAAGGAAATCCTATATCTTAAAAACGTTACCTTTTATATGGACTTTAATATAAATTTAGTATTATTCCGTTTACTTTAAAAATAAAGATACTACTAAAACAATAAAGGAGATAACAATCTTCTAGTTTAAAAGGATAATATAATCCTATATTAAATAAAAGAATATTATAGATAATAGACTATTAAATATATCTAACTAGGAAGTCTAGTAGTGTTTAATATAAGCTAACAACTATAATGCTAACGGAAGCGCAAAGCATTATTAAAAGACATTTATCTAGATACGAAAGGTAATATATAACTGTAGTATTTGCATTTAGGTTATCTAGGACCCATAAGCCTTTATTATTTAGGTATTAACGCCCTAAGAGTTAAGCTTTAAGGCCCTAAGATAACAGAATATTAATACTACAGTCTTACTAAAATTAAGCATTAGGTCTTATAAAGGTTCTTAAAATATAAAATTAATAACCCCTATTTTAACCTCTATATTAACTAAACTAACCTTAGGAAGGCGCATGCTAGATTTATATAAGTTATGCTTATCCATAACACCTTTTTAGGAAAATCATTCCTATACTTTATAATAATATATAGTAAGAAAAAGGAGACACTATAAATACTTAAAAAATTTATTTAGTAAATTTATCTAAGGTATAACCTTAAAGTTAATACTATTAGATTAGACAATAAGCTAAAGAGCAGGAGAACCCTTAAATAGCTATAGATCTAAGGAATTATATTTAAGCCTTTAGCGCTATATATCTAAGCTTAAAATAGTGCCACTAAACACTTAGGGGGTATAATTATTAAAAGAGCATAAGTAATAAGAATTACTACTAATCTACTATATAATCTATGGAACGAGATAGTTAACTATACAGTCTACCTTTAAGATTAAACGCTATAGGAAAGTAATAAATGGAACTTGCTATATAAGAGGTTCTATACCTTCTTAGCTAATAAAAGATTAAAAAACCGTAACCAGCGCATCTAAAAGCCTACGGCTATAGGGCGTACACAATAATATTAGATGTCTAGCTAAAGAAAAAAAGGCTAAGCAAGCTAAATCTGCAAGTCTATATCGGCTACCTTATTAGCTATAACTCTACCAATATCTATAGGATCTAAATCCTATATAAGGGCATTATTATCTCTACTAGGGACATTATCTTTAATAAAAAGATATTCTTTAACGGTAAGTAGACAGACATCTTAAAGGATCTATACGCTAAATTAGACACGCTAATTAAGAAGATTTAACTCCCTAATACCCTAACTAAGAATAAAGTTCTTCTAAAAGATAATAAAGAAGTATTTAAACCATTAATCTAAGAGGAAGATGACGTTAATAATAAGCCAGTTTAAACCTTTAATAAGTTAATAAATCTTAAGCTTATAAGAGCTCTTAAAGATATATATTATACACTACCTCTAATAAAAGAAGATAAGGAATCTCTATATACCTTTTACGTTAAGTATCCTATAAAGTTAGATATATAAGATACTAATTAGGACATTATTTAATAAATAGGAGACAGGTTTTACACTTAAGGGATATTTAATAACTTAGTTGAAAACTTATTTAAGAAAGCCTGCAATAATAGGTTTAAAGACTTTATTACTAAAAGAATTACTTTAGCCTATTATGGCGCCTTCTTAGCAGGAAGGAAGTTTAACCTTAATAGTTAACTTAATAATAGTAAGCTAAAATTAGGCAGAATACGTAATATTAGATTATATAAGAAGAACTTACCTTCTCTACCTTAGTTAATTAAGGACCTTAATATATATCCTCTTTAAGATTAGTTCTAAAAGGCTTAATAAGCCTACCTCCAATCTTATTATTAAATAAGGTTATTTTAAGAAATAGATAAGAAGTATATAAAGGGATAGCAGATCCTTAGCTTAATATAGATAAGAAGTATATAAAGGGATAGCAGATCCTTAGCTTAATATAGATATTTATCTATAAAATAGATAAGCATAGATTCCTCTAGAAATATAAGGCATGCTTGGTAGTATACGGAAATTAATAGGCCCTAAAAGACCTATCTATAAGAGCTACTATATTAGCAAGTACAACCTTCTAGACCCTAATAGCGATTACCGTAAAATTTAACCTAGGGATAATATGGATAGATACAGTTAACGTATTTATCCATTATAATCTTAACAAAGTTATCTATATAAAGCTACTGCTAGGGTTTAATAAAGAAAAGACAGATAAAGTACTATGCTTAAAAAAAGCCCTTTACGGACTACAACAATCTCCTTTATTATGGTAAAAGAATCTTATAAGCTTATTAAACAAATTAGGTTTTAAAGAGGTTTCCTAAAAGCTATACATTATACTAAAAGGAGGATTAGTTATTTTCTTCTATATTAATAATATTATCTTCTACTACTAAAAAACAAATAAAAAGAAAGCTTAAAAAGCAATTAAGGAGCTAAGTAAAGAATACTAGATAAGTACCCTTAGCAAGCTAAAATAGTTCCTAGAAATCTATATGCTATATAATTATAGCTAGAGGCTCCTATAGCTATCCTAGGAAGCCTATATTAAGAAGATAGCTAACTAGTATAAAATAGATCTTAAAGGGCGTCTTCTAGATACTTCTATAGCAGAATTAAAACTCCTCTCTACTAATTACTAATTAATCCATCTAATGCGTCCGTCTTCTAATATAAATCTATTAGTTTATCCTATATCCCTACTAGCTTCTACAATGCTATATTAGAGAAAAATAGGTTTAGTTCTCTATACAGCCACTATAACACGTCTAGATATTACTTTTATAGTATTATAACTGGTAAGGTTTAATTAGAACCTAAGCTAAGAGCACTATTAAGCAGCAGACAGATTAATCCAGTACTTATATAGCATAAAGGGCAGAGCAATCTACTATAGAGGAGATAAGGAAGGAATAAACGGTAAAGAAAGAGATAAAGGAATACGTAATAAAGGATAAGATAATAGAGACGGTAAAAGTAAAGCGCAATTATTTATTTATACCAGCAATACATTATTTACGGACAACTCTATTAACAAAAAGAGCTCACAAAAATATATTATAAAGCTATTTAGGGAACCGATCGCCTAGAGCGTCAGGAAAAAATTTACCAGCATTTTTGCAGCATTTGGCGGCATTTGGCGGCCAAATGCGCATTTCGCGCATTGTAACGTGTAGCGTATGGTATTGACTAAGGAGCGGCATACAGAGGCGTAAGTTAAAAGTTCCTGACCCCTACCGAAACGATATACCCCAATAGCCACACCAGTATGACTCCAAATTATATAAATAAGGGCTTATTTTATAGCTCTACTCTAAATCTATAAAATAAGCCCTTATATATATAATTTAGAGCTATACTGGTGCGGCTATTAAGGTATATCGTTTTGATAGGGGCCAGGAACTTTTAACCTACGCCTCCGTACTGCCGCATTTAATAGTAACTAATAACGCGGTGCAGCTAATTGCGCATTTATAGCCACCTAGGTAAGTAGTGCCTTTATTCTATTAAGCTTTTTTTATACTTAATGCGCAATTAATATATAACGCCCTTTTTGCGCATTCTGTATATCTTACTCACTTTAAATAATAGATAAGCGTTGCTCTTCCCATGTACTTAATAGTAGTGTGACGGTGCTGGGGCAACGCCACCTGCCATACTCAGTGGACCCTGACTCCTGCCAACCAATCAGGATTTTCCATCCCCGGGATGGAAAATCGCCATTGGCTCGCTTACTACTAGCGCCTTGGCGACCCCTTTGTATCTTGCCAGTCTCTGACAGACTTCTTCTTCTCCTTAGCTTAGTATTCTTGTATGGTAGCAATCTACAAGCTTCGGTTCAGAAGCATTTGTACGAGCCCGTCACAAGTAGCTAGCCAAATAAATTGTATTATTTTAGATAATTTAATATAACACGATAACGGTTCTCTTTTACCTGCCTATCTACTGACCTACCTGCCTGCCTACCTGCCTACCTACCTACCTGCCTGCCTACCTGCCTGTCTATCTGTCTGCCTGCCTACCTACCTACCTATCTACCTACCTGCCTATGTCAGTATCTAATTCAATTTAGGAGAGGGGTCGGCCCGATTAAAGGCTCTGATTTGGTGACAGGCCGATATCAAAGCTCTGGTTCAATTCGATCGATCGATTGATTGAATTGTTCGTAGTGTTCGCTGGCTGGTTGTTCGAACGGTCGTCGTCTGGTTCTGATAACGGTCGTCTGGTTCTGGCGACGGTCCTCTGCTGGCTGCCGTTCTGGTGCCTCCCTAGGCAGGGAGGATGTAAGGAAGGAAGGAAAGGTTAAAACTAAGGTGGCTATATAGGGGGTATACTTGGCAGAGGCACGCGTAGAGGCGATCGGGAATATAGCGGGGACCCGACGCAGAGCCTTCGTACACAGAGTTTCGCGCAGAGCCTCGTGCAGAACCTCCGTACGTAGAGCTTCGTGTAGAGCTTTGTGCAGAGCTTCGTGTAGAGCTTTGTGCAGAGCTTCGTGTAGAGCTTTGTGCAGAGCTTCGTGTAGAGCTTCGTGTAGAGCTTCGTGCAGAGCCTCGTGCAGAGCCTCGTGCAGAGCCTTGTGCAGAGCCTCTATATGTAGAGCTTTGTGTAGAGCCTCGTGTAGAGCCTCGTGTAGAGCCTCGCGTAGAGCCTCGCGTAGTATCACAGTACGTGCCGACTGTCAAGGTACGAGGTACGAAGTGTGTCAGAAATTAACGTGTTCCACCACTGTTGGAATTACAAGGTCATAAGGTCACAGCGGAGGTGCCTTGAGGGTCTGTTTGATGATAGAGATGACGCAGACGATGAATATTGATTGATTCGTGATGCAGTAGATACGGTTGATGTCTATGTAGATTGCATGCAGAGCTCGCTCTCGCGACGTGTCCAGAGCTTAGTCAGCATCTCTCGCTTAATTCTGACACTCCCCCATGCTGACGACGCTCTCCTCGTCTGTCCCAAATAGGCAATTATGAAGCTATTCCTAAATACCTTGCAAGTGCCATTTGGCCTACGTACAGAGGGAAAACCTATAGTAGGCGAAAAACCTCCGTAACTTACTCCGTCTCCGTCCGTTACCGTCTCCGTTAGTTACCGATTCCTAGCGTTACACAGTGCTTTATAAATTGGTCGATTGGTAGCTGTTTCGTGAGCATATCTCCAGGTTGATCTTTACCTGGTATATGTACCACTTCTAGTCGACCTTGCTGAACCATGTCGTTTCGTATGAAGAGATATCGAGTCTCAATATGCTTGGCTTTCTGGTGGTGTTTTGTATTGTACAAAAGGTCGACTGTACCCTTGTTGTCACAGTAGAGCGTAGGGATAAAAGGGTTGTCGTTGTTGTTGTCTCTCTCCCCTAGATCTCTTGTTAGCTTCTTAAGCCATACTGCTGACCTTGCTCCTTCTGATGCCGCCATGATCTCTGCTTCTATTGAGCTTAATGCCGTCAACTTCTGCCTTTAAGCCATCCAGATTACTGCTCCCTTATAGCGTATAACTGCTATGCCTTGGAATGATATCCGATCGTGTTCTGTTCCCCACGTAGCATTAGTAAAGATATTATAACCAGTAGGTAACGTGAGCTTATATAGAGGAAGGTAGACTGCTTAATTTGAGTAGGTAATTCCTGTTTTGAGAGTGCCGTTTAGATATTATAGTAGCTGCTTACTTAAGCAGTAATGCGATTCTTTTAGTGCTGCCATAAACCTAGCTAACTAACCGATAGCGTAGCTGGTATTAGGACGTGTGTAGTTTAAGAGGTAGATCGTAGAGCTAATAATCTGCCGGTATACCGTCGTATTGTTATACTTAAGGGGACTTTTAATATCCGCTTTTAGAACAGTGCCAGCTGGTATTAGTAGCTTAGCCGGATTACAGCTGTCTATTTTTAGCCGTTTAAGTAGCTTCTTAGTGTACATTGTCTGATATAGCTTAAGGGTTCGGTTTGTACGGTCTTAATTAATTTAGAAGCCTATAAATACTTCTACAGGACCTAGGTCTTTGTATCTCCATTCTCTTAAGATTCTTATCTTTATAATATTAAGGTACTGGCGCTTTCCTGCGATTAGTATATTATTAATAAATAGCAAGATATATACTTTATTTCCTATAAAGAGATTGGGGTTAGTATTAGCTGCTTTTAAACCTATGCTTTTAAAGAACTTCTTAACCATCTAAAACCATTCTCTTAGTGCCTACTTTAGGCCGTAAAGTAACTTATTTAGATTTAAGTAGACGTCTTTTACGCCCTTAAGCTTAGGTTTAAAGTCTCTTAATAGGTTAGAAATCTGCATATAAATCTATTCTTATAACGGCGGGTTTAAGAATGTAGTTTTAACGTTAATATAGTTAAGTTTAAGGTCCTTAGCTGCTACCTTTACCATTAGGAACCTGAAGGTATTGTATTATATAATAGACGTAAATGTCTTAAAATAATTAATGTTGGGGGTCTGCTTATCTCCCTAAATATATAGTCTTACCTTTTTACGAATTACTTCTCCCTTAGTATTGTACTTGTGCTTTAGAACTAGCTTACTTAGGAGTAATAACCTTCCTTCTAGTACTCTCCCCCTTATAATGGTATAGGTGTGCATCCTCTTAAGTAAGAGGAATTTTTTAAAGATAGCTTTTATCCAGCTAGGAGCGTCCTCCCTTAAGGCCTAATCTAACTTAATAGCGTTAAAAGGTGCTGTAGGTACTCCTATAGAGGTAGTGTTTTTAGCTTTTAGGTAAATAGCTTTTATAGCTATTACTAACTAAACCACCATATTATTGAAAACCCTTATATTTAGTAACCTTCTAGACCTTATTCTCTGCGCATAAGGAATGTGTATTAATGTGCTTTATATAGGCGTCCCACCCTTAACATTACCTTAATTTAAGTGTCCTATTTAATCTTGACCTGGGCTTCCCACTTAATTAGAGCGGCCCACTTAGTCTTAACCTAGGCTTCTTACTTATTTAGAGTGGCCCACTTGGTTACTATCTAGCCTACTTATAGTTCTTGCAACTAGAGTCTCTGTTGGCGCGTTTAAGGTAGTAGGGGGAGGTATAGGTTGGTTCGCGGCTTGGCTTATAGCATAATTTAAGTATCCCGCTTAATCTTAACCTGGGCTTCCTACTTAATCTAAGCGGCCTACTTGGTTACTATGTCTTATAGCTTATACCTAAGGTGCTCTATAAGGGAACCTATACTTGTTTACTTTAGTATCTCCAAATAGCTTAATTGCTTGGGTATATAGGTTTATTATCTTAAATTAACTACTCCCTTTTAACCCCATGAAAACGTAGTTAGGTTTTATTCTTAAATTATACTTCTTAGGGTGTTTCTTAAGCGTATTAATTAGATTGGTATAATACCTAAAGACAACTAAATTCTTAAGGTTAGGGACTTGTTGGGTATATACCTTATAGGGTATAATAGCACTACTATACTTGTTGTTAAATGGAAGTGCTAAGGTTGGTACTTAATTCTTAATCTAGACAGCGTGTTTAACTGCATAGCACTAGAGCTCTACTAGTATATTTCCTTAAAATAGAAGTAACCTTATCTTATAGTTAACTATATAAATTACACACTTAATTACGCCATTATATAAGTGCTTATATAGCGGACAAGGTTTAAAATTAATACCCTAGGGTATTAGTTTGTCTTAAAATCTGCGGCTAAACTCCCCCTTTTTGTTATCCGCTTAAATCTATATAGCTTTAGTCCCAGTGAATTTCTCTGCTCTTATAATAATCTCTTTAATATGTAGTAGTACCTCTTCAGTTTGGAGGGTTTTAAGAGAAATAACCCAAGTATAGCGTATGGCGTTGTCTAGGGCTAGGAGGTAGTAGTTATAACCTCTAATTAATATACCAATTCGTCCCATAGTATCTAGGTATAGCCCTTAACTAGATATCTTCTTGCGCTTAATTGTCTTCTTACTTAGTATTTCTTACATCTTCCCAGCTAGACAAGCTTCGCACATGCTCTTACTAACTAGTACTGCTCTCTTCTTAAGCTTTATACTTAGTAAGGAGTGCTATAGCTTAAATAGGTTACTATAATTTATATATCCAGTTTAGCAGTGCTATAGCTTAGCATCTATTTTACTAATGTTTGGTTATAAATTATATGCTTCTACTATTGCATTAAATGCTTCCTAATGCTCTTATAGCACGTAGAGGTTATTTCTTATAGTAGCCTTAAATTTTATACCTAATTTATACTTACCAGTAGCTTAATTATCTGGGTTAAATATAATTAAGTAGCCTTTTTAAGTAAGAGTCCTTACTAAGATTAGCTTAATTAACTTAAACAAAGGTATAAGCTAGACGTCTTTTAGCTTTAAGGTACCGATTTAAACTTAACTATAGCCTATAGTAGGGACAATGGTCCTATTTATAGTATGGACCTGTCGTGGCGTATTCCATCTCTTTAAGTATATTAGGTTTAATTAGTTACTAGTAAAGTACTTAGTTGCTCTTAAGTTAAGAGCCTAAGCTAAAGACGTTGTTGTAAGTATAGCACGTTTAGGGTTAGGGTCAAGGTAGATTAAATCGCTGTTGAATTCTTCCTTAGCTATTGCTATATTCCCTACTTTCTCTACCTTAGGAGCACCTTAATCTATCTTCCTAGCGTTATTAAATTGGAATTGCTTAAGTAGGGGATAGTCTTTCTAGTAGTAACCTTTCTAATAGTATACTCTACGCTTGTCTCTTTCTAGTCATCTTAGCTCTTTACTTACTCAAGACAACGAGCTATGGCAATAACGCGATAAGGAATAATCAAATCTACCAGCACGGCCTCTGCCCCTTGTTCGACCTTAACCTTAGTTTCCCCTTCTCCCCCTAGGTTCGTCTTTCCTCTCGTATATAAGTGCTGCATTTTGTACTTATATAGGAAGAGCAGTCTCTTGCTCCTAAAGAAGGGTAATATAGCTCTTAAGGTCTCGTTTGTCTTATAGACACTAGGTCTTCGCATTCTACTATATAATATTACTTAGAAGGGCCAAGAGAAGCTACTCTTTAATATTATTATTAATAAGTGCTTAAGGCGTTAAAGCTAGATTAATCTTAAATTAATTAAGTATTTAGAGGAACTTAATAATTTATATCTTTATAGGGTTAAATATAGTGCTATAGAACTCTCTGTGGAGTCTAGAGATATAGACCTTGTTATTAGCCTTATTAAAATTTTTTATTCCTTCCTACATTCCTTAAATATCATACGCCTTTATTATTGCATATATCTCTTCCTGACGGTTGTCTCCTATTAAATTGTAAATAATCTTGTTTGCTTCCCCTTGTCTTCTTCTTCCGTTAGCTAAATTAACTTAATTTAGGTCCTCTGCACTAGTAACAAAATCCTAGCCCTCTAATATAATTAGAGCTGCCTTGTAGGTGCACTTTTAGTCTGCAAAGTTGTCTTTATTAAAAATAACGATTTTACTAGCCTTGTGATTGTATATAGGTGTTGTTAAGGTTGAGGTAGAGGAGGTTATTTTTAGGGTTGATTTTTAAGTTAGGAAAGGTATCGCTATTTAGAAGAGATTTGCTACCTGGGCTTATAACCTGTTGGAATTACAAGGTTATAAGGTTATAGTAGAGGTGTCTTAAGGGTCTATTTAATGATAGAGATAATATAGATAATAAATATTAATTGATTCGTAATGTAGTAGATACGGTTAATGTCTATATAGATTGCATGTAGAGCTCGCTCTCGCGATATGTTTAGAGCTTAGTTAGTATCTCTTGCTTAATTCTAACAACTACCTAACCAGTAATATTACTAAACTGGCCACCCTAAAACCCACCAAAAATTGGAAAAACTGTATTTTAATATCTTAGCAATGACTCTATAATAAATTCCAAAATTTTATAATTAACCTTTTATACGTATTTTAAACCTTTTATTAGATTTAAAAAATAATCTATTAAGTGGCTTTAGAGATATCGCAATTTGGCTTAAAATTAGGGGCTAAAACCCGATATCTTAATAACGGCCAGGTTTATTACACTAAAATTTTATAAAGAGTCTTAACGTAGGCATAAAAGGCTAATTATAAAATATCGGAATTTATTATTAAGCCGTTATTAAGATATTAAAATGCAGTTTTTCTAATTTTTGGTGGATATTTGGGGTGGCCGGTTTAGTAGTGTTGCCGGTTAGGTGGTGGAACATGTTAGCGATAAGGTGCTGACTAAGCTCTGGACATATTGCGAGGTTAAGCTCTGTATGTAATCTATATAGATATTAACCGTATCTACTGCATTATAAATTAATTAATATTTATTGTCTACGTTATCTCTATTATTAATTAGACCCTTAAGATAGTTTTGCTATAACCTTATAACCTTATAATTCTAATAGGTTATAAGCCTAGGTAGCAAATCTCTTCTAGGTAGCAATACCTCCTAACTTAAAAATTAACCCCTAAAAATAACCTCCTTTACCTTAACCTTAATAACACCTACATATAATTATAAGGCCGGTAAAATCGTTATTTTTAATAAAGATAACTTTGTAAACTGGGAGCGTACCTATAAGGCAGCCCTAATTATAGCAGAAGGATAGGATTTTATTACTAGTATAGAAGACCTAAATTAAGTTAATTTAGCTAATGGGAAAAGAAAATAAGGGAAAGCAAATAAGATTATCTATAATTTAATAGGAGACGACTGTTAGGAAGAGATACATGTAATAATAAAGGCGTATAATATTTAAGGAATATAGGAAGGAATAAAGAAGTTTAATAAGGCTAATAATAAGGTCTATATCTCTAGACTTTATAGAGAGTTTTATAGTACTATATTCAACCCTATAAAGATGCAAATTGTTAAGTTCCTTTATATACTAAATTAATTTAAGATTAATCTAGCTTTAATACCTTAAGTACTTACTAATAATAATATTAAAGAGTAGCTTCTCTTCTAAGCGATGTTTTATGGTAGAATGTAAAGACCTAGTGCCTATGAGATAAATAAGACCTTAAGAGTTATATTACCCTTCTTTAAAAGTAAGAGACTGCTCTCCCTATATAGGCATAGACCGTAGCACTTATATATAAGAGGAAAGACGAACCTAGGGGGAGAAGGGGAAACTAAAGTCAAATAAGGGGCAGAGGTTGTGCTGGTAGATTTAATTATTCCTTATCGCGTTATTATTATAGCTTGTTATCTTAAGTAAGCAAAGAGCCAAGATAACTAGAAAGAGATAAGTGCAGAGTATGCTATTAGAAAGGTTACTACTAAAGACTATCCCCTACTTAAATAATTCTGATTTAATAATGCTAAGAAGAAAGAGTAAGGTGGTCCTAAGGCAGAGAAAGTAGAAAATATAGTAATAGCTAAGGACGAATTTAATAGCGATTTAATTTACCTTAACCCTAACCCTAACCCTAAACGTGCTTATAACAACATCTCTAGCTTAGGCTCTTAACTTAGGAGCAACTAAGTACTTTATTAGTAACTAATCAGACCTAATATACTTAAAGAGATGGAATACGCCATAATAGGTCTATACTATAAATGGGACCATTGTCCCTGCTATAGGCTATAGTTAAGTTTATATTAGCAACCTAAGACTAAAAGACGTCTGGCTTATACCTTTATTTAAGACAATTAAGCTAATCTTAGTAAGGACTCTTACTTAGAAAGGCTACTTAATTACCTTTAATATAGATGATTAAGCTACTGGCAAGCATAAATTAGGTATAATATTTAAGGCTATTATAAGGAATAACCTCTACGTACTATAAAAGCATTAGGAAGCACTTAATATAACGGCGGAAGTATACAATTTATAACTAAATATTAGTAAAACGGATACTAAGCTATAGCACTGCTGAACTGGATATATAAATTACAGCGACCTGTTTAAGCTATAGCACTCCTTACTAGGTATAAAGCTTAAGAAGAGAGTAGTACTAGTTAGTAAGAGTATATATAAAGCTTGTCTAGCTAGGAAGATATAAGAAATACTAAGTAAGAAGATAATTAAGCGCGAGAAGATACCTAATTAAGGGCTATACTTTAATACTATAGGACAAATCGGTATATTAATTAGAGGTTATAACCACTACCTCCTAGCCCTAGACAATGCTATATGCTATATTTAGCTTATTCCTCTTAAAACCCTCTAAACTAAAGAAGTACTGCTGTATATTAAAGAGATTATTATAAGGGTAGAGAGATTTACTGGTAATAAAGCTGTTTAGATTCAAGCGGATAATAAAAAGGGGGAGTTTAGCCATAGACTTTAAGACAAATTAATACTTTAAGGTATTAACTTTAAGCCTTGTCCGCTATATAAGCACTTATATAATGGCGTAATTAAGCGCGCGATCTATATAGTTAACTGCAAAACAAAGTCACTTTTATTTTAAGGAAATATACTAGTTAAACTCTAGTACTATATAGTTAAATATACTATCTGGATTAAGAATTAAGTACTAACCTTAGCACTTCTATTTAATAATAAGTATAGTGGTACTATTATACCCTATAAGGCATATACCTATTAAGTTCCTAACCTTAAGAATCTAGTTATCTTTAGGTGTTATGCCAACCTAATTAATACGCTTAAGAAACACCCTAGAAAGTATAATTTAAGAATAAAACCTAACTACGTTTTTATAGGGTTAAAAGGGAGTAGTTAATTTAAAATAATAAACCTATATACGTAAGTAATTAAGCTCTTTAGAGATGCTAAAGTAAATAAGTATAGGTTCCCTTATAGAGCACCTTAAATGCAAGCTATAAGTTAAGCTATAAGATATAGTAATCAAGCGGGACGCTTAGATTAAAATTAAGTAAGACGCTTAAATTATACTATAAGCCAAGCTGCAAGCTAACCTTTACCTCCTCCTACTATCTTAAACGCGCTAATAGAGACTCTAGTTGCGAGAACTAAGAGTAGGCTAGATAGTAACTAAGTGGGCCACTTAAGCCGAGTGGGAAGCCTAAGTTAAGACTAAGTAGGCTACTTAAATTAAGTAGGAAGCCTAGGTTAAAATTAAGTGGGACGCTTAAATTAAGGTAATATAAAGGGTGGGACGCCTGTATAAAGTATATTAATACGCATTCCTTATATGCAGAGAACAAGGTCTAGAAGGTTACTAAATATAAGGGTTTTTAACAATACAGTGGTTTAGTTAGTAATAGCTATAAAAGCTATCTACCTAGAAGCTAAGAATACTACCTCTTTAGGAGCACCTATAGCACTATTTAACGCTATTAAGCTAGATTAGGCCTTAAGGGAGGATACTTCTAGCTAGATAAAAGCTATCTTTAAAGAATTCCTTTTATTTAAGAGGATGCACACCTATACTATTATAAGGGGGAGAGTACTAGAAGGAAGGTTATTACTCCTAAGTAAGCTAGTTCTAAAGCACAAGTATAATACTAAGGGAGAAGTAATTTATAAGAAGGCAAAACTATATATTTAGGGAGATAAGCAGACCCCCAACATTAATTATTTTAAGATATTTGCGTTAGTTATATAATATAACACCTTTAGGTTCCTAATGGCAAAGGTAGTAGTAAAAGACCTTAAACTTAACTATATTAACGTTAAAACTGCATTCTTAAACCCGCCATTACAAGAATAGATTTATATATAGATTCCTAACCTATTAAGAGACTTTAAGCCTAACCTTAAGGAGGTAAAAGATATCTACTTAAAGCTAAATAAGTTACTTTACGGCCTAAAGTAGGTACTAAGAGAATGGTTTTAGATAGTTAAGAAGTTCTTTAAGAGTATAGGTTTAAACTCAGCTAATACTAACCCCAATCTCTTTATAGGAAATAAAGTATACATCTTGTTATTTATTAACAATATACTAATTATAGAAAAGCGCAGATACCTTAATATTACAAAAATAAGAATCTTAAGAGAATGGAGATATAAAGACCTAGGTCCTATAGAGGTATTTATAGGCTTCTAAATTAATTAAGACCATATAAACTAAACCCTTAAGCTATATTAGACGATATATACTAAGAAGCTACTTAAATGGTTAAAAATAGACAACTGCAATCTGGCCAAGCTACTAATACTAGCTGGCACTATTCTAAAACCTAATATTAAAAGCCTCCTTAAGTACGACGATGCGATGGTATACTAATAGATTATTGGCTCTACGATCTACCTCTTAAATTATATATGTCCTAATACCAGCTATACTATCGGTCAGTTAGCTAGGTTTATAGCAGCACTAGGAGAATTGCATTACCACTTAAGCAAGTAGCTACTATAATATCTAAACGGTACTCTCAAAACAGGAATTACCTACTTAAATTAAGCAGTTTACCTTCCTCTATACAAGCTTACGTTAACTAACCTACCTACTAGCTACAGTATTTTTACTAACGCCACGTAGGGAACAGAACACAATTAGATATTATTCTAAGGCATAGTAGTTATACGCTATAGGGGAGCGGTAATCTGGACAGCTTAAAGGCAGAAGTTAATAGTATTAAGCTTAATAGAAGCAGAGATTATGGCGGCATTAGAAGGAGTAAGGTTAGTAGTATAGCTTAAGAAGCTAACGAGAGATCTAGGAGAGAGAGATAATAACGACACCCCTTTTGTTCCTACGCTCTACTATAACAATAAGGGTATAGTTAACCTTTTATACAACACGAAATACTACTAGAAAGCCAAGTATATTAAGACTTAATATCTCTTTATACGAAACGATATGGTTTAGCGAGGTTAACTTAAAGTAGTATATATACTAGGTAAAGATTAACCTAGAAATATATTTATAAAACAGCTACCAATCAACTAATTTACGAAGCACTGTGTAATACTAGGAATTGGTAACTAACGGAGACAGAGCAAGTAATAGAGGTTTTTCGCCTACTAGGTTTTCTCTCTGTATATAGGCTGAATGGCGCTTGCAAGGTATTTGGGAATAGCTTTATAATTACCTATTTAGGACAGACGAGGAGAGCGTCATCAGCATAGGGGAGTATCAGAAATTAGCGATAAGGTGCTGACTAAGCTCTAGATATATTACGAGGTTAAGCTCTACATGCAATCTATATAGACATCAACCGCATCTACTACATCACGAATCAATCAATATTCATCGTCTGCGTTATCTCTATCATTAATTAGACCCTTAAGACAGTTCCGCTGTAACCTTATGACCTTGTAATTCCAACAAGGTAACTATATATGATTGACAAACGATGTCGTGTAAAGAGCTATATATAGGAGGTAAGGTAAGATATATGTACGCGTACGCATAGGGTCAGTGCTTAGGGGTTAGGTCAGTGCCGTGATATATAGAGCCTTGTGCAAAGCTTCGTATAGAGCTTCGTGCAGAGCTTCGTATAGAGCTTCGTGTATAGCTTTGTGCAGAGCTTTGTATAAAGCTTCGTGTAGAGCTTCGTGCAGAGCTTCGTGCAGAGCTTCGTGCAGAGCTTTATGTAGAGCTTTATGCAGAGCTTTGTATAGAGCTTTATGCAGAGCTTTGTATAGAGCTTTATGCAGAGCTTTAGGGGTAGTAATTTTAATATTTATTAATAAAGTATATATAAAATATAAAATATAAAATTATTAAAATTATTAAAATTATAAAATTATGCTTTTATGCATGCTTACTAATATTTAAAATTATTAAAATTATTAAAATATACTTTTATGCATGCTTACTAATATTTAAAATTATTAAAATTAATGTAATCTACAAGCCTATGGCCTGTACAAGCCTATGGCCCACCCTACCCAACTATGACGCGTTATTTAATAGCTACCTAAACAACAGCATGTATATGCCCTAGACGGCAAGCAACTAGCTAGTAAATAGCTACACCAAATACAATTATTTGTGGTTAAGGAATTCGCGTTTTTAGCGTTGCGCGTTTTGGTAGAGTAGGCCATAGGCTTGTGCGGGCCATAGGCTTATAGATTACGTTATAAAATTATACTTTTATATATGCTTACTAATATTAATAATATTTATAATATTTATGTCTGTACGAGTAGGGGTTGTAAATATCGTCACTAGATGAATGGCGTAGAGCGTATGCGGCAGGGCCCGTATGGCGTAGTGTAGGTCACCTGACCACCTACGGCCCGATAGATAGCCCGACTTTTACTACCCCTTTTTTCCTCTTTTGGTAGACAAGGGAAGACACGAATGAATTAAGAACCAGTTACCTTATATTGCAATTGCAGTACCCCCCCGGGTGATACCGACAATTTAAAATATATATTATTATTATTATTTATTGCTTAATATCTAATTTGGATCCCTATTGGGCCCATGCGGACTACTCCTTATATACATATAGGGAGAAAACTCTGCTTAAGAAAACCCCGTAATCTATCTCCCTACCTTTTAGGACTTGCCTACTTAGCGCCTATAAGTCGCTAGTGGTGCTCTACTACCTTACTTTTTGACCTCCTTAGGAACCACTGCTGCCGTAATAAGCCTATAGACGCGCTAGTATTACGAACTTTACTCTACTACTATAGAGTTAATAAGGAGCGTCTGTTGCTTGCCCCTTTGCCTTTTATTGCCATTTCCTTTGCAACCTAAAACTGGTCTAGCATATTTTAGCTAATAAGCTATTAGGTAACCGCCTTAAGACCTTTTTATATTAAGAGTAGTGTATTATAGTTCTCTATGCTAGCTACTAAGAGTATTGCTTCTTAGTTAGTGCGTAAGGGGCATAATAGTATTATATATTTTGGTGTCTGTTTTAGCCAGCTATATTTACATTTTAGGCTACCTACTAGGATACCTACCTAGTAGAGCTAATCTTTTAGTCCTATTATTCCTATTCTTAAGAATATTGCTATTATATTTTCTGCCTTTATTAGGCCTTCTTGGAGCCCTTAAGTATTTACCCCCTTTAGCGTTAACCATACTATGGCTTAGGTTCCTCTTACCTAAGTCAGCCTCTATACCTTTAACTCCTATTTACTCTCTAGTGTTGGTCTAACCAGTATTATATTATAGTAGATAGTTTCCTAGCATTCTTTTATACTCTACTTTAGCTTCTTTCTCTCTCTTACTGTTATTTTTACTAGCCTCTTATATATCTCCCTTTCTCCTTTATATAGGCCTAGGCCCTAATACAGCACTATTTTTCTTTTGCTTTTTTTACTTGTTTCTCTAACATATCTTCCCTATTTTAGAGTTGTTGGTTTATTCTCCTATAGGGCACCCTAGGGTCCCTCTATAGTTTATTTAGGCGTGTCTTAATATACTTTATAATATTAGAGTTGCGTTTATTTTGCGCCCTTTATATTGCAGTAGCTTTAATATATAGTTATAGGGGGGAAATATTAGCTTCCTTCTTAAGCAATACTGTAGCCGTGCGCTTATACCCGTCTATTATGCTCTAGAGGCAGGCTATTTAGACCTTTTAAAGTGGTTTAAGAAGCAATTTAGGGGGGCCTTTTTTAGTTTCTCTAATGGCCCAAATACTGGATCTATATGTTATGGCTAGCTGGACTACTACTATGTATAGTAGGCGTGACCTCTAAAAGTATGGACCCTATATAGAATTAACGATCCTGGATAATGCGATATACTATACTTGGCCCTTACAGGCCGCTTATACCGTATATGCGCTCTACTGGAGCTTGCTGTCTACCCATACTTCTAATACCTTTAGGCCCTAAACTGGTTAACCCCTAAAGCCTTAGATATAAATCACATGCTAAACATCTACAGATTAGTTGCGTTTTCTTATAAAATGGATTAGCTGGTATTTCTCTAGTAAGAATTAGACTCTATATTATCTTGCCTATTCTATATAGGTATTATAGACTCTTTTTAGTGTTCTGCAATTCTCTACGGCTATTAGCCTGTATATAATTAGGTTTATATTATCGATAAAGCCTATTCCCTAGGTTGCCCCTTCCTTAAAGGAGTTAAGTAGGTTGCTTATAAAGAAGAGGAAGAGTATAGGCAAGAGGGGTAATCCTTATAGTATTTCTGTTACAACTATAATAGGGGGGCTCTAGTATCCGCTAAAAACCAGTAATATTTCTCTCTGGCCCATAAACCCTTAAACAAATTATATAATCTATTTTAGGAAGCCCTTTGCCCTAAAGATATATAGGAGGCGCTTATGGGGTATATTATTATAGGTACCGCTAATATCTAGGCTAAGCATTAATACTATAAAGTCCCTTTGCATTGCCCATGCGGATTTAATAGTGGCAGTAAGTAGCATAAGTGCTAATAGTGTTAAGCAGTTCTTTCTTGCCCCTATTTAGCTTTGTAGTAGTAAAGCGTATTCCTTAGCTATATCTGCTATGTGGTCCGCTATTACCCTTTCTAAGATCTTGCTAAGAGTGTTTTCTAAGGCAATAGGGCGGTAGCTTCCTGGGGTTAAGTAATCTGCTTTGCCTTCTTTTTATAGAATAACCATTATTATAGCTCTACCAAGTCGCGGGTAGTGGCTTATAGCAAAGTATACTATAGCTATATCTACAAGCTAAGGTGATATAAGTAGTCCATAGGTTTTTAAGGCCTTATTTAGAATCCTATCTGGTCCTAGTACTATATTATTTAAAAGGCGGCTAATAGTTCTGGCCATTTCCTCTATTATTATGTCGCTGTCGACCCATAGGCGAGTTACCAGTGTTTTACCTGTGATATTACTGAGGTCAGCTGGAGCCGGTTAGGGGAAGAACCTTTTTATAAGGATCTTTGCCTTCTTATTGTTGTTGTTAGTGGCCTATAATTCCCCTGCTCTTCGCAGGGGCGGTAGGTATAGGTCTCCTACTAAACGCCCTACCTTTTTCTTTACCTATTTTACTATGGCCTAAAGGCCCTTATTATGGGAGAGGCTTAGGTTAAAGATATGCTCGTTTATAAACTGTCTCTAGTTATACCTTGCTTCTTTTTTTAGGGTATTCTTTAACTGGTTTCCTATGTCTTTGTATTATCTCTTGTCTTTAGGGTCGTAGCTGCTTATATATTTCCTTCTTGCTTGTCGTTAGCTGGTAATAAGAGCCGCGCATTATACGGACCATTTGTGTCACGCATAGGAATTAAAAATATATACTTTTATACTTTTATATATGCTTACTAATATTAATAAAATATAAAAATTATACCTTTACATATGCTTAATAATAATATAGTTAGCACTTAGTAGCTAAATGCTAAGACTTAGTTATAAATGCTGTATTTAGTAGCTAAATGCTAATACTTAATTATAAATGCTGCTAAATGCTGGGAAATGCTAGGAAATGCTAGGAAATGCTAAAATGGCAGAAAAGTAAAATTAAATGCTGGTAAATTTTTTCCTAACGTAGAGCAAATAAGTAGGGTATAGTTATAACGTTAAGCACAGAAGCTAAGTTATTAGCCCTATTATAAACAGTAAAGGAAGCTATCTTTATTAATAGGCTATTTAACGCAATAATATTATACCTAAATAAGCCCTTAATTATTAACTGTAGTAATACCTAACCACTTTAACTAATTATAGAAGATATAGCAAAGCTAATTATAAAGCTCTAATACGTTAATATCCATTAATACTAGCTATATTGGGAATATGTAAGGAGACGAGTACTATTTCAATAGATAGTAATAAAGGAGATAATTGCTAATAGACTTATAAAGGCCCTACCTAAGTAGAGGTTTTAAAGCTTTATTAATATAATCGAAATAGTAGATATTAAGGAACTGCTAGCTAAGGAGAAGCAATTAGAGGACCTAAGGGATAATATTAGAGCAAGATAGAAGAATTTAGATAAGATTATAGTTTAATTAACTCATTAACGGACATAAGAAGGTGGTTAGCTTTAACCTTAAAAAGCTTAAAGTTAAGGAGGTGTGTTAGATAATCTATATTCTTTAAAGGCGTAGGTTATGTATATAAGTTATATATACGGAGCCCATGTACTATAAAGTCTCTTTATAGCTTAAAGTCCTAGGGGCTTAAGAAAAGGTCAATTAACCATTAAGTCAAGATCATTAATCAATCAAACCATTTTATTAATGAATAGCTCTATATGCACTGTCTGACATTTATAACTAGCTACGGCTAATTTTATATATTAAGCTTACTTCCACGGGAAAAGAACTGCCGTTTATTATTAGTAGAAGGCAGTTTCTAATCTGGTTATACTTTGCTGTAACTATAAATAAGTTATAGGGGCAGTCTTTTAACTTTATTGGCGTTATCTTACGCATACCAGGTTTTACCTATAGGTAGCTATATATTGCGCTATTAAGGGTAACAGATATACGCGGCCTTTTACTATTACTGCTAGGGGGATAATATGGCAACTATTAACATTATATATCCAGAGGTGTTGCTATACTCTTTATATATATAAGAAAGGTATATTACTAGCGGTTATAGACTAAGATATAGGGGAACGGCATGGCAGTAGTAGTAGTAATAGTGGCAGTGGCAGCAGTATAGTAGTAGTAGTAGGGCAGCAGTAGGGTAGTACGGCAGTAGTAGGGTAGTACCTAGTTTTTAAAAGGACAAAGGCCCGCTGTAGGCGCGAGAAATATACTAAATTTCTTTAAGGACCCGTAAATTACAGGCTGTAAGTCCGCAATTTCGGAAATTTTCCTTAAAAAATTTGGCTTATTTCTTATCTATATAATACTGTTCTTATGTCTGCTCTGTCCTAATACTATTACATAAGAAATACCAGAATCCCCAAGATATACTTATACTTACTATATACCCCCCAATATTACCTAAATAAAATTTCTATTAGCATAGGTTTATAGAGCTTGCGAAGCGCTTTAAAATGCCACTACTTTTATCTAAAGATATATAATATTACGTAGATATAGAGATTGCAAATGCTTGCGGAATAAAGCTTAGGGAAGCGTATGGAGCTCTACTAAAGCTCTACTAAAGCTCTACACAAAGCTCTACATAAAGCTCTACTAAAGCTCTGCAAAAACTCTATAAAAGCTCTATAAAAGCTCTATAAAAGCTCTATAAAAGCTCTACACAAAGCTCTACTACTTTTATCCGCCTATATAACCATTACCACCACCACTGCTCTATGGATCTCCTCCTTAACCGCCTATTTTGTGCTTATTGTCACTGCGCTAGGCCTATTTCTAAATACCTCTTTAATTCTGACGGCCTCCACCTTACTATATGTATTTACTACTAGTATAGGCAGAAGGAAAAGAAGTAGGCCCAATAATAACCTCCGCAACAGCCCCCGCAGCAATCTCCACAGCAGTCTCCACAGTACCCTCCACAGCAGTCTCCACAGCCTCCGCAGCAGTCTTCGCAGCCTCCGCACCACCCTCCGCACTACCCTCTGCACCACCCTCTGCGCTACCGCTCCAGTCGTAACCAGCCACGCCAACCCTTCCAATTTAGCCAGTTTAAAACTTGCGAGATCTGCCGTATAACTAATAAGAAGCTCTACGCCAAAGGTCTAAACCGGGGTAGTTATATAACCTATAGAATCAGAATTAGCACCGGCCTCTACTACGGGAGTTAGCGCAGATATATCTATAGCAATAGGTATAGCAGGCTAGTGAAGAGGAGGTATATCAGGGCTGGCCGTGGCGGCCATTAACTATAGATAACTATCTTTAAGAGATAAGGCTATAGGAGCAGCTATAATAACAAAGGCAGTATAAGCAGCGTAAGCAACGTCAGGAGCAGCGCCGCCAACTATATCAGCAGTAGGTGCAGGAGCGCTAGCGGCAGCTACACCCTATATAGTAGAGGCAGGAGCAGCGGCGACAAGAGCAAGAGAGGGAGGGTAAAGAGTGGCGGCAGCGGCATCTAGAATTATAGAAGGGGTAGCAGCAGTAGTAGAAGGAGGAGGAGGAGGAAGGGAAGGAGGAGGAGGAGGAAGGGAAGGAGGAGGAGGAGGAAGGGAAGGAGGAGAAGGAGCAGAGTAGTGGCTACTAGGACGATAACAGCTGGGACGGTCGCTGGCAGCCTAGATAGTAGCTAGAGTATTAGCAAAAGTAGAAAACAAAGTAGTAGGAGGAATAGTAGGAGCTATAATAGAATTAGCAGAAGAACCCGCAGAGGGGCTAGTAGAGAGAGTAGCAGAGGGAGTGTAACAGTTCACCAGCACTACACAAGATCGTCGCCTGAGAGGCTCCGAGACAGAATCGACCCTACCCTTGTATGTCTCGGATACGGTCAAATATTGAGTCATAGACTACGGAGTTCCGGGTCTACTTTCATGTATTTAGTTCACTTGATTTCTATAGATTTACAATAAAGTTGCTCATTCAATTCTCCCACACTTGCACTGTTACAGGGAGTAGTATAGGAAGTAGTAAAGGGAATAGTATAAGGAGCAGTAGAGGGAGTAGCAGAGGGAGCAGTATAAGGAGTAGTAGAGAAAGTAGTAAAGAGGGTAGTATAGGAGTAGTAAAGAGCAGTAACTAAGATAGTAACTACGGCAGTAGTATAAATTATTAACTAAAGTTAAAAGTATTAATATCACAATAACCTACGATTATAGTCTATTTATATACTAGGTGGTAATAGTATTACTATAAATCTAAATAACTATAAAGTAGTGCTGTAAAATATATATTTTAGTATAACCAGGGGATAGGCTTCGTCGATAACACAAACCTAATTATATATGGGCCAACAGCCGCAGAGAACTGTAGGACACTAGAGAAAGCCTATAACACCTATATAGAATGGGCAAGACGACATGGAGTCTAATTCTTACCAGAGAAATACCAGCTAATCCATTTTATAAGAAAACGTAACCAATCTGTAGATCTTTAGCATATAATCTATATCTAAGGCTTTGGGGGTCAACCGGTTTAAGGCCTAAGGGTATTAGGAGTGTGGGTAAACAGCAAGCTCCGGTAGAGCGCATATACGGCGCAAGCGGCCTGTAAGGGCCAAGTATAGTATATCGCCATGTCCAGGATCGTCAATTCTATATAGAGTCCATGCTTCCAGAGGTCACGCCTACTATATATAGCAGTTGTCCGGCTAACCATGACGTATAGATCTAGCATTTGGGCCACTGGAGAAACTGAGAAAGGCCCCCCTAAATTACTCCTTAAACCACTTCAAAAGGTCTAAACAGCCTGCCTTAGGAGTATAACAGGCGGGTATAAGCGAACGGCCACAGCACTGCTCAAGAAGGAAGCCAATATTCCCCCCTTATAACTATATATTAAAGCCAATGCAATGTAAAGGGTGCAAAAGAAACGCAACTCTAATATTATAAAGTATATTAAGACACGCCTAAACAAACTATGGAGGGACCCTAGGGTGCCCTATAGGAGAAGAAACCAATAACCCTAAAGTAGGGAAGATATATTAGGAAAACAGGTAAAGAAAGCAGAAAAAGAATAGTGCGGCGCTAGGGCCCAGGCCTATATAAAGGAGGAAGGGAGACGCGTAAGAGGCCAGTAAAGACAACAGTAAGGGAGAGAAAGAAGCCAAAGTAGAGCATAAAAGAGTACTGGAAAACCATCTACCGCAATATAATACTGGTTAGACCGACGCTAGAGAGACAAATGGGAGTTAAAGGTATAGAGGTAGGCTTAGGCAAGGGGAACCCAAGCTATAGTATAGGTAATGCTATGGGAGGTAAATACCTAAGGGCTCCAAGAGGGCCTAACAAAGGTAGAAAATATAATAGCAACACTCTTAAGAACAGGAATAATAGGACTAAAAGATTAGCTTTACTAGGTGGGTATTTTAGTAGGTAGCCTAAGGTGTAAATGTAGCTGGCCAAAACAGACACCAAAACACGTAATACTATTATGCCCCTTACACACTAGCCAAGAAGCAATGCTCTTAGCAGCTAGTATAGAAAACTATAATACACTACTCTCAATATAGAAAGGCCTTAAGGCGGCTACCCAGTGGCTTATTAGCTAAAATATACTAGACCAGTTCCAGGTTGCAAAGGAAATAGTAATAAAAGGCAAAGGGGCGAGTAATAGGCGCCCCCTAATAACTCTATAGGAGTAGAGTACAGTGTGTAATACTAGCATGTCCGTAGGTTTGTTATAGCAGCAGTGGTTCCTAAGAAGGTTAAAAAGTAAGGTAGTAGAGCACCACTAGTAACTCGCAGGCAACTTATAAGCAAGCCCTAAAAGGCAGGGAGACGGATTACAGGGTTTTCTTAAATAGAGTTTTCTCCCCATATATATATAAGGAGTAGTCCACGTGGGCCCAACAGGGATCTAAATCGGACGTTAAGCAATGAATAATAATAATAATATATTTTAGTATAAGATATTAAAGCCTACGCCTCTATATATACTATAAAGTATATTTATCAGCATATTTATAAAAGAAATAACTTTATAACTTTATTACTTAATCCTATTATATAATTTAAGATAAATCTCCTAGATATTTAATTTTATTATCTGTTTTAAAAGAAATCTCTTAGTTAGGAAATAGCCTATAATAAGGCTAGTTATAATAGCAAATATTATATATCTAAAGGTACTACTCTATTAAATAGATCCATATAATAATATAAAATAGTAAGTTTTTAAAATATTTTTAATAGTCTACTATAATAGCGAATATTATATATCTAAATACGGTAACTAAAGTTAAAATAAAGAAGAAAATGAAATAGTTAAAGTAATAATAAAGCTATAACGTATTTCACGGGTAAGCTGGTCAAACGGGTGAGCTGATCACTTCAAAAACATACCAAAAAATGGAAAAATCACACTTTAATATCTTAACAACCACTTAATAATAAATTTTAATAATTTAAA
>Ga0307507_10002456_pt1 | contig 38795 bp, 30 predicted proteins | sample 7_EM_MG_FD_207223 | JGI IMG/M metagenome (GOLD analysis project Ga0307507, IMG submission 207223) | Populus trichocarpa ectomycorrhiza microbial communities from riparian zone in the Pacific Northwest, United States - 7_EM | ecosystem: Host-associated > Plants > Roots > Unclassified | place...
TATATTGTTAATATATATAGGGTGTTGATGGTATTGTTTACATTTTGGTGGTGGAGGTTTTGATGTTCTTGAGGTCGCGCACGAGCCACATCTGCACGGCCGACGACGGTGCAAACTAGGCTGTTTCAGGCCTGGCGCCCCGACCGTCCGCGCCTGGACGGTTACCCTACGATAGGAAGGTCAAGGAAAGGACACGTCTATATACATGGTGCCAAGGCTCGGCCAAGCCCCTGACTAAAGTCTGTAACAGTGCCGTAACAAGCTGCAGTTAATCCAGGCTTCCTTGTTGGCTTTATTTTACGGAAGCCGTGCTTTTTAAGTACAGTTTAAACAGACGCCGTAGAGATACCTATTTCGCGACCAATTTTTTTGCTACTTTTTTTACATCCGTAACGATTATATATAACGGCGTTGACAACTCTCTGCTTAATATTGGGGGTAATCTTTTTAGTACGCTCTTTGCGGGGCTTATCCTTAAGGTGGTTATTAAGGAGGACCCAATTTGCATTCTAACTATTCTCTACTACCTTTTTTACTAGGTTACCGATGTGCTTACCGCTAATCCCAGTAATTTAAGTGATTAGTTTTAGGGGTGTACCTAAAGCCTTTATTACTATGGCCTACGCCCTCGTCGCAAGGCCGTAGTAAGGCATTTTGGGCTTAAAAATAGTAGGGAAAATAGTAGAAGGTATGTAGAGGATATTATAAGCGATCAGGTAAGTAGATTCTATCAAAAAGTTGGTATAGAGTTGCTTTTACAAAGCTTAAAGTCAAAATTTGTTATATTTTGTTTGGGTCTTGGCACTAAAATTGCGCTTTTCCCAAATAGGAAGGAGAAATCTCTTTCTGGGCCGTCCTCCGTACAATTGATCCATCATCCACCTGCTTGGCAAGAGTTATGCAAGCCGCCTTATTTTACTGTGCAAGCCCCGTACAAGGGGGGGTAGGGGTGGGCAGGGGAGTGGCAAAGGTAAGATCAAGCACTTTGCCCATTCGGGCAGGTGTTGTAGCAGGTGGATTGCCAGAAAAACCGGTCTATTGGTAAACTATATTATTAAATAAGTAACCTTGCATATATCTAATAATGGCTCTTGGTTGGGGGGAGCGCCAAGAGATCTCTTCATATCATTCAACTGCGTTATTCTAAGTTGAAAATGAGGGGAGAGGGCTTCGTAAAACGAAGGAGTATTGGAAGAGAAAAACTTACAACAATTCATAGAGGCCCGTGTATAGCCAATGGACAGCTGTATGTCACATTCAAAGAATTATTTTCCCTTCCAGGCGATTCCTCTATCCATTTCAACACTATGGATGATCCCTAGCAAACGCCAGCAAATGCTCACGGTAGCTCCTGAAACTCCTAGATCCACTCAGCATTATGCAGAGTTCACCATTTAAACCACTCCTGGGCAATTGCCGTCGCAATCTGTCGGTTTCCTAGGATCATAGTACTCATACCCCTCATCATCAGTATCACTCTCATTATCTTCCAGCTTATCCAGAGCCACTTTCTTCCCCAGCTCACTATTTCCGCCAATCTTAGTGAATCCAGCCATGCCATTAGTCCCACCCTTCCCTGTGGCGCCGCTATCACTGCCAATCTTTGTAAACCCGCCGCCGCCGCTCTTCTTGGTCTTTGGATCCAACTTTATACTGACAAGCCCCGTCTTCTCAGCCTCCTTACGTTCTGCTCGCCTTGCTTTCTCGGCCGCCCGTGGATCGGATTGCATTTTCTTCATATCTTGAAGACGTTTGCGGTGCGCGTGGTCGTAAGATGAGAGGTGTGCGTCTAACTCGTTCATGCGGGCGTAGCCTTTCTGGCAGAGGTCACAGAAGAAAGATCGCGCAGCTGCACGGGCACTCTCCGTCTATTGTTTATTAGCATGTTTTATATGAGCAACTGCAGTTACGCTTGCTACTAAAGGCCTAACCTTGGGAGCAGGGTTGGTGTAAGAGCGCTGTAAAGTCTGAGCAAGTATCATCCCTTGGCTTGGTATGCTACCGGTCTTCTACAACTTACTGGAGGCATTCTGAAAAGTAATTATATTTTAACGTGAATCGACTACTAAGCATAGGCAAAGATGCGTTGATATTGAGTTGACGTTGACGTCTGGAGCTCCACCAGGCCTCGGCGAAGATGTCGCCGACCACTCGACACATACCTTCACTTCACACCCTTCGACATGGACGAGAAGACGCCTGCAACACCCTCAACGCCCTCAACCCTGGAGTCGAAAGAGGGTGTGATGGGCCTCGCGGAGGTCAATCCCTCGCCAGTAGACGAAACTCCCTTCGAAGCGCCAAAAGACGGCTATTTCCCATCACCGTCGTCGCCCTCCCCACTCCCTAGTCATGCTCGCACATCTACGCTCGGCCTAGGAAATCATGGCCCAGCATACTACCGTACAGTGCCCCTTATTCCCATTTAAATAATTCCTTTGGCTCCACAGCTGTATGATGGGCCACTAATTGTCCCAATAGTCCTCCGAATTCAGCGATACTCCTCCTACACCTTTACACTCTTCGCCTCGCTCCACATAATGAATACATCTCTCCTGCCCTTACTTACGCACTCCGTTCCTGCCAGCAACCCTTATCTCCTCCTCACTCGCCCGTACTACCAATCTGCTCTTACAGAACCACTTCTTGTTGCCCTCCCACTCGCCGCCCATATTAGTTCCGGCATTGCCCTACGCCTCTACCGGCGGCGCCAGACCCTATACCACTATGGCGCTGAGACCCATCGTGACCGCAAACATATACCTTGGCCAGCACTCAGCGGCACTAGCGCGCTAGGGTACGCCCTCATCCCACTACTAGGGTTCCATACGCTCACGACGCGGTTAATACCCCTGTACCTGCATGGAGACAGCTCACTGGTAAATCTATCATATATAAGCCATGCTTTTGCGCTTCGCCCTCCCACCTTTTTCACAGGCTTCACTGCCCTTGTGGGTGTAGGTGTGTGGCATTTTATGTGGGGCTGGGCCAAATGGTTGAAGCTGGCGCCAAGCCAAGTGGGGGTTGCAGGAGTGGAAGGCCAACTGAGGAGGAAAAGGCGGTGGTATGGGGTTAATGGGGTTGCAGCATTAGTGTCCGGACTATGGCTAGTAGGTGGTTTGATGGTGGTGGGAAGAGCAGGGAGGACGGAGGGTTGGGTAGGGAGAGAGTATGACGAACTACTTAAGTACGTGCCCGTGCTAGGACGATGGACATGAGGAACAGGTTTGTAGGTGTGGTTACTCACAGAAACTGTTACGTCGCAATGTCTCTCAACGAAACTGGGCTGTAGAATAGGGAGCACTGTTATGAGTTAGACGGGCATTGTTGGTGTAAACTTTGTAATCTTATTATGAATTTGTTTCTCGATTCATTTGCATGTTTCCATCACCGCCATCACCATAGATCAGATATCTTGGGTACTTTTCATAGGTACCAAGGCTCGTGCTCTGAGACGACGCGGACTACTTGAATGCCCCCGTAAATGTCCCTGGTAACTTTGCCTTGATACGAAAGCACCTGAAAAGATGCGCTCATGCACTCATACCATGACTGTTCCAACCCTCGTCTATCATCCTACCTCCTGCCCAAATCCACATCTAAGACGCACCTCATTCTCTCGCTACCCTCTCTACCTGGCCCTTCCAATCCAAAAAAAGGCTTGACTGCCACATCCACAACCTCCCCAAACAGCCCGCCCACTAAATCTCTCAGCCCCTCTCCTGTCTGTCTAAAATCTGGAAATGCATTGACTTCCAGTAAATACGCTGTCACCTCTTGACCTTCTAGTTCTTGAGCGATGAGAAAGTCCAGCCCAAAAAGCTCGAAGGCGTTTGGTAAGGGCTGGAAATGCACCATCATGCCTCTAGCAGCAGCCTCGAAAACTTCGCTGGTCACTGAACAGATCTGGTTCCAGACGTTGTCCTTCCATGTTTCTACGCGCTCGCCCTTCGGTTTCACCTTAGCGTGTACACCAGCGTCCGCATTGGGTAGGACATCAGGTAGCGACCAAAATAGCTCCACGCTACCGTCTCTTTCACCCGTCTCTTGCAGACATGTATTCGTGAGATGCGCCTTAAGTCCTTTTTCATCATTCCCAGCCTCCCATGGCGCTGCATATGCCCGTGCGGCGAACAGCGCTAGCATCGGCTTGTAGACAAACACCCGAAGAGCGCCCACAGCAAGGACGTATGTGCGGATATGGAACTTACGGAGCCCTAGCAACGGGTTTGGATCCAAACTAGTTGAGAGCAAGAGAGGAGGGTGGATATATGGCTGGACGATGAAATGGCGAAGGTGCGATATGGTGATATAGTCTTTCTCATTTGAATCCCACCCGTTGCTAGTCTGCCCTTTGGACCCAGAGTTTGCATTTTCGCTCGTAGCAGTCTCTTCATCTTCGCTCTCTTCCTCTGAATCGGGCGCATCAGCCTCCCACTCCTCAAAAATCCGAAGCAATTCCTCCTCTGTGCTAAATAACCTAATTCCCTGTCCTCGATCGCTCATACCCGGCTTTAGAATCCACCATTCTCTCTCCTTCTTCTCCTTGCCTTCATTACGCTCGAAGCTATCTTTAAGTTCAAATGCCTCAACTAGTGCCTCATCTAGGAACTCAGCGTAGTCAACCTCAAAGTCAACCGCTGGCTTCACGCACTTCTTCAGCACACTGCCGGAGTTTTTAGTAACCCAATTTGCAATAGTGGTAGAAAGGAAGTGCTTTCTAATTAGCGCTTTCCGAATAATATAAGCGTTGCAGATTGAGGTGTCAGGGTGGTCGAGTAGATGATCAAATTCTAGTGATTCGTAGGAACGGAATTGTAGGAGCGGGGCGGACGTGGTTGGCAAATCGGATAAGGAGTCTATAAGCATGTACGAGGATGATGAGAGCTTAGCCGAGAGTGCGGAGAGTATTAGAGGTTGGACATAGGGATCCTCATATTGAATTATGGAGTAGATCTTCATAGCTGAAGGTAGGGAAACGGGGACGTTTGGTTTTGCGGATAATACCATACTGGATAAATGGACAAGGCCAAGGCGATATAGGGGAAGTAAAATATCCTTTTTGTCGGAGAATCATCAGTAGATGACTAAGAAAAAGGTATTACTCTGAGTAGTTAGACTGATGGAGAGAAAGGAATGTCGAAATAGAGATGTCAAATATGAAGCTGCTAATAACCGCATATCACTATCGATTTGAATAGATCGACTTTGGATGTAGTAGAAAGGGCATTTCTGGATTCTTTTGGATGACCTTCTCCAAGGCTAAGACCATAACTTGCGTGATTTTCTATTTGAAGAAGCAAAATTTTGAGTAGCAGAGTTTCGGCGGAGAAACTTTCATCCACGACTGGGTATCCCTTGAGGTTCGAGGGGATCGCCCTGCAGTCCTGAACCCCAAACCATTCCTAACACCAAGATCCCATACCACAATACCTGAACACCAGCTGAGCGCTTCAAATGATATCCAATCCGTCATCATCATCCTCGTCCATCGCTGCCAGTAATCCTACATCAAGACCACCGAGGCTGTCTCTGCCTGGCTCTCTAATGCCTTTCTCAGCGAGCATAAATCTTGCCCTTTTCTTCGTCGGACTCGTCTCTATCTGCTCTTGTTTCTTCGGACTTAACAACCCCTTTTTGAACGCGCCACTCCAACCCACTGGCTCACTTGCAGTGACCTTACCTCCACCCCTTTTTCTCTTGACAGGACTTAACGAGACATCACCGGCCCTCCGTCCCAAAAGTCCCAAAGCCGTTCCATCTATGCCACTTTCCTTCTCCTTGTCCATACTTAATACCTCTCTTCCACTCGCTTCTCCGCCAGCAGATAAATTAGGCGTGTCTAAACCCTTTAGTCTCATGTACTCACTACCCATACCTTTCCCCATCTCCCCCAACTTTCTTGCTAATTCTCTCTCCTTCTCCTTTTCCGCCAGTCGTCTCCTATGCAACTCCGCACGACTAAAACCCCTCTCATATGCGTCATCATTATCGAGAAGCTGCGCTATACTTCGAGTGCCAGGTGCAATATAAACAGTCTCGTGAAGGTACTTGTCGTGGTACCTGCCAGCTCCGAGCATCCCATCATTCTTCGAGTTTCCACCACCACCACCACCTCTTCCGCCAGACATGCCATAGCTACCGCCTCTACCCCTACCAGCGGGATCTTTTCCAAAACCCGTCATAGTATTTACTTCCATTCTCCCCCTCTTACTCTTCTCGACTTGCAACGAGACGTGGAAATCGCAATACTCAGTTTTCCTACTATCAATCCATTGGCCACACTCCTTTCCATCCCTCTTTACAGCCTTGCAAAATCCTAAATCTCTTGCCCCACCAATTTCAAGGACAGTGTCTTCGCTGCTTGTTAATTTCAACGAGAATTGCCCTGAGTCGCGGTTGTGTGGAGGCAAGATGTCTGGATTAAGGACCGCAATGATAGTGCCCACGGATAATTTCCAGAAGGCAGAGAAGCCGGTGTCAAAGAGGTAAAGGTTGACCTCCCACTTTAAATCTGTAAGTTTCAAAACCATAAACTTATCAGGACCCTTGGTGTCGTCATCGGGGTCTCCAGTGGAATTAGTACGGCGTACATTTTTGGGAGTCAATGGAGATGATTTAGAAGCGATGATGCCGAGGACGACATAGTCATTTTCAACATCTGGCGCATCATAATTAGGCGACCTCACAGTTTTAAGGAGTTTGGGAATTGTGAATATGTCTTTAGAGTCGAGGGTCCGAGTTAGAGTATTGTGTGGAATGAGTCGTTTAGATAAATGGAACCCAGAAAAGGTCTCAAAGATGGTGGTCGCTTCTAAAGGCGCTTCATTATTGTTTGATGGAGTTCCGGTAGGTTCAGTTGAAGCCGCAGAGTTATGATTTCGAAAGGTGCTAGTAGAAAATCTGGGGAGAGAAGATTTCGCTGTCGCGTGAGAAGTTTCTGATCTTGCGGAGAGAGTCGATGGGCTCCTCGGAGTGTGCGTAGTCTCTAAGTTAGCTAGAGAGCGGCTTTTTTGGAGAGGCTGCAGGGTGGCTTTCTTCGTTGGGGGTAGCATAACCGTCGTCTCCAAACTTCCCATCAAACTTGACCCGGATGAAAGTGATGATGCCGCACGAGAGCTCGCTCCATCTTGGGATGATTCTAAGGCCCTTGCAACAAAACCAAACCCACGGCTCCGAGCTTTCTGTATTCTTGATTCTTTCTCCTGTCGCTCTCTATCACTGAGCCGGCTTTCCGCAATGCGCTCACTAAACGTTTTTCCTCGCGGAGCAGATGTTCCAGTTTCTGTAACTTGCCCGGTCCCAGAGCCCTGTTGCGATCTGGAGGCCGAGAGCGTACCCGATCCATTTTGGCTTCGTGCATGAAATCTCGGGGCCCTTTTCAAAGAGACGTCTTGCGCTCTCAATCCTTTGTCAATACCCAATATCACTCGAGCAGGCGATTTAGGAGCTTGCGGCGCTCTCTTGACATGAACCGGTGAAACTGGCACCTGGACTCCAGATTGTGGGCGAGGAAGGTCGACTTTCCGTAAACTGGCCGCTGTGCTCGCTCTTGAAGATATTCGTGCACTGCCATTATCACTATCCTGGTCTGCCAGTTGCTTTGCCTTCGCTTGCTGCAGTTTTTTTAGCTTCAATCGTGCTTCAATGGCTTTAAGCTGGAGCTCCAATGTTTCCTCATCCTCATCCTCATCGCTAGATGAAATCCGCGCTCTTGATCCGGGTCTCTTCACAGAGGACAGCCTTCGAATTGGAGATAGTGAGGGGGAGTCTCGGTCACGCCGGCTTTGTAGCTTCCTTCTGCCACTAGGGGAGCTGAGTAGTGCTTCGTGAGGTGATTGTGGGGGCCAGTTTGGTTCCTTGGAGGGTACTGAAATAACCGGTCAGATCACAGAGCAGAAAGTAGGCACATATAGCGACAAAAGTACCAGCAGACATAGCGGACTTCCTCAATATCATAAGAGTGCGGTCTTACGGATTTGTAGCTGAGTATACGCCGTTGATGTCGATGGCGCTACTGCTGCTTTGCCCATATCCGGCCGAAATTAAAATTTGGAAGGCGCTCGTGCTCCTGAAAGGTCCAATGCTATTGCAAGATCAGGGTCGAGGTTCTTTGGGCGCGTATACGGGCAGGATAAGCTGCAAGCTGTGTTTTGCTGTCGGCGGATTAATCTGAAACGAAGCGAGCCCTGGGAAGACGCGCCTTCGACTTCAACAGACGCGTCCCGACCACTCCCTACATACCACGCCCTAACCAGTCCCGAGTTCTGATATACCGCCAAACGCTGCTCAATCCCTTAACAACCGTTCCAGTCGCATAATCCTGTATTTTCATAAAAGAGAACAGCTTGCTCTGAGTAAAAATGGCAAGAACTCGCTCCAAACCAACCGCCAAAGATCCAATCCCCGATCCAACCTCCGCTGCTCCCGCCCCTTTACCCCCCAGCGCTATCAATCCTCCCAAACTGTTCATATTACCCACAGAGGCGTCGCCCGCATCGCGGATTGTAACATTGTCAAACCCTGCGACCGCTTCTCCGAACCGATATTTCTTCTGTCCCGAAACCGGATTTTATGAGTTCACCAAGATTGCTGCACCTAAGAAGGCGCCCCGGAGCTGGCTATTGGCACCACATAAAGCTGTTGGAGATGTGCCGTGTGAAACAATATCTCCTTCAGAAGACCCAAGCAATCAGGGGACAGGCAATTCGGACAAGTGTGACTCCGGAGAGAAACTATCAGACACCCCCTCAATATCGAAAGGCTATGTCACGAAGTCAGCAGACTTGTTCATTGCCACACCCCTCGATATAGTTTTCGTCATTCTCCCAGCGCTCTCGCCTATCTCTTCAACCTCCAGAGAATCACAGAAGCAGCTATTTCTCTCTCTAGACGACCATCTTGACACCCTCAGTGCCACATCTCCACATATTAAGCAACTCTTGCGTCATTCTCAGCTCCAAGATAGGATATCAAGGCACATGGCGGCCATCTGCGACATAGTTGATGCTGGAGACGAGAAGATGTATAGGCTATCCCAACAGAAACTCCTTGCCGTGCTGCTCTCTAAAGCTGAAAGGATGGCAATAGAAGGATTGCCAGCGTCTATGGAAGAAAAATATGTACGCGCGGTGCTAGAAGTTCCTATAATGAGTGTAAAACGAGAAACAAGCGATCTTGAAAACGCCACAGAAACAGCGCCAGTTCCTGTTAGTGAAGGCGAGGAGCCCACAGAATATCAATCACAGTCCTCAACACAGTCGCCCGGCACCACAACTCCCTCTATCGCTATAAATGACTCCCAGGCTTCTACAACCTCCATCTCTACGGCCGCGTCTAGCCTTGTTCTCTCAACTCCACCTGAGATAGCTTTGTCAAAACCGTCTATCACATCACCAGAAGGTATACCCTATCTCCTCCGCATACGCACAGCTCTCACTTTCATCTTCTCTTCATACATACCCCCTCACCTCCACAAGCAACTACAAACACTACTCCGGGACATCAGATCCCCTGATTTTTGGCCCCTTGATGCACACCTCTCCCATATCGCGTCTATGCGCAGCCAAGCACAAGCACTGCATTCACTTTCCGACAATATCAGTCGAAAACGTGGCTTTGAGGGCGATGATGAAGCGGCCGAGGCTCGAGCTGAGAAGAAGCGCAAGAAAGAAGAAGAGGAGAAGAGGAAGAAAAATGAGAGTAGAGGAATCAAGCAGCTCAAGAAAGTCGACACTACTGGGATGAAAAAGTTGAGCGCGTTCTTTGGGAAAGCTGGGAATAAAAAATAACATGGCGGTTTTTCGGCCATAATTGCTATTACGTCACTCTGAAGGAGACGAACAGTGGTCGGTCAGGCCTTAGGGGGAAAATAACATGATCGCGCTGAGCTGAGCTACTCCAGCCATCGCCGGTCGCTCCCCAACGCAGACAGCCATCTGGAGTATCCCTGTACTCCGTTCCTTTGAACTGTGGGCTAAACCAAGACGAGCCGTCCGTACGTAAAAGCCAGGGACGAGCCGGTTGACTACATGTGAGTGAGCTTGATTGTGAGGATGGGAGCTATCGATCGTATTGCAAAGGATCAGTGTGGGAGATATCACACCACTCACGACTTTACAGAGAAATCCCACCATATATACACTAGTAGTCTATTAGAGAATTCGCTCTATGAGAATGTTGACATTATTTTACCAAATTTTTAACTTTGCACCTTTGAGCTTAGACATGCAGTTTTCACTTGCGCCATTCTGTATCCTTCAATCAATCATTGTATTGGTATTGCTACTGATAAACATCAGCTCGGAATAGCAAGTAAAGTCTTTAATAGATAACTAGTCACTCAGACCAGAACAGAAACATTCCGGGCCGCAGAATTCACAAATCCAGCGGTCGCAAACGTGCCCGGACAGGGAAGCCGTCTGACATTGCAACACAAATTTGACACGATCTCAGAGGAAGGCTTTAGTGTTCTAACGGCGGGCGAGTAGGAAAGGTTCTCAGGGCAGTCTAGCCCCAGATCTACACTCCTCCCCCCCCCCCCCCGTCTTCCATGAGGAAAGAATTGTCGATAATTAGTCCAGAATATTGTTCATTAGAGGCTAGGCATGTAGTCGAGGCGCATATATCACCTCGCAAAATGCCGCCTGCTTTAGCTAAAATCACCCTTTTGAACGCATCCTTATCGTCCCGTTGGTTCTCAAGATTCTTAACTACTGCTTCTAGACGCTTTGTCCTGGGAACGACCACACTCAACATCTTGAACATCTCGACGCCCGACGGTCGTGAGTAGCTACATGAGCCATAATCCTTCACGAGGCGCGCAAACGTAGTCACTATATCTGAAGTCTCGATAAGAGCTTTCTGCTCAGTTTCGCTAGTATCGAATTCAAGGTCTTTGGCAGGCTCATGAAGCAACCGTTTAATTTTGCTCGCCAAGTGCTTCATTCCCAGCGCACTCGCAGCAAGTACCATTCGACCCATCAGGAACCTCAAGTGGAACGTAAGCAAGCACGCCAGCGGCTGAATGGAAGCCATGAAAGGATCTGCGGCGCCACATATGATACTGCCCCTAGAGCAAGCTAAGCATTGCATCGGCCTTATCACACGCTTTGCGACGGTTACGGCCTCAAAGTCAAGCACGGTCGGAAGACAACAAGAACCGCCGCTCGGGCTATTGTTGCAAGCAGTAGATGGAGGGAGGGAGAAATCATACATAGTATGGCCGCAGCTAAAAAATGGGAGAGTAAAGCAACACATTACTACTTAAGATAAAGGCAAGCTAGGAAATTAGAGAAATTCATACTAAACTGAGGAATACTTATACTACACCCATCTCTCTCCGACGTTCGGTGTCAAATACGACTCTCGGTGAATATGGACAAGGACAATGACACTAAGACAGCCAAGGGGTAACACAAGATGACAACGAATTCTTTGTTCCAGAACAGAGTCCGCGAACTATAAATGATTTGGTGTTCGAGTTTCAGTCACGGTGAGGACTAACGCTTAAAGAAAAACTCTGAAGAAACTATAATACCAATATTGCAGCAAAGCTTTGTTAGGTCCTAACAGTACTGGATACCCAGCATAAAGCGCTTCAAGGTCTCAGTGAAACGGTTCGAGTTTCGGGCGGCTCATGAGAGTTTTTTGTAGCTTCGAAAACGATTTGGGGACGCCACAGTTTTCAATCATGACGAACATCGAACAACATGGGTATCATTACTCATCGCCTTTCGTAAGTAGCTGGTGCAGCTAGGAGAAAACAGGGCCTGGCGTAGCTTATTTCCACCAAGTATTTTGGAAATCATGCCATTTTGCTCCAGGTCTCAACCTAGTCCTCGACCACGCCCTCTTAGTCCACGTCCGATGCCACTTCCACCCCTACTGCCTGCAGTGCTCCCTCCCCTTGCAGCACCTCGCCCACCTTGACCTCCAACACTGACATATCCACTACTACTCGCTGTCACGCTTCCACCTCTTGTACCTCGTCCCCTACCCCTACCTTTAGTGCCCGGTCTCGCAGCCGCCTCCTGCCTTCTCCTCTCTTCGGCCTCGGCTTTCCGTGCTGCTGCTTCTCTTTTAGCTTGCTCTTCTATTTCACGTCGCTCAGCGGCATGCTGACGTTGTATGGCTTCGTTTTCGACATCGGCAAGATCTTGGGTTGCGCCCTGCCAGGAGCGGTTGAGAATTAGGCGTTGATTATGCTCTGTCTGCGAAAGGATACGGGTCCAGGTTTGAAGCAGAGTGGAAGCGTTATGAACGGTACGTGAGACAGTCTGAGTTGAGGTAAGAATTAGATGGCGCATATGCAAAGCAAAGGGAGCAAAAGAGCTCAGCAACAAGAGAACAATTAGTGTATAATTTCTTACATCCATATTGTTCTTTGCTTTTTGCAGGCTTTCAACTACGTCTTCTATGACTTTATTGACGTTGCGAACACTATCTAGCTCTTTTCGCAAGGCGGCATTACGGGCTTCTTCAGTGCTGTAGCGGGACTCTACAGGACGCGTTTTTGAGGGCGCAGAGCCCTCTGAAGACGTGGTATTGGCATTTGCATCCTTGGATCTCTTCTTTCGCGTCGCTGGAGAATCAAATAACGCGTCCGGGTCAGAGTCCGAGTGAATTAAATCGTCGATACTAGGATTGTCCATAGTGGGGAGGAATTGAGGGCGTTGATATCGTCGGCAGGCATTAAAAAATAATTGTTTATGTATACGCGAGATTGTCCGGCACGTCTGTGCAGATTAATTGCCTGGGCTTCTCGAGCGGTGATGATGTGGCTCTTGATGTGGCTCTCTTTCCCCCCTCCTTGTATGGTCCGTGGGCGTTCAGCCTCCTTCCGACCAACCAGCCACCTGCTTTCGCCAACAACATCAACCGCATCGACCACAACCTCATCTCAACCTCCAGCTTTCTTTCGTTCATACCCCCATCACCATCACCACCACAACAACACCATCCACTGCAAATCTGCATTATTCTTCTGTCTCAGGGTACTGCTCAAAGCCGTTCTACCGTCGCATTGCTGTTGTCGTTTGGACAATCCGCCTTGTTTTGGTGTCGAATCACGCTATTCACCACCGGTCCCTGAGCCGACTTCCCGGCCTCGATTGCAACTTCTCTCGCCATACAGACAGGCAAGTGAAGTGGCCTGCTTCACCTCGCCAAAATGGCAACTACTCCACCACCTCCAGCGCGTGCCCACACTCCGCCAACTCCTCTCCACGGCGCACGGTACGACGCCTACGAGCCCTATTCTCCTCGTCGATCCAGCCGCGTAGCTGCGCAGCGCAAGCATTATTCACAGCAGCGGCTTACAACCGAAGATACTCCACCAAAGATACTCCGCTCTCCCCGGATTGCTCGCGCCTCTACACCGACCGGTTCGCGAAAACAAACATTGACCCGCACGTCCAGCCAGACTTTCTCTCCCCCCTCCTCTCCGTCGTCACCAATCAAGCACTCAACAGCCAAGAGTCTGAAATCAGGCACTCGCCGACGCGTCTCAAACGGTCACAGGCAGCAACTTCCTGCTTCTGCTGCTCTCGACTCGGATTCTGACAACATCGCGACATCAGCCTCACACCGTTTATCAGCATTTGACCCACGAGCCATGCTCCCAACCCCCGCAAAGACTCCTCGCAAACGCGCAATTCAATCTCAAGCTACTCTAAGCTCCACGGCTCGCGTACTGTTTCTCAATCGTCCGGCAAATATTGACGATGCTATGCCCTCACCACGCAAGTCGCGCAAAAACAAGAAGCATTCTGCATTCACTCTTCAGAGCTTTGCCGAAGAGGCTGAGGATGAAGGTAGCTCTAGCAAAATTGAGATCTATACCGATTCCAAAGAGCGGGTACCGGACCTTGACCAAGACGAAGATAACCCGTTCGTCACATCCAAGAAGAACGGCAAGGCGATATCGAATGGTGTGCCGGAGCTCAAGCGACGAAAAGTCGACGAGCGGACGGCACGGATGGAGGAAGCAGCGCGAAATGAGGAGGGAATGATCTATGTCTTGTAAGCTACCTTTCCCTTCTCCCATGTATTCAAACAACCACTAACACACCGAAGCCGAGGTCGTAAGATCTTCCGCAAATTCAATGACGGTCCCCCATCCACCTCCTCGGACGATGCCCACCTCTCTGAACAAGAAACTCGTCGCAGAGCTGGCGCCGACGTTCATCGCCCTTTTACCCGCTCATCCATCAAGCCGCGCTTGCTCTTCCCTAATGAAAATCAGGGTCGTGAGCGTGAGCGTGAGCTTGCAGCTGATGAGGCCGACGAGGAGGCCCTGACTGATATCGAGGTTCCAGTCCCCAGCCCCGCCGGAAAGAGAAATGGGAAGGTCGACGAAGCAATCACGCCCGTCAAGCAAAATTTCTGTCCCGCGACCCCGCCATCTACAGAGCGTGTCAAGCGAGGCCGGAAAAAGGACGTGAATGATCTTCTCCATGCTGCCAGTGCGATGGATATAGATGAGCACGTTAATCCCCAGGAAGAGGAGCTGCAGATACCTCCACTCCCGCCAACCCGTGGGAAGAAGAACAGCCCGTTTGATTCATGGCAGCGTGTTAAGCCCACTTCTAGACTTGCAGCTGGAAAAGGAACGAAGAGGGAAGGCGAGGCATTGGACAGGCAAGGCGAGGGGAAGAGGAGCAGGAATGGGATGCATGCTGCGTCTGGGTCTGGACCTGCGGACGTGTAGTGGTTAAAGAAGCCTCGAGGCGTCGAAACCATGACGCATGAATAGTCACGATTATGACAGCTTTCTCTTTATTCGCGCATCGTAGGGTTTGTCTATGATGGGTGCAAGGGTTTCCGGTTTTAGTATTTTGGTGGGTACTGTTGGATTTTTAGCCACCGGGCTTGGAGTTTCGCAGGTCAAGAGGCTTGAGTTTGATATCCATCAGCGTCTTGGTTCTGTGTCAAGCTTTGTCGAGTTGACATACTATTCGAACTATGCGACTGGGACGCGTTTATAGCATCAACTTCAAGGTCCTGTAGTTGCTTAGAACTCGATTTAGGGAGAATTATCGGCCTTGGTGCTGCGCGATCTGCCACTTTCACAGGCAAATAATACAATAAATTTTTAAAAATCCAAACTGTTTGCAGTCTAAAAAATAAGCCTCATTTGAATCTGCGACACTTGAGTTTAAAGCAAGCACCGCGAGGATATCTTCCAAGGTCGATACCAAAGTCCAAGGGATCTGACGCGAAGTCCGAAGGTCTGAGTAAAATGCCTAGTAAATGCCACAATAACCCCCTACCACCTACCAAGCCCTCTAACCGAGCCATTTGATACATAGGCAAACCAGCAATATATGCAAGTAACCCTATTCAAACCAGTTGTTCTCAAATATCAAATCACCTTGTCGCCCAAAACCCTAAACACAGCACTCCCACTCCCGGGCTTGCTAACTACAATGGCCTCCTGTAACCGCTCCTCACTAATATCCGGCCACTTCTTCCTATAGTACCCGCGCTCCCAGGCCTTCTTAACCGCATCGACCTTCTCCTTGGGCACAAGATGGACGCTGCAACCACCCCAACCAGCACCAGTAAGCCGACTACCGTAGGCGCCAGCGCCGCGAGCGAGGTCGCACAGCTCATCGAGCTCAGGACAGCTGCAATCGTAGAGATCGCGGCAGGAATCCTGGGTCGCATTCATCAGGCCGCCGAGGGCGTGGAGGAGCTTGTCGCTGCCGCCGTCCTCTGCCGAGGGGGGAGCGGACAGCAGCTGCCGGAACTCGATGACGCGGATGGCTTCGTTGAAGACGTGTAGGGCGCGCTGCCGCAGCATGAAGCGGTCGGCGCGCACGGGGAACTTGGACATGAAGCGTTCGTTGAGCTCGTCTTCACCGATGCCGAGCAGACTGCAGATCTCGCCGCGCGTGTAGCCGGCTTCGACGTGGAGGTAGTCTTCGGTCAGCTGCGCGAGCTTCTCGAGCTGGGCGCGGAATTCGGGGACGGGGGTCTTGGTGTTGTCGGCTATGCCCTCTTTCTCTTCGAAGTAGGCGTCGTGGAAGCCACGGAGGCTGATTCCGAGGGGAGAGGAGTCGGCTGGAAGGGGGCGTTTCAGGTTGAAGACTTTGGAGAGGAATACCGCGGCGAGAGTGCACTCGACTACGCGGAGGTTATAACAGACCGGTGCCGTAACATGTTTATCTGCTGCAACAAAGCTTTGTGCGATGACGAATGTGAGTTCGGGGGCGGTATTCGGAAAGGATATTGGCGCTGCGGAGAGTGTAGGTTTAAAGGAGACATAGAGGGCATTTCCTCGGAGAGAGAATACAGAAGCTGATTGATCCATGCTGTAATATTACCGTGAGCAGTTAGCTTTTTAGGTTCAGGAACCAGCCTCACCCCCCGGAATTCACCCCTACAGCACGCTCCGACACAATAGCTAATTCGCAGAGCTCTTTCTTGTCCACCTTCTCTTCCCCGTTGGCTTTCATAACCGCTAGAGCACTAGTACAGACAAATGATGCACTACTAGATAGTCCTCCACCACTTGGAACAATACCATCGGAAAGTATGTCCATGCCCACCGAAACGAAGTGTCCGTTGTTGTGCTTCTGTTGTAATAATTTGGATGCTCCACGAAGACCGGACTTAAAGTAATTCGTCCACTCATGTGTAGATGCATCAATTGGCACTTCTCCTTCCTTAGGTATTTCGAATCCCCGCGTGGGAAATTTTTCTGAAAGGATATTTGAAATTCTGACTGTAGGATTCTGTGACACGAGCTGCGTAGCAACGGCCATGAGGAAGTCTGCAGTGATTGCCATAGGAAGAACTCCGTAAAGGGAGTAATCGATATGCTTGAGTAAGATTCCAGTTAGTTTTCTGTCACTATCAAGATGGTAGAAGTATACAGACTTCACCTATAATATTTACTCGACCTGGGCTTCTAGCGAGGAACTCGGCCGGTCGTCCATACTTCTCCTTGAACTGCGCCAGCAGTCTTTCCCATCGATGTGTCTCTACAGGAATAGCATCATCGGGATAGATATCACGCAGTGAGGTTACTGTTGGTACCTCCATTTATATGAAAAATCAATTAAAGCAGCTACTCGCGCGACCAAAGTCGGTATTCCTGAAGTCCTTGATTGATTGGTGGATATCAGGTAACTGGCGAAAAGAAAAAGAACCTGATACGAGAGGTTTCAGACAGATCATAAGGAACGTAAGAGGCTTTAGCAGGCGGAATTGATGTGGTAGGGTGATGGGAATACGGACGTTGGCAATGTCGCACAACGGCGGAGGGGGTTTTGCAGATGCCCCCACACGTTGTGGCCTTGAGCTTAAATTGAAGCGAGGCTTATTTTTCCGCCTCCGTCATCACGACCATCCTAGCCAGGAGAAATCAAAATGTTATACTTCTAAGCCCTCTTAACACCCTGATCTATAAATACCGCCTGGTTGCGCTAGTACTACAAAAGCAACCTCCACTATTCCATAGTAGGGTGCTGGCCCTAGATATTTACATTGCCCTGAGAAGTTTGCCAATTTAGACTAGACCAAGAAAAAGAGACATGGTATTCACACGAATACACAGAACATCCTGCGTGTGATGCGGGGCATATTATTACTTGGGGATTAGAGATTTTAACTATCGGCTCAATTATTGCTAATGTAAGCTTTGCAGTGTGGGAGAATTAAATGAACGACTTAATTCTAAATCTATGAAAATCAAGTGAAATAAATACATGAAAGTAGACCCCTAACTCCGAAGTTTATGACTCAATATTTGACCATATCCGAGACATACGAGGGTAGGGTTGATCCTGTCTCGGAGCCTCCCGGGCGGCGGTCTTGTGTCTCAGCACAGTGCTGGTAGTTTGTTGCAGCTAAACATGCGGAGCGTCCCAATCATATATAAAAAAAAGCAGATAACAGTTAGAATATCGGCGGTTCAATCCTTCAGTCTGCCGACTTCCTAAAAATGATTAAGATGGTACATCTAGAAGACCCTATTGAGTAGCATGCTGTTAAGGGGCTGTTTCTGATGCAACCCACGGCTTTGAGAGGTTCCCTTTGGGATAGATCTGTGTAGTGAAGAATACGCAAAGGTGGAAAACTTAATGTAAAAGCGTATCTTTGGTAACCATATTAGGTGAAGACATCACGAATGATACCCACGACGTGTTCTATCGCACAAATACTAGAAGCGTGTATCCTATGCAGCGTTATCAAGACGGACTTTATCAAATGAATGCATGCCATGTGGTCACGCTTCATTTCCAAAAGACAGTTTAACTGACTTTCCTACAGACTAGCTGCATACAGCTATGTTTACAACCAGCTTCCACCCCCCCCCTCTTTTGGCGAAAAATTATTTAACTTCGCCTAATTGCCACCAACTGTACATAACGTGGTGTACGGGGTTTTGCACAGGTACTGGGTTTTGCACGATTTAAACACCAAAATTCGCAAAAATGCTTATTTGGTGGCAAATAACTAGTAAAGACCATTGTAAATCATTATATTATTAGTAAGGAGTTTTAAAGCAATTAATATACATATATAAGTCTATCTAAAGTCTATTTTTGGTGTTTTAAAGCTTAATTGGCTAGTGAATTTGCCCCCAGTCGCTACTAATTAGCTCGGCCTCCTTATTAGAGGACTCGTCGCTTATATTACTTATATTATCGTCGTCCTAATCTTCCTTAATATCCTCTGGTAGATCCTGTAGATCTGATGTCTTCTTAGCTGCCTCCTAGAGTTGCTAAACAATGGCTTAAGCTGCGGCCTATATAGAAGAAGACTCTTCCGCCTACTTCTAGAGCCTCTCGGCCGTTGATTAATATAATTGCCATTAACTAGCTACTTTGGTAGCCGCTGATTTGGCCTTAATAGTGTTCTTCTAGCAAGTAATTTTAGCGGCAGCGTTAGAGGCCTTCTGCGCCTTCTTTACTACCTTTATAGCATTCTTTGCTTCTCTATTATAAAGCGTAAATAGCTTTTTTGTATTAGTGGTAATCCTCTAAGCTTCCTTTCTAGCCTCTACCTGTTCTCTTTTAAGTGTAGCTGCTATTTAACGCTTCTTCCGCAGCGTATCCCTAGCTAGCTTAGCTTCTTCTTTAGCCCTTATAGCAGCCTCCTTACTAGTAGCAAGCTCCTGAGCTGCCGCTAGTGTAAGAACTGATTCCTTAGAGAGTACTGTTTATTTCTACTTCTTCCTTACCCGTGTTACGGACGCTTTAAGTATGATATTACGACTACTTGGAGAAGAGTCGGCGGAAGCTAGTTGGTTGATATAGGCATGGTCTAAGATGGATCTGGTGGAACTATGTGATAAGGAATAGTAGCCGAGGTCACGTGGTGTTAAATGTATTAACTATGTTAAACGGAAGGGATGTTACGTTTAATATAGATAACACGTACCTTATGTACAAGAGAGGATTTCTTAGGAGTATGGTTGTGTATTTAAAGGACCTTAGTCCCTACTGTAGATAGTTCTCTCCTTGTAGTAAATCTTAGAATACAATTGGAGTTAATCTGTTAGGCAACTACTCCACTAGTTATTATTATATTGTTGTTTTTGTTGTACCTATATACCTAGCCTAATAATAGGACCTACCGTAGTCTAAGCTATAAGGTTCCGTTATATATTTACTACTAAGGTTACGGTATTGAAACAAACTTGAATAATATACCACTAAGAGCAGCACTAGTTATAATGGTGTTAGCAACAGCTACAACCTTAGGGCCAGGAGATACCAGTATGGACGACGGGGATTCTTAAGTGGTTACGCAAGGTTAGTTATAGGAAATGGTTGATCACTTATAAGACAATAATAGGATACTTAAAGAACGTATTAATAGAATCGGAGCAGTAAAGATTAAGTTACCGTTAATTGAACGATTCTTAGGAGAGAAGTTAAAGCTTAAAGGATTTCTTATGTAGATGCACTTTAAGGTAGTACAGGAAGGAGCGAAGTTAGCAATATCGTTAAATTAAGTAGCTTATGCAGGATTGTTTCTGACAGGGAGGGCACTTAAGTGGTTTAAGCCGTATCTTATGGAAATATAGGCTAATGGCATGACAACTACTAACTAGGATGTACGGTATATATTTGCTAGTTGGAACGGGTTTGTAGAGCGACTAATGTAGATATTTAGAGACCCGGAAGCTATAACCACTGCGGAATAAAAGCTTTAAAACTTAGTACAGCGTACTTTAGCAATTGAGTATACAACACAGTTTTAAACACTAGCTATATAGGTTAAGTGGAATAACAAGGCGCTTATGGTATAGTATAAATAGGGACTTAAGGCTAAAGTCCAGGACGCAATTATCCTAATAGAAGATGTAGATACTCTAAGGGAGTTAATAGATTAGTTAATAAAGATTAATAATAGGATCTACTAAAGGGAACAAGCTAAAAGAGGGCAAGACAGAGTTCTATAGTCGTATAAGGCGTAGAGTACGCAACGACAGATATAGAGTTAAAAACTATGGAATAGCGTAGAGCTAATAGACCTAAGCGGTACTAAAGAAACCCGAAGATGGGAGAAGAAACTATGGAAACCTAGAGGTTAAGGATTAAGTGATTAAAGGACCTAAGAGCAGAGGCCAAACCAGGGATCTTAGCAGTAGAAGATGTTTAGGCGGACTCTATAGCAAGAAAAGTGGTTTAAAAATAGAGCTTGTATAAATTGCGGAAAATAGGGTTATTTCGCCAGAGACTGTAGAGGTGGTTAGAGTAACTACGCGGTAAAGGGAACTAGACCAGTAGACGGCACATACGTACCAAGGGATAATAGTGCACTGCGAGGAATAAAAGAGTGTTTAATTAACAGTTTTGCGTATTGTTATAACAATGCATGCCGAATTTATGAGGACGCTAAGTACGGCGCAAGCTATTAGCTATAAGAGCTAGAGTTAAGAGGACTTAAAGGAACTAGAGAGTTAGATAAAAAATAAGATTAACTCTATAAGCTAGATTAAGATATTATAGTAACGTACAGATAAGGATTAGTAGTAATAATAATAGAGTTAGAGTACTTATTAATTAACAGCGATGAGGATAAAAAGGAGGCTAACTAGGAGCACTTAAACCTCAATAACGCAATAGAAGTAGAGACTGAGACCATCACCAAATAAGGTTTAGTAATGGATGTTATAACACTGTTAAATACGATTTCCATTACTTTGCGAGATAATAGGAGTAATGTTTAGAAGAAACTAAGTAAGTAGATAACTACTAGTGCTAGCTCATTACTTAATAAAGGTAAAAGGCTATAGGCTTAAGATTCTTAAAGTAAAATAAGACACACCTAAAAACCTACAACAGACAAAAACTGATGGGAAAGGGTAGTAACTTAGTTTAGTAACAAACGAATGAGTATAGAACGCAGGTTTAAGAACTACAAGTTTGGAGAACAAGTAAGAATATTAGCAATCCTAGGTAAATATAGTATTTAGCCTAAAGATTAAATAGTTAATACTAGGATTAAAAAGTAAAACAACTACAAGGATCTAGCTACGAGACGCAGAAAACAAGAAACTATAGATAAGTTTAGGACAAGAATTATCGTATAGCAAGAGCAAAAGCTAGATAAGAGATCAGCTATGCTAGGTTATATAAGGGACAGAGCACCCATACAAAGAGTTATTAATAGGCCGAGTGCAGGGATACCTAGAGTAAAGTAGTTAGATAAACTAGAATAAGAAGAGGATCTAGATATTCTAACTAGGTTCAAAGAAAGGCATACTAAAGGATGTTACGATGCAGCGATAACAAGGTACTTTCTAACGGATAAACTATACACACTAAACCAGTTATATGGAAAGTGGTATAGGTAACGACACAGTGACGAATAGGAAGAGTTTTATATATAGCTAGACGAAAAAGTTATCTAAGACCAACCCATTATGGAGAAACGTATAAGTTACATTAAAGGAGTATTAATTATAATGTTAAGAAACCTAGAAGAGAGGTCTAGGGACTAAAGAAGTGAATAATAAGTCTTAGTACCCACAGCAGAGATACTAGTGGTTAGGTTAACTAGGTATAGGTTTAAACTTAAGGATAAAGATAAACTAAGAGTTAACCTAAAACATATAGCGCATTATACACTATTGTGGATAGCTTGTGTGGATAATATATATAATATATATAGAGCACCTAAAGATAAGAACCGGAAGTACCTAGTAAGGATATATTGGGCACTAGAGGAAAAGCGGTTTAGAAACGCTAAGTATATATATAGTTGGCACCCAGTAGAAGTATAAGGTTAAGGAGACTTAATACTTTAACTAGGAAGGTTCCTTATGGAAGAGTGCCTAGATGGACAATAGTGGTGGGAGTGCCCAGAAAATACTTATCTATGGTATATAGAGGAAAAGAAACAAACTAAGTATTGGCTAAAAGTGGACTAAGTACAAGCAGGATCTAGCAGCCAACAGTTAGGAAAAGGGGAGGCGTATAGGACCAAAGGGAACTAGTGTTAGAGCCTTAGACCCTTAAAGGAATTTAAGGATAATACCTAAATTTAAGAGCTAAGTGGCAAGATCAGCAGTTTAAAGCGTTAGTAGATAGTAGAGCAATAAGAAACCACATATTACCAAAGGTAGTAGAAAGGATGGGGTTACTATATAGACAAAAAAAACACCTATATCCACTTATAACAATTTCAGGAGATCAGATAGCCTATAGAGGAGGCATTATTAATCTTAAAATAGGACCTATTTAGATAACTATTAAAGGGAGACCAGTTAGAATGTCTTTTAATATCCTACCATTGGGACAGGATAAGGTGATACTAGAAATGCCTTAGTTACAGGAGTACAATCCAAAGATTAATTGGGTTATAGGTTAAGTCGATATTAAGGATATATAATAGCGCAAAATGCGACAGTAAACCAAGTTAGTATGGTACCAAGTCGGAGTGACGTATAAAGAGACTAAGCGAGGTTTAAGTTATATACCAAAGAGATACCATAAGTATAGCAAAAAGTTGTGGTCACTAGAGAGTAAAAAGCTATTAGAGCATACAGCTTAGGACTATAAGATAGAATTAGAAGAGGGAATAAGTCTAAAGTTCTTTCTAATCTATAAGCTTACTGAAACAGAGTTAGTAGCGCTTAAGGAGTTTATTTAGGAGAACTTATAAAAGGGATATATTAGACCGTTACAGTTATTAGCAGGATATCCAGTATTATTTATCCCAAAGAAAAACAGAAAACTTAGGATGTGTATAGACTATAGATAGTTAAACAGCATTACTAGGAAGGATAGGTATCCTTTACCCTTAATTAGCGAAATCCAAGACAGGATAGGCAACGTAAAGATCTTTATAAAGATAGATTTAAGGTGGGCGTACTATTAGATTAGAATTAAGGAAGGCGACAAATAGAAGGCAGCCTTTAGGTTAAAGGAAGGACTATACAAACCGTTAGTTATATAATTTGGGCTTATAAACGTACCAGCAACGTTCTAGAAGTGAATTAATAGTATATTAGGAGAACACCTAGATGAATTTGTTATGGTATATTTTAATAACATTATCATCTACTTAGAAAATAAGGAAGAACATAGAGAACACGTCAAGTGGGTCTTAAAGAGACTATAGGAAGAATAGATGCCAGTAGTAATTAAGAAATGCGAGTTCTTTACTAGGAAGACTAAGTTCGTTAGATTTATTATTAAACTAGGCTAGCTTAGTATAGATCTAAAAAAGATTGAGGCTATAGTAAATTGGTAGAAACCAGAGAACGTTATGCAGTTAAGATTGTTCCTAGGGTTTTGTAATTACTGTAGAAGGTTTATAGCGCAATAGTTACAGGACATTAAGCCGTTTACATAGTTAACGAAGAAAGAAGAACTATGGGCATAGGGAAAGGAGTAATAAGAACTGTTTAAAAAAGTTAAAAAGTTGTTTACCTAGGAGCCAGTTCTTAAGATCTACCAGCCAGGTCTAGAGACGGTTATAGAGACGGATGTATTAGACTTTGCACTAGGGGTATACTTCCTATAGAAATATCAAGACGGATGGCACCCAGTAGTATACTACAGTCGGAAGATAACACTATTAGAGTTGAACTATAACATCTACAATAAGGAGTTGTTAGGTATAGTTGCAGCACTTAAGGAATAGAGAGCATTCTTACAAGATATAGAGAAACCATTTATAGTTAAGACGGACTATAAGAACCTTATAGGATTCCTAATAACAAAGGAACTTAACCAAAGACAGGTTAGATAGGCGGAAATGCTTATAGAATACTATTTCGAAATTCAGCATACTAAGGGTATAGACAATGCACGAGCAGACGCTCTAAGCAGAAAAGCTAAACTATAAACTAGTGAAAAGCTATTAGGAGCTTTATTGCGAAAGGATTAAGACAGATTAATTAGGTATAATTATCCAAAGATTATAGCGACCAAGGAAAGTTAGATCCATAAGTCACTAAAAAGCGATTGGATATAGAAGATCTAAAAAGTACAGGTAGAGGATCTAGACTTAGAGCAATACGAAAACAGAGAAGCAATATATATGCCTAAGTTTATCACAGAAGAATTTGTTAAGGAATTCTATAAGGGAATAACATAAGGACATAACGGAGCTATAGGCTTAGTGTTAAGGCTTTAAGAGAAGTATATTATTTAAGGAATCTGGGGACTAGCAAGATAAGTTATAAAGAAATATCTAGATTGCCAAAGAAACAAACCAACAAGGTATAAGCCGTATGGAAGGCTACAACCTGTTGAGACACTAGGAAGACTATGGGAAGTTATATTATAGGACTTTATTATTAAGTTACTAAAGTTAAGAGATCCTATTACAGGACAAGATTATAACGCGATTTTAGTAATAGTGGATAAGCTAACAAAGTGGGGATACTTTATAGCGTGCACTAAAGAGATATTAGTAGAAGATGTCGCTAGAATCTATATAAAAGAAGTGTTTGCAAGATATGGAGCACTAGATAAGATTATATTGGATAGAGATCCAAGATTTATAGCAGTATTTTAGGAGGTATTTCTGGCAGAATAAGGGGTTTGCATAGCAATATCTACAGCATATTATCCGCAGATGGACGGATAAACGGAAAGACTAAACTAGACACTGGAATAGTATCTAAGGCACTATATTAATCACGCATAGAATAATTAGGTATTGTTATTACCAGTTACACAGTTTGCATATAATGCAATACCGTAAAAAGGAATGGGGATATCACTATTTAAGGCGAATTATAGGTACGAGCTAAGAATATCGTTATCACCATATTAAGTAAAAAGGACGAGTAGCACAGCTAAATAAAGAATGGAGATGTTAATGAATCTTTATATAGACCTTAAAGAAATAGCTAAACTAGTACAAGAATGAATAAAAAGGTACTATAATACTAAGAGATCTAAGGGACCAGATCTTAAGGAGGGAGATAGAGTGTAGCTACTATATAAAAATTTCAAGAGTTGACGACTAAGTAAGAAGTTGGACTATGTCAGACTAGGACCTTTTAAAATTAAGCAAAGAATTTTATTAGTTACGTATAAGTTGAACCTACTAGCCAAAATGAAAATCTACCCTATACAATACGTCGCAATGCTAGAGCCAGTATACGGGAATGTTAAGCCACCAGTCTATAAGGCAGACACATATAGAGGACAAAAGGAAGATAAATAGTAAGTTTTAAAGATCATCAGTTACGAGGATATAGATAATAAAACGTGGTATAAAGTAAAGTAGATAGGCTATAGTGAGACTACCTAGGAACCACTAAGCAACTTAAGGAACGCTATAGGAAAGGTACAGGAGTATTAGAAGAAAGTAGGTCAGGTAATATTAATAAAGAAAGATTGCCAAAAAATAAGTTACCTAAGGGGGACCTAAGAGGAGCAATTGCCGAGCTACTTGGAGTTATTTCCCATATAGAAGAAGAGCTAATCCTTTTATTACCTAGCTTAGACAAACCCTGTTAAACTAGTTTCCACTCCTTAGAACAAACCTTCTTATAGATACATTTAAGGCGTTAAAGACGAGTATAAGCTAAACGTTAAGCTTTAAGGACGCGTGCGGACTCTTCTAAGGCATGTTAAACCTTAAGGAGCGCGGAGGCCAGCTTACTATTAAGCTTTATAGTGGTAGATTAAACACGAGACCCTATAATAAGTTACTTAGGGAACTCAAAGACTGTTAAGAGTTATAAAACGCGTATATTTAGCGTTAGAAACAGAGCGAACATTATAGGACGATTAAATATTTGCTTTAGTATACTTAGAGCAAGAGGAGGGTTGTTAAGACAAAGGACTTGCTAGCATAATATAAACCAACCCCTCTTTTATACACCTTAAGTAAGGAATCGCCATCACTTCACCCAGCAACAGTATAGAGGAGACTGTACGAAGGCAACGCTCAACCCAAAAAAGAGAAGAAGAAGCTTTAGGTATAATAAGTACGGATATTAACTAGACTAATTAAACGGACATTACACCTCTAGTGGATAACTTAGAGATGTTAGGAATCTTTAAGGACGAAGATAAAGAGGAGGGAGATAGTGTTACGGACGCTTTAAGTACAATATTACGACTACTTGGAGAAGAGTTGGCGGAAGCTAGTTGGTTAATATAGGCACAGTCTAAGATGGATCTGGTGGAACTATATAATAAGAAATGGTAGCTAAGGTTACGTGGTATTAAACGTATTGACTGTATTAAACAGAAGGGATATTATGTTTAATACAGACAACACGTACCTTATGTATAAGAGAGGATTTCTTAGGAGTATGGTTGTGTATTTAAAGGACCTCAGTCCCTACCATAGATAGTTCTCTCCTTGTAGTGAATCTTAGAATACAATTAGAGTTAATTTATTAGGCAACTACTCCACCAGTTGTTATTACGTTGTTGTTTTTGTCGTACCTATATACCCAGCCTAATAACAGGACCCACCGTAGTCTAAGCTATAAGGTTCCGTTATAACCCGCCTCTTATTAGTATGTTGCCAAAGCTCCTTATTCTCCACTTATAGTAGCTCAAGACTATTCTCTAAAGATTATAGGTGCGTTATTAGCAAGTTAACGCAGGCCTTTATTACCTCTAGAGTTATTTCTGGATTAAGAATTGTTTACTAGTAACGAGATCTAGCATAGGCGCTATTAGGAGGGGGAGGATGCAGAGGTAAGGATAGAATTATCGCCTTAGCTAGGTAAGGTGGAGGAGTAGATAGCCAAGTAGAGCAGCGTATAAGGGCTCAATTTGGGTTATATAGGAGAAGACCTGCCGCCTCAAAGGCGCTCCTTATCAACGCTTTAGTATAGATTTAAGGCCGAATCTCGCCAAGTATCTTTAGAAAATACTCTTTATTTATACTAGTAATACCGCAAGCTGCGTATTTATCAACTTTAGTAGAGTATACGCGCTTAAGAGGTAAAAAAATCACAAGATCTAGTGGCTAGAGTAGGTGCGTTAAATGCGGCGGTAGGTATATAGGTATAATCTTATAGTTCCAATAGTACTTAATAAAGTCAACGTTAATATAGCTGCTATGGCCGTCTATAACCAGTAGTTGATAGCTAATTAATTCACTGTTTCTTCCTTCTTCTACTGCCTTTACTGCCGTCCTTTGCTATACCTTAGTTCGCCAGGTATAGTGCTTAAAGTACCGTAGCTATTTTAGTCCAATTTCCTGATTTAACCAGCCATTTTTATTAACGCCAATAGCGTAGTTGCTAAGAGCTTTGTAAGCTTCCTCCCACATTCTCTCGGTATATATATGGCCTTTAAAGACAATAAAAGGTGGTATAGTTGTCCCTACCATACTAATGTAATTAATTTGTAAGACCCACTCCCTAGAGCCATTAACCGTCTTAAAATTAGTAGCTCTGCCTCGCAATATTACCACCTTAGCGCTATATATATAACCTATTAAGGTACCAGTTTCATCTATATTCCAGATATCATCGTCTTTAACATTATACTGGGTCTTTGCATTAGAGTAGTTAGTAAAGAACTTTATAATAAAGGCAATATTATCGCCGGCTATGGCTCGTTCTTGGTTAATTGACCGTACATAGCAGATTTAAAGCTCGTCCTGTTGTTTTAGGAAGTAACGGACCCAGTTTCTGCCTAGTGGTTAAATCTTGTGGTACTAAGGGAGGTAGGAGTATTCGCGGCGTAGGATAATATTGGCTATCGTCCGGATTATATATAGTCGATAAGAAAATCCAGTATTTGCAAGATATATACAGTGCCAAACAATCGCCGCTTCGCCAGCTAGTGTAATGCGATATTGGTTAATATGGGCAATTTAATGAGATTCGTGTTTGCCTTAGAGGCGTCTTTAAAAGGTAGAGGGAGTAACTTCATAGGCCTTCGCGTAGGCTTCTGGGCTGCAATAGAAGCCGCCAATTCGCCAAGCAGTTAGAGCAGCTTGTAGACGGTCTTCTGCACCTAGTGCACGAGGTTTGGAGGGCATAGCTGTTGCTTGGTAAGGTAGAAAAGTAGGTCAAAAGTTAATGTTCAAGCTCGGAGGCGGCAGTATTCTACGTTAGGAAATTAACTAGCTTAAAAAGGAAGGCGGTCTACTAGCTCGAGCAAAACCCAGTACCCGTGCAAAACCCCATACACCACGTTAGCAATTGTAGCGAACGCCCATGCTTGGCTGTAAGAAAGGGAGGAGTCATACCCATTGATCTTCAGGACAGTTCTCCCAGACAACCAAAATGGCCCTTGCGTACAGCCATAGGCGTTCGCTACGATTACTATGTACAGTTGGTGGCAATTAGGCGAGGTTAAATAAATTTTCGCCAAAAGAGGGGGGGTGGAAGCTGGTCGTAAACATAGCTGTACCTAAGTCCTCGTAGCTTGATTGCACTATACAGGAAGAGATAAGCATGTGCAGCCATTTCTCCAAGAATGAAGGTTGGCCTTGTTTCTAAGGGTGCACTGGCCATGTCCCACAAGATAAAGAGGAAGCAATAATTGGCTGAGAAGAAGAAGCACAACCAAATGCCTGGAGCTAGTCCTGGGAGTCCTTGGCTTCTGGTGGGTAACTCAACGGGAGATACCGACAGTAGTTCTTGCTGGATCAAGTGATGGAACAGGTATTGTTCGACAAAATCGCCTACTGTTTATGCCAAGCCAGTATCTTATGCTTATCTACTCCCAAATGCGGCAGCTGACCGAGATGCTGCGTGCCAATGATTGGTGTTGCAAGTTCGCTGTAGGGAGGAGGCAAACATGTTTGCATGTGAAGGTGCTTAAGAGAAAACGATAATACGAAAAACTTCCATTTGGGTTTGAAACCATTTTTAGGCCTATGTCTTTCATCGTAGTTATGACACGATCGCAGCCTTGCGAAGTCTCTTGCGTCCATCATAGTCATTTGGGAAATAGCCTCCGTTTTAAACACGGATTTTAACCCATCAAATTGGAGGCATCGGTACCGACCAGCTAAGTTATAAAATCTCTGCCCTGATACTCTAGGGGCTGAGAGTATCGTCAGCAGAACGAGACAATGCAAGGCCACGACCCAAAGATTGTAGAAGCAAAGGATAAGCAGGTTTCAATAGGACAATCGGAGCAGGCAGAAACTAAGCATAGCAATCAGCTTGTCGTGATACCACTCATAATTTTTAAATTTTTGGCCAGCAGTGAGAAAGACATGGGGGGAATTAGTCCGAACGTCAGCGAACCCTAGGTTTTCGTGATACAACAATGACTGGTCACGTCTCCCTCAACATTGGGAGCCTGGTTTGGGGGCCAGATATTGACGGCGAAGGTTGCACCATACAATATCTCGTGACAGTGCCATTCAGCTTTAGCTATAAGTTTGTTGCCTGGTAGGCAGCAGGCATCTCCTCAGCTGTGCGGTCCAGATGGTGGCGAAGCAGCCTGGCGTCGATAGCAGGGAGGAAGTCAGTGGACGGGTTCAATGTATGGCGAAAGACAGGCAGAGAGATAGTAGAAGTTACGGAGGTGTGAAGGAAGTGCAAGACGGCGTGAGCGAGTGATGCGGGTAGGGCGGTGTGGTGTGGTATGTCAGCGGGTTGAGTTGACTCCGCCACCTCGAAAGGACTGGAAGGGCTGAAAGGTTGGAGCAGAGCCACCTTCATGGGCACCTTCTGTCTTTTCATCATCATTCGGCATCGGCCGGCCACGAATATGGTTCCCACTACTTCCACGCGGGGCTCTATATTGTGGCGTGAGCCACCGTCAATTGCTTTGCTGATGCAGCCACTGTCAAGCGCAGCGGTGAAGAAAAGCTTCTTGTGACTCTCAGCTCGCTCGCGCCTCTTCCTCCCCCATCATCTCGAGGCGCCGCCTAACATTGCGAAGGGGAACTCTACTGGCGGCGCAGCCCTAAAGATATTCTATATCTGCAAGTATGACTACCTAGCTCAAAGTGACGCAGTGATTTCCCAACCCCTCTAGAAAAGAAGACGCCATTCGCCTTCCTTTTTAATCCACCTCCCAACCTCCATCTACCTTCTCTTACCCTCCCACCTTCTCTCCTCATAGCTTTCTCCCCGCCTAGATATTGTGTTTCTGCATCTTCGCCAACCTGAGATTCATACTCACTCCCGAGCGCATATTTCTGCGACCGGCTGAAGGCCTCGGTATACCATACGTACTTTACATACGTACTTCAAATCCACGAACGCTGCCTAATCGCTGGACTAGCAGCTGCGAAATGGGTCAAATTTCGCACAATGTCTCTGTTCTGCGCGCTCTTGAGGCTTTCCATTACCTGACGCCTTTGCTGGTAGCGGTCTTCTTTGGAGCCGCTTCCGCTGTCGTATTCTGTACTCTCCAATCCTCTAAGAAAATTACAAGCAGCAAATCTCGGCACTCAGCCGCTATTTGGCTGACACTTGCAGTCTTGGTGAGCTACATTGCCGAATCTGCTCTCTACGTCTTTCGAGCCCTTGTTCAGCATGGTTGGTGGGCCCCTCAAGATGCCGTTCTCTATGTGATGACTTCTGTCCTTGTATGGGGTTGCATATTCCTTGTGCTTTGGGAATCGAAGGCGCCCGTGTGGACTCCGTACGTTGGATCCTGGCTTTGCGGCTTCGGGCTCGAAATAATCGTGTGTACGCTGTCCACCATTGCATTTTCCCGAGAAGACGACTTTGACAACGCGCGATTGGCTTTACAAATTTTGAGAGTCTTCATTCTTCTTTTTCTATCCGGGAATGGTATTTTACTGGCATATCGCGGCGGAAAAGGGGAAGGCCAACGGGACGAGGAACGGCAATCTCTCCTAGGGAATACCCAAAATAGCAGCGCGAGAACTTCAGAAAGTGAAATGGGATACGGCACAACTCCAAAGAATTCTAAAGATGATGAGAGTGGTGATGAGAGTGACGGCGAGGAAGACTCTGAAGATGACAACAAGAAACTCAAAGAGCAGCAGCGTAAGCGTCTCGAAGAACAAGGTGGCTGGTTGGGCTATCTCAAAGGATTCCTCATTTTTCTTCCGTACATTTGGCCATCCAAGGACCGAAGAATGCAGCTCTACATTGTCTTTATTGGCCTCTGCTTGGTTGCAGAGCGCTTTCTCAACGTCCTCACACCTCGGCAGCTCGGTATTATTGTCGACAAGCTTTCATCGGCCGCGGGTACTGGCCAACTCCCTTGGAAGGATGTTGGTTTATGGATATTCTACCGCTGGCTTGCCTCTCGCGCTTGCCTTGCAGCTTTGCAGAGCGTTCTTCAACTTCGGATTAACTACTGGTCGTACATCAAACTCACTTCTGTGGCCTTTAGCCATGTCATGGGTCTCTCTATGGATTTCCACGACAACAAAGACTCTGGGGAATTGATCAAGTCGGTTGAACAGGCAAATGCACTCAATTCATTGATCGAATTGGTTCTATTCGACACATGCCCAGTCGTTATCGATTTGTTCATCGCTCTCGCCTATGTTACCTATCTTTTCGATGCCTACTTCGCCTTCGTAATTATCGTCGTAGGGGTGGTATATACGATAATCACTTATAAATTCACGACCTGGACCGCGAAGATGCGTCGAAACTACACAGAAAAGTCACGAAACCAAACCAAGATTCTATACGAATCTGTTAGCAACTGGCAAACCGTCTCGTACTTCAATCGCGCTGATTTCGAGCAAGAGCGACTAGCAAAAGCCATGGGTGCGGAAGTTAAGACTGGGCGAGTGTATTACGACGCTACTTATGTCATGTTTGGCGCTCAGGAACTTGTTATGCTACTTGGTCGACTTACTGTCAGCTTCCTGGCTGCCTACCAAGTTTCCCAAGGGCTCAAGCCAATCGGCAATTTCGTCGCACTCAGCACATATTGGAACAATCTCTCATATCCTTTATGGATGCTCGCTTACTCCTACCGGCAATTGACATCAAATCTTATAGACGCTGAGCGCCTCCTCCAACTGCTGAAAACGAAATCGAAGGTTATTGATAGAGATGGAGCCACAGAACTTAAGCTTGCTGGTGCAAGAGTTGAATTTACTGATGTAAGCTTCGCGTATGATGAACGCAAGCCCACCATAAAGGAAATAAGTTTCGTTGCCAATCCCGGCGAAACAGTGGCTTTAGTAGGCGAGACTGGAAGCGGGAAGTCGACAACGCTCAAGCTGCTTTTCCGGTTTTATGATGTTACTGGAGGCGCCATTACCATCGACGGCCAAGATGTGAGGGATGTCACCCTGAGTAGTTTAAGAGATGCTCTTGGTGTCGTTCCGCAAGATCCCTCTCTTTTCAATGATTCGATACTGGAAAACGTCAGATATGCTCGGTTGAATGCCACAGACGAAGAAGTCTACGAAGCTTGCAAAGCCGCGTCTGTCCATGAAAAGATTATAACTTTCCCAGATGGCTACAAAACAAAAGTCGGAGAGCGTGGTGTCAAACTCTCGGGCGGAGAACTCCAGCGGGTGTCCATTGCCAGAGTTTTTCTGAAGAACCCTCAAATTGTTCTCCTAGATGAGGCAACCTCCGCGGTGGATTCCTCAACTGAGTCTCAGATTCAAGAGTCTTTCAAGAAACTTAGTGCCGGACGCACGACTTTCATAATCGCTCACAGGCTTTCCACAATCATGGACGCTGACCGCATCCTCGTTGTTGATAACGGTGAGATCGTCGAGCGAGGTACTCATCAAGAGCTCCTGGGACGTGGTGGAAGATATGTCGACCTCTGGACTAAGCAAAGTTCAAAGAAGACTTTATCTGAAAACAGCTCTGTAACTGCCAAGGGAGATATTCAGGATCTGTTAATTCCCGGCCTTACACCAAGCTCACCCTCAATCAGCGAAGCAAAAGCCAGCGACTTCGCCAATGAGACGAGTCTCCTGGACCGGGTCGATGGACAAAGCGAGAGTAAACAACTGGAAAGTTCAGACCCAAAGCGAAGCAGAAGCGTGCAGAAGAGATTCCATAATTTACAGGCAAGGCTAAGGAACGGGCACGCCAACGACAGTGATGAGGCTGGTGACGATACGGCTGATGAAGCCCCTCTTATGGTCATTTCGCCTCGCCCTACGTTCGGTATAAACGCTGCCGGGGTATCTTCCGAGCCTGGAAATTTGACTAGCAGACGACGCCCATCAGCATCTTCGAAGGGAACGCTTAATTCCACAGGCACACAAGTAAAACATGGCAGCATTCACGCGTCCAGCTCCAACAATACAACGACTGCTGACCAGCCATCAATCTGGCATACATCCCATACCTCAAATAACAACTCTAAACAAACAAGCGATGAAGTGTCACACGAAACGAGTGAAGGGCTAGGGCCTCATAATGATACAGCATAAACCCAACGCAGAATAAGGGCAGTAAAATTGAAAAGGGTTCAGTCCATTAGAATATCTAGCCTTTCACAAGGCCTAGTCACTTTTTGCATGATGGCTAAAGGTGCTCAGTAATCAACCTGACTGGCTTTGTTAGGAATACAATTAGATGCATATGGGGATTATCACGGTAGCATCGGTAGCATCTATTACACCGAGGTATGGAGAAATAATTCATTATATATACAAGGGGTAAATACAAAATACACCTTCAAAGTTTCGTTTATTTTGACCCCCGCCTACTATGAACAGAATCCACCTTAATCCTAATAAGCCTTTAACTTTATAACAGTTAAAGTTATTAAAAAGCTTTCTACTATATAAATATAAAGAATTTTATTCTTAATTTAACTATTCCCTTTAGTATAATTTAGAGTGGGGACGTTCACTCCTCTTTAAGCTCGCACAGTTTCTTTTCAACTTCCAGCGTTTGTTGCAGCGTTTGTTGCAGTGTCCGTGCTCTCGCAAGCATATCCATAGTCTAATCTCTGTGCTTATATACGGGGCAACGCGGAAGAGCAGAGACCGTATTAAGCTTTATCTACTTAGTAAAAATTAAAGTAAAATTATATCTTAACTTTCTTTCACTATATATGCAAAAGAACGCCGCGTACATAAAGGCTAAAGAATACTAAAAGTTATATATTTTACTTTTTTAAAGTTCTTCCGTAAGGCGACAGGCCCTACGCGACCCGAGCCAGACAAACCCACAAATGGTAAGTGAGTAACTAGCTCAATTGCCAGGTACGCTGCGTAGAAACAATATATATACTAGTCGCAGCCGAACAGGTGCCAAGGCACCTGACATCTTTTGAGATTATTGTTAACGCATAAGTAAATTTTGCCAATAGAGGTAGATTCTATTTATAGTACGTGGAGGTCGAAGTACAGTACTAGGACAAAAGTTTCCGGTCGGAAGCCTTTTTACACCAAAACTCACCTAAAACGCTTTAAGATTTTATACCCACCACGATATTTTATTAAGCTGAAATTAAAGCTACTGGTAGACTTTTACTTTAACTAAAACTTTCTATTAGTAGCATTTTACAATAATAACGTGGAAAATTATTGCAAAGCTGTAAAGTTAGGTAAAGGTTAAAAATCTCGATTTCCCATACAAATTCACTTAAAATTTAAGTATCTAAACTTTGGAGTATATTTATCTTTATAATAATAATTTATTATTAAAATCTAAATAGGCAATTTTACTTAGAAAGTAAATTTTTATAATTACTAATTTTTCTAGCTTAAATTTTCAATGATTTTTATTATAAAGATGCGCGGCGAAGAAGCTGAGTTTTGGTAGGAAATCGCTTCCGACCGGAGACTTATGACCCATGACTGTACATGAAACTTTGAGGGTGGATTTCGTATTTATCCCTATATATAAAAGAAATTAAACAACGGAATTGCGTCTTGATAATGATATCTCCGGCCCTAGTTCTCGCCCTCTCCATATTTCGAGCATGGTTACTGGGGGCTTCTAGTGCTGCCCGGGTCCTGTGGGTCGGCTGGTGTTGAAAGCCAAGTAGGGCCTAGTTTAGGGGATCTACAGGGGAGGTCCCTCCCCCCTACATGAATAGCTTAGATCCTCATCAATTTGATCCTCACACGAGTTTTGACAGCCGGACCGCTAGATGTGATAAACAACTATGCCAGCCTAGATATCATCCTGGATGTCAGCATGTTCCCTTGCATCGTCTCTGATGAGTCCAATGGCCGTGCGGGATATATGCCGGGTAATATGGCTCGATCGGGACGATCTCCTGCATATGTCTTCGCATACGAGTCAAGGATGTACGCTAATTTGTTATAGAACTAGGAATGAAGATTCGTCACCCAATGCAAAGATCTTTCAAGGCCTATCTTACATGCCAAGCGTAGACTGACTGGCAGCATCCTTGCTCCAAATCGATAAATGGCTCCTGCGGGGTAGAGATCAGCGTGAGTACCTCGGAGGTTGAAGCATAAGAGGTGCCCAATTCTCTTCCCTTTTTGACTTCGTCTGACTAAGTTGTTCTACTTCATGTTTTCCCTCCAGCAGCATCACATTTCACCATGACAGTCACAATCTCTCTTCAAGACCTGTCAATCCGAACTATTGTTCCCCTCTTGCTTCCCTATCTCCCTTATACACTTGTCTTTGTTATTGTAATATCCTACGCAAAGGCGTGGTACCGCCTCCGTCAATTTCATGGACCATGGTTTGCCTCGATCTCGTATCTATGGGTGGCAGTAGTGGCAGTGTCCGGTCGAATGAACTTCAAATATGCTGAAATAAACAGGAAATATGGCAAGCTCCAACTACTTTATTCATATTAGTCTTCCATCTTCATTAACTACTTCTAACCGAGTTTTTATTAGGTCCCTTGGCTAGAATCGGCCCAAATACTTTGATCACAGATGATCCCGACATTGTACGGCACATGTCTTCTGCCCGCTCTCCATATACTCGGTCGGAGTGGTACGAGGGTGTAAGAGTAGATCCATACGTAGATAATGTAATGTCCACGATGGATGTCGCGGCTCATGACAAAATACGAGCAAAGATGGCTGGAGGGGTGATTATAACGCGCATTGAAAAACGCCAAGAGAACGAAGCTAACCACCAGTCAGTACGCTGGGAAAGAGAACCCAAATCTTGAGGCAGAAATAGACGAGCAGATTGCATCGTTCATATCCCTGATCCACCGGAAGTATCTTTCCAAAGGGGCGACACTCCGACCGATGGATTTTGGCCAGAAGGCCCAGTATTTTACGCTCGATGTCATAACCAAAATTGCTTACGGAAAAGAATTCGGGTTCATGGCTAAGGATGAGGATGTGCACGGATACATCAAGACGACGGAAGAGACAGTCCCTTTCCTGGCGTTTTTAACAATGGTACCCTGGGCGAACTCGTTCTTCAACAAGTCCTGGGTCAGAGAGTTAGTTGGGCCATCGCCTAAAGATAAACACGGCGTTGGGAAGTTAATGGGGTGAGACATCCCCTCTCCTCAATATAGATGTCTTCTAAATAACGTTTTGCAGCGTCGCGGGAGAAGTCGTCGGGGAACGCTTCGGGTCTGATAAGAAGGAAAAATTGGATATGCTCGGTGCTTTCGTCCGCAACGGCCTCTCACAGCGGAGAATTGAATCCGAAGTGCTCTTCCAAATCATTGCGGGCTCTGACACTACCGCTACTGGATTGAGGGCAACAATACTGTACCTGATTACTGCACCACGCGTCATGGAGAAGCTTCGAGCCGAAATAGATGCTGCGGAGGCTGCTGGGATTATTTCGAACCCGATTCAAAATGCTGAGGCAAAAGGGCTCCCGTTTCTTCAAGCTTGTATAAAGGAAGGCTTGCGCATTCTTCCGCCGTTCACGGGTCTGGTGATGAAGAAGGTTCCCCCTAGTGGTGATACTATTAAAGGCCAATATGTGCCTGGCAATACAAGTATCGGGCATAATACTTGGAGCATACAGAGAAATGAGGTTTACGGAGAAGATCCGGAAGTCTATAGGCCGGAGCGATGGATCGACGCCGATTCTGAGACGGTAGTGCAAATGGAGCGGACACTGGAACTTGTGTTTGGTTACGGTCGATGGGGATGTTTAGGGAAATCGATTGCTTATATGGAGTTAAATAAGTTCTTTGTTGAGGTAAGTCGTCGTCACCTATTGATGTGTTCACGGTTTGCGGGTTGCTCACCCATTGATGACAGCTCATCCGCCGCTTTGATATAGAATTGGTTGATCCGACGAATCCTTGGAAATGCACCAATTTCAATCTCTTCTTCATGGACCACATGTTGCTACGAATTGCGGAGCGTGAGCCCAAACAAAGTCCGAAAAAATAGAGGAGGGTTTGAAATGCATAGAATTAACATGCACGTGGAAGGTTTTGGTTTTTCTTTTGGTCCTTATTTCGAGTTTTCAGGGGTGGCTGCAAGATTAAAGAATTGATACCATTGAGAGCACCGCCTTTCTCAGAATATATTAGCCCTAACTATCACTCCTAGATGTCCCCAACGCCGTGGTGATGCAGGTCCCCTACTCTTACAGATTCCACAATGCCCTAGACCGACCTTGAGCCACAGGTTGAACACACCCTTAGCATACTCCACAACTTCATCTCCCCCAAGTTTGCTCTCACCGTATAAGCGGTCAACAAGAGAATTGGCACCTCTGCAACCGTGAATCCCATTGCCTTCGCCCTGACCATCATCTCTATCTGGAACGTGTACCCCTTGCTCTCCGTGCTCTTGATAACCTTTGCAGCACCTCCTTATACAATCTGAAACTGCCAGTTAAATCACTCACGCCGGGCCGCAGAAGCGTATCCGCAAACAGATTCGCGCCACGCGACACCAACTTTTTTGGTACACGCCGCCGTCGCCAGCGTAGCGGGCGCCGGTGACGATGTCGTAACTCTTCGTCTTCTGGACGCGAATCATGTCGGCGATGAACTTGGGGTGGTGCGAGAAGTCGGCGTCCATAATGATGACGAAGTTGCCCGTCGCAAACTAGGTGGACGTAGGCCGTGCCGAGGCCGAGTTTGCCAGCGCGCGCCCAGATCTGGATGCGGGAGGGGCTGTAGACCTTTTGGATCTGTTGGGCGACTTCTTGCGTGCTATCGGGGGATCCGTCGTCGATGATGATTAGTTCCCACTCGAGATTACTAGTGTAGTCGTTAGTCACGCTTCTGGTGCTTTTGCGGGCGGTGGAGCTACTTTTCGGTGAAGAGATATTATTGGGAGGTTGCGCCGCTCGTTGTAACGTGGGTGATAGGGTTATGACGGCGATATAGTTATGACGGTCGGCTACTACCGCCTTCCTGATGTAGATGGAACACCAAAATACTGCCGAAATACTGCCAAAACGCCTCAGAAGTAGCTGTAGGGTCGTGCACGCTGTCGGGTCGTGCACGCCGTCATATCGTGCACGACCCAACGGCTACTTCTAAGGCATTTTGGCAGTATTTCGGCAGTATTTTGGTGTTCCATCTACATCAGGAAGG
>Ga0307507_10002457_pt1 | contig 38787 bp, 39 predicted proteins | sample 7_EM_MG_FD_207223 | JGI IMG/M metagenome (GOLD analysis project Ga0307507, IMG submission 207223) | Populus trichocarpa ectomycorrhiza microbial communities from riparian zone in the Pacific Northwest, United States - 7_EM | ecosystem: Host-associated > Plants > Roots > Unclassified | place...
CGATAATGCAATATTCCTTCGAGAACGGGTTCAAGGCGTATTGAATATTGCATTCTCCGACAACTCCCAGGTGACGAATGACGTTTACCGCCGTCGTTCGAAGCATATTATAATCCTCATCAGAGAGTCTGAGAGGGGGCAACTACAATCGAGTCACCAGTATGGCTACAAAGGGGATCGAAGTTCTAAAAAGCAGACTGAGCAATCACTTCCAACTTTGTGAAACCATACTCGCGTATGAACGAAAGTGATGGTAGGGACAGGGGTTAGAAAATGTATGTACTCGGGTATGGGGAGATTCGACGCCTCCTGGGCCTTAGACCATGCTGGGGGCTTCACCTTTCCACACCAGTAGTGGCAGCTTTGCTGCTCGCTGATATCCGTCCTCGGTGGCCTGCTAGAGCGGCGTTTGGCTACGGATATCTGGCATCCTAGAATTGATGTTTTCCCGTTCCTAACCTTTCAGCCCACGAAAATGGTTCTCGACAGGAATCGTTTGGTATATTGGATTTGAAATTCTCCTGTCCTAACAGTAGCTTCACTGCTCAGTGCTCCCTCATGCCTGTCTTCAGCAGACCAGGAGAGCGCTTTTTGACCATACGTTAGGTCCGCACGTCGGGATCAATATGCTTCTGTCCCGGTAGTAGTTTCACTACTTCTTCGTGCGGGCAGCTTGCAGCGCATATTGCTGGCATCACACCCCACTCGATCACTTTGATTCACCCCCCATCTCTCCATCTCCCTCAAAACAATTGCAAGTCTATTAAGCTTATGTAGTGTACTAAGAGTTTGAGAAGTGCGACCTGACCACCTGATAATAAAATCGGATGCTGAGCTGTTAAGTTAGTATACTCATAGCTCTACGCTAAGAATCGGTACCTTCTCTAGAATAGTTACCGCAGCTAGACTGTTGAGGGCAAACGGATGCCAATTCTTCTTAGCTCGGAGACACGAGTAATATCTCCCGGATCCTATTTCAACAGCATGTATTTACCCTAGCTACACCTGTCCGGCGCTTGTCAATCTTATGCGTTTCACTAGGCACTATCTCTACCTCGCAGCGCTGGGAAAAAAATGGTTACAAGGCAATAAACAGGGAAAGGGTAACATGTCAGAGCGAAAATGGCTAAATCGTCTATAGCTTTCAGGACTTACAGTTGCTTTTTTAAGATAACGGAAGCAAAAGAAATTTTTCATCCTTTTCTACTACCCCGCCGATCGCCAACCTTAAGGTCTAGAGTCGGATTCTCCCACCTCGTAGCAGGATTGACAAGCCCCACAGCCCTATTGATGAAGGTTAGGTGCTCCAATCTCCCAGTCCCCATAGGGCAGGATTCTTCAATTCTCCTGCCCTACATGACGGATCGTTCAATAATAACTGATTATCAGCGTGAATTGAACTCCCGGGCTCCTGCTAATTGCGACAGGGGTTAATTGGTTCTCGACATATTAACCACTGCGCCAGCTAGGTATTTCATGGAATATCAACTTGGAAACAAATACTTATCCCACTGAAAGCTGGATTTCGCGATTTAATGGGAAGGGTAGTGTATCTCTTCCTGGATTGTTAGTAGATTTCGATGGAGGTCTATTTTGATCCTTAGATGTCTTTATCGAGATTCCCTGTAATTTTAAACAGAGATGGTACTTTGTGCACTTATTGCCATCACACAATAGGATATGAAACCACACAGCCCATGCATACTAGCGTATCGTACTCGAGCAGATTGAGTGGTAGCGATAACCGGACTGTTATGTTTGATAGGTTGGTTGTCCTTGATCCTAGGCTTCTATGGGATTGGTAAGGATGAGGACAATTCTGTAGCTTGTTCACTGCGTTATTGGGGGAGTGTAGCATGGTGTGGGCACCGCAAACCGTGGTTGGCGAGGCCTTTGGAAAGCACCCTATTTCTTTAGAACAGTCCTTGAGTGCCTTTATGTACAAATTTGTGGGTGTTTCTGTTTCCACCATGGTGTGGTGCTGCAGGATAAAATAATAAGTGTTAACTTATTTCACCATCTACATCCTGAGCATATGGTGGTCCCCGATCCTAGTACGTACCAAAGTACTGTACCAATCATCCCATTTGGGACGGACATGAATTACTGACGGGTTGTAAGTAAATTTCCTTGCCACAGCCTATGCTAACTCAACATAAAATGAGACAAAAGACTTTTTCAATTTTTTTGCAGAAAAAATCTCCCCTTTTCCCGCACTTGTGAAAATCTTAAACCCCGTTATATGCCCCACTAGTCCTATATCGGCTGTTGCGTTTCTGCCAGAAATATGGTAGTTCTTTCAAATAATATAGTAACCTTTATTTCTAGGGCCAGTCTTACAACTTTACTATCATACTAACTATATACAATTCTTTAACCTAGGGCTAATGCTTAAAACTGAAAATACTGATGTCCTACACACATTCATACTCCGGCCCAAAGGGCTCCATACTCAAAGGCTAAATAGTACAACATGACTAGGATCGGCACTCCAAATGAGCCCCTAAGGGAGGCCAGAGGGGTGAGGCATTCCAGAATGGATTCAGTGAGTAGTATAAGAATACGGCTAGCTATAGTAAAGGTGTTTTCTAAACATAAAAGGGAACTAAGAATTGCCCGTAATGTGGAGATGCTAACAGGTTAATCACGTGAGGACAGGGCGTGCTGATGCTGACTAAAATGCAGTTTTGGGGGACACGCAATGCCAGCTGACCGTCCCAAATAGCATGGGTAGTGCACTAGATAGCTTACCACCTAGAACATAGCTTGGGTAGGTAATTGACCTGATCTAGCAAATATATGGCTATCGTGCTGGTCAAGAAGGAGCTCAAGGGCAAGGGGTTTCATGCAATCCGAGAGTTCCGCTCTTGCCTGGATTCTCCAATATAAAGGAGAATATTCGAGAAATGGCATTCCTTAGGCTCTGTACTCACACCGACCATTTTAGCAGAGCTCGCTCAATGGTGGCTAAAACCTGCTTAACTTACCTCCGCTTCCGGTTTGTTAAGAGTCTTCCGGTTAGCCCCGTTCCTAACCCTCTCGGAGGGTTAAACGTATTAAGCGAATAGCTGAGGTCTTGGGATTATGGGTACAGTCACCACGCTTCCCATGAGATACTCCTCAACTTCGTCCTAAATCTGTCTTCTAGTCAGAAACATTCGTGTTCCTAGAAATTTCTGGCAAGCGTACCCCAGTGAAGCCTGTATCTTGAGCCGATGTCCTAACATACATTCACCTAGAACATCGACGCACTTAAAACTCCACATGGGTGCGAGATAGTGCGTAAAGTCGCCAGAATATCAAAGAATAACTTACGAGCAATATCATTCTTCTCTTCGAGATTACCCTTTTTGCTTGATGAAGGTCTTGTCAACCCCGGATCGCTGCAACAGAACAGGGTTTCATTACCAGATGAGCCGTTTTGACCACCAATGCACTAACCTCGGTATTCCTCTATTCGCAGGAACTTGTCCCCACATCGCCAACAGGCAAGTTCGAATGCCTTGATATTGTGCCTAGGGGGTTAGCAGAGCTAACCAGGCTAGAATACCACAGTACTAGTACAGTTATTCCATATTGAAAGAGTTGGCAATATTAGAACAGTTGGAATTTTCATCAATGCTGTCATGAGACATTATTCAGCTTCTGGCTGCTTAGGATGTTAGGGAGAGTTGGCCATTGAGTAAGGTCTGCCAGTATGGAGGAATAGCTATTAACACACCCCTGCGTAGCCTGTTGCAGTACTCGAGCAGCTGGACACCTCGTCTAATCGATCCACCCAATATTTGTGGTATTAACGGTTTGGTATTGATAAGCTCTACCAATAGTTTGCGCTAAATTGCCACTTTAAGCCAGGGCCACAGTTGCAATTAATCTCGGCACAAAAAATCCGGCCAATATTACCACCGGGGTGATATCACCTGTGTCAGGCCCTACTGTAAGCAGTGGGTGACCCCGCGTGATTGCAAACCATGGACAGCGGAGCGAATAATAAGGGGAGAAAATACACATTCATTTCTATTTCTTCCTCAGTAAACAAAGCTCTCAAGTTGTAACTTACCCTTTACGAGCGGTTGCAACCAGAACGTTTCTAGCCCCACGTGATATTCAAAGTACCACGAGCCACCACCCAACTTTTAAGAGTATCCGGGACCCAAATAGATACCAGGATCTTCAAGAGAGGAACTCACCTACTCAGCCCTCGCGTACTTTCTTACTAGGAATTCCGACAAATTTTAGGCAGTTAGTATGAAGCTGTAAGAACGCCTAGCCCGTGCTTCTTAAGAAGGAATGGTTTTCCTAGGAGTGGTAAAAGGGGGGTCTTGTTATGCCGAACCTTTGACACATTCCCGGTTTCTTCTGAGTTCCAACAATTAACGAGTACTGTAGAGCATCGCCCCAAGCCATCCACTCTTTCAAAAGAAGTGCTAGGACGTTATCTTTGTCAAGAAGGCTCGTTCGCTATGTGGGCGTGCGTAATGGAGCCCAAAAAAAGCCAGTTTTAAAAACCAAGGAGATAGTTAATACACTTGGCGGTCTAGGAAATACGTTCTTTGCTGATGCGATGCTGAATATTCACACAAGCTGCTAGTTTTTCTTCTATGCCTTTGTTTATAGTGTTGTTGTTTTTTTTTACTTTTTTTGCTTTCTTCGCATTCACCAACGCCTTTAGAGCGTCTCACAAGTGCTGTACGGTACTCGAGCACAGCTTGTTCTCAAGTGGAGCACTTCAAACAAGTGATCGCGGCTGACTACATCTGAAGCACAATCTGGAATCATCCGCCCGCCGTTTGCAACACATCTGTAACCCGTAGCCCCTTCCAAGTACTTTCTTACTCACCGCCAAACTTACTTTTTTTTCTCACTAATATTCCTACTATAAGTAACTTACTGTACTCCTTGACACGAAGGAATCTTGTCTGTATCAATTAGTAATCAGTGTTAATGCATTCAATATTTAACAATAGAGTATTATACAGGTACTGTCATCCTTTGCCCCAGGTGAAACAAAGAGAAATCTAAATAAACCTGCTAGCAGAATAAGTATTTATCTCCATAGTAATATCCTGTGAAACACCTAGCTGGCGTAATGTTTAAGAGGTCAAGAACCAAATAACCCCCGACGCACTCAGCAGGAACCTAGGAGTTCAGTTCCCGCTTACAGCAAGTTCCCATTAGACGACAACACACCATGTGGGACAAGAAAATCAACAATACTACCCTAGGAGGCTAGAGAATTGAAGACCTTAGCCTTTTGCGATAAGGCTGTAAGGCTAATCAATCTGCTATAGAGGTGGTAGAATCCGACTCTGGGCCATACACCCGGGGTAAAGTCCGCGATCGGCGGGGTACAGTAGCAGAAAATTAAAAAGGAAAAAGAGAAGAGCGAGGCGGTAATCATGGACATGTTCTCATCTTTTCCCCCACTTCATTTGATGCGGAGTAGGAACTAGAAATTCGGAATGCTATACCGTAAGAACTCGAATATAAGAAAAATGTGCTAGGACGTTGGAGTTGCCTCTCCTAGTAAGGCGCCTCGTATATTCCTTTTCTTTTGTCTCAACTGGGGGCTTTCAAATATTTTTATTAGTAACTAGTACAGGGGTTACCGCCGACATCGGCATACGAGCCCCGAGGCATTACGTCCTGAGGGGTAAGCCAACCCAAAAACCATCCCAAGCTATGCCGCAGTCACTCTGGTACGTGACCAACCGTAGGTTTCATAGCGGGACCGCACCACACCCATCAACACTTAGGCGGCCTGGCTCAGGTTATCGCTTCAGCTAGGGCAGGCAAAGGCAGACCCGGGGAGATCCCCCCAAACGACAGAGAAACCTAGCTACATACAAGGGCAAATAACAACAAATAATAACCACCTTTCTGTGGCCGGACCCCCTTTAACAAAAGAAATCCACCGTGACACACCTCCCCCAAAACACTACCGAGGAAAAAACCACCCGCCGATGGACAAAAACCTCACTGGCAAACCAGTCTCGCAGCCCAACAAAAGAAACCCACCAGCCCGCACCAACCGCCACAGGCCTAATCAACGTCCCTGTTAAAAGAACGCCAATCGGCCACCGCCTCATCGTAACCCTCCGGCCGGTACCCACATCCGTTTACCAGACAACCACTGAAGTTGTCCCAAGCCGCAACCAACGGGAAGTTTCCGGCCATCGGGCATCCCACCCCATCCACTCGTTGGTCGCCACTCACGTGACGACCCCACACATTTTTTCTCAACCCCTCCCAGCCACAGGGACAACGAACCACCTTCGCGCCCCGATCGTTACGCCCCCGAGGGCAGAGATGTCCGGCAAGACCGCCAGACCTCCACCGTTGCCCCCACACCACTAACTCCGAGGAGCGACCGTCAGCAACCACACCAGGGCCCGCCAACCTCGCATCCATCCTCCTCATCTGCGCCCCATAGGACGCACGACTCTGCACGGGGGCCACCAAAGGCCCACCGCCACCCAACCGCACCACCGGGGAGCGCGCCCTCTTCCCAGGGCCACGTCTCCGTTCCGACCGGGCACCACCACGGGCCACGATCACACCACCCAACACAACGTCGCTGTCCCCAGAAGAGACTGGACCAACCACACTCCCCACCGAAGAGACAGGGGAGTCACCGCCCACAGGAGAGACAGGATACTGGGGCTCCGCCACAGAAGGGGAAGCCACCACCGAACGCCACGAGCCACCCCCCACAGAAGAGACGGGATCTTGGGCCTCCGCCACAGAAGGGGAAGCCACCACCGAACGCCACGACGCCACCGACCGCGCCACATCAGAAGCCACCCCCTCACCGACCGAGGGGGGAGGGGAACCGTCAGTCCCAACCGAGGAGGGACGAGAATGCCGGGGAACAACAGGAGGCCCCGACGGCTCACTCCCCTTTGCCAACAGATGCAGGCGACGGGAGAGGACGGAAACGTGATGCCGTAGTCGAGAGACCTCCGCCTCGAGGGCGAAAACCTTCCCGACCGACTTGGAGAGGACCACCCCAGTCTGGGCGACTGAGGCGGCGGAAAAGGAGGAACCAGATCGCTTGGCCATATCTCCGAAAAGAGGAAAGCCGTAGGAGGATGAGGAGCCTCGAAAAGTAGATGAACGAGATAAAATGATCTCGAAAAGTGGAGTTAAACCCAGGGGAAGATCCGCTGAGAATAAAGACTTGAAGTTATCGCGAGATAAAATCAAGGAAAAGGATTGGACCACACCCACAATATGACCTGTCACAGAAGGTGAAAAGACTGGGGGCTGAGTTTGCGGTGTTTTCCCCTCGCGTAGCTGAGAAGGGAAATTCCAACGTCCTAGCACATTTTTCTTCTATTCGAGTTCTTACGGTACTGTAGAGTACAGACCTCCTAGTACGTAAATCGCGAGATTTGTCCGTGGTGGGACAACCAACTCTAGCAAATCAAGTTCTCACCAGCCCCCTACAAGCCTAATATTTTCAACAACAAAGTCAGGTAGTGCCTAGTAAAAGACGCAAGATCTCGGTCAGCCCTAAGGTAACCCCAGCAAAGCCCAGGGCCCCGGCCAGAACCTCTCCGATGTAGTAATGACCGAAAGTGGTGCCAGGCTCCGCCTCCCCCAATTCTTTGAGATAGAAGCACCTAAATTAAGAACAACACTCCTAACCAGAACTTTCTGAGCCCTCCCCCGCCTGACCCATCAGGCAATACGCGAATACAAAAAATTGACAAACCTCACGCCAAAACCTGAGACACTATTTGACCGGCTCTCTATCACAAGAAATCACTCAAGCCAAGTCCAACTTCCCCTATTAATTTTTGACACCGTTACCCCGAATATCGCAAGCTGTGTCGAAGAGATAGATGTCGACTACGTCCGAATCTAACAGCTGCAAGAGTTTTTTATGTATTTACGAGTGATATACCATGATAAATATACAACCATCCCAACCCACAACTCATGTCTCCCACCGTCCGAACTCCACAGCACCAATTTCAAAAACTAGCATACAGAACCACAATACCCCACCATGGTCCCCATCCCAGTCCCATGGTACAGTACTGTACTTCCTCTACCATCCAAGCTATAGTATCGTATAAACCCCCATAATATTATTATACCAATCCATTTGGCCAGGACCGACTGAACACCAGTATTGCAAGCACACTCGGCTAATACCCCACAAATAACAATCTACCGTACCCCCGCCCCCCCATCTCCCAATCCCCGTCCCATAAATCGTTAACGACCGGATCTCCCCTCCGACACCACACACCCTATGATACTAGGCACCTACCCGGACTCGCACAGAACCTATTCGGGTACTTATCATACTGATTCATACAAGACTATCATACAAACGAACAAAATTTAATAAACAAATAAACAGCAGATGCCCCGCAACCTAAATTCGTATATCGTACTTGTACTGTATACAGTCCCACCCCACCATTCCGAACGGCCAAAAGCCGAGAACCCGTCCGGTGCAGCGGGTCATTCGGGAAAACCAGTGTCAAATTTTAGTGTGTGAAGAAATTTGGAACTCACTCACATTTCATTCATCGCGAACTAACCTAAAGGGCACGCCGCCGAACCGGCTTACGGCCACCAACAGAATTTTATACATACAGTAATACGGTACGCCCGAGTGGAAGCCTGATTAGTATACCTAGGATAAATATAATATTATGACATCAAACCCCCCCGCGCCCGCGCCCCGCAACATAGCGTAAGGCGCAGAAATTCATCATACGGGACAGCCAGGTATTCGGATTACCGATATCCGGGATTAGTGCACTCAAATACATAGACGGAAGCAAAGCCCGGATTTCTCGTAATTTTAGAATTAAAAAATAGAATAGCCAAGGTATCCCGGTGCAAATACACCCTTTTCTAGATTATCCTACTGCCGGTATTCGATTGGCTCGATCTGTGCGGTCTCTGCGTCAATTTTTGCACTTGGGTACACTTCTGTAACAAAAGTCTTGGCACCCCCAGACTGAGTGATGGGATAGGAATGCCTCAAATTTACCACTTTGTATGTCTTCCTTAGCCTCAATTAGAGGTAAAGACTAGAAATTAGAAGGTTCTGCTTCTTGTGATTGCATTTCTGCTTTGAGCACCATCAGTGGTGGTTGAGATGAAGCAACTTGCACGATAAAATTTAACCAGGGTGCCAGGACTTTTGTTACACGAGTGTACAGTAACGGTCCCGGAACAGGACTGACTGACTGACTGACTGGATGGCTGCGCTACAATACGATACGATAGAGGACGACGATACGAAGCCGAATAGGACCGGCTCAATCAGTCTCCGTCCTGCCACCACGCTCTGCGCATGAGAGTATCAAATAATACTAGAGGATTGTACAAGTACAAGGTCTGGCAAGAAGTTACCGAACAGTTATTTAAGGTAAACCAGCCAAATATATCCCTATCTATTCCAGTTAATGGGTTCCTACCCTTGTACTGTACAGTATGGTAACAAGTCACAAAAAGAGCCTAAATTCTATACAAACTTACAACACATTAACACAAAGCAACTACACAATAGCCAAACTGAGAGACAGAGATGCAAAAAAGGTGACTTTTTTCATCCCTCGTTTTGCTTCAAATTCTGACTTGGTACACGATTCAATCAATCAATCAACGGAAAAGTAGCAGAAAGAAGTGAAAAGAAATGAAAAGAAAAAGAGAGTAAACAGAGAGCGTGTGACCAAAATTTCATTCTTTTCCTCTCTCCTGTCGGGAGGGAGGAAGGGAGAAGGAAAAGCAAAAGTACAATACAAACGTGAGTGACAAGAAAAATTTGCACAATGTTCAAAAGAGTTACGAATAGACAAATAAGGGTGCAAGGGGAAAGAAAAAGAAGAAGGGTTGGGAAAGGGACGAGGAAGGTTTAAAATGTTAGCAAGAAAAGGTAAAGTAAGGGAAGGGAAAGGGTATTAATTATATGACTGCATGAACAGAGAGGAAAAGGATTGGAGCTCCGCCGAATACGTAGATAGGTAGGCACGACCGACCTAGAGGTCAGAAGAGAAGGTTGAAAGGAGACCGGTCTACCAGAAATTGTGTAGCACAAATACAAATACCCAAAAAATAATGGGAACGAAGAAATTCGAAAAAGATAGCTTTGGTCGACTCGAGAAAACCCTGGGGAAAGGAAAAAAGAAAGAGGAAAAAAGAGAAAGATAAACCCAAAAAACGCCACCAGCCACTCGGAAAAAGAAAAAAGTATCAAATCTCTCCAGAAAACATTGCCTCACGCAGGAAAAAAAGAAAACCAGATACCCAGCCACCGAAACTTATGTCCAACTTTTGCCCAGTTGCTATTTATCTCTATGCCATTCTCCCAACAGTGAAAAACTATACATTAATCAGATAAAAGAAAAAAGAAATGCCATCTATCGGCCAGCAGTGCCATCATCATACAACGACGATCGTCTCGTTGGTTGCACCGAATGTCGTGACTCCATTCGCGCCAACATAGCTGCAGATGTGAACTCATTCGTAGCCTCGAAACTGGGTCTTGTCCGATCCATGGACGCCCGGACACGGTCAAAGCTGGGCCTTGCTCGATCCATACTAGGACGTGCTGGCTTATCCATACTGGGATGTGCTGGTTTATCCATAGAGTATCGGTGAGGTGTAAAAGTTCCCGTCCCCATATACCCTGAGCCATCGGTCCCGTCACTACCATTGCCACTTCCACGTTTCCCAGCGGTGGTTGCGGTAGGGGCAACGCTTGGTGGGTATATGGGTCGCCTCTCATCGTCTTGGGCGTAAGGTTGAATTGGAGGCTTCATGACCTCAGAGGAGGCCGCAGAGGAAGGAGATTCTGTGGTTGGCTTCCGCTCATCTCCATAAAGATAGCTAAACTTCCCTTCTTTGACCTGCTCGCGGATAATGTCTATGTCCCGAGGAAAGAATAATTTTTGGACAGCCTTAGACGCCATCCTAGGCAGAAGGCACACTAACACAGTCAAGAGAGTAGTTACCCAGAAGGACAAGGCGGCATAAACGTGATCCGCAGCCTTGTAAAATGGGCCAGTGGATGTGAACTGTGAGAAGACGCCCGTCCAGAACCAGATGAGTAGAATACTGATAGCAGTGCAAAGCAAGAAAACCCAATCCCAGCGGTACTGGTTAATCAACACATATGAGTTAACAACAACAATCGCGGCGCATCCGACATAGACTCCCATTAATTCTCGTGAGTTCAGATCTCTACCAGAAGAACTGGCGAATCCACCTTCATGGAACAAGAGGTAAGTCATGAAGAAGCAAATCAATGACTGATAGATACCATCAATCATGTAAACCCTAGAAAAAAATTAGCCCAGGCTTTTGCTAGGGGAAGCATATGATAATACCAAAACTTGACCTGTGTCCATTCCTTACGCAAGATACCTCTACGATACAATTGCGGAACGGCAAGAGATACTTTATCATCAACATCTTGGTCCAAAACACCCATGAGAACGACCGGCACTGAGGTGAAAGCAAGATTGTAGAGAAGGATGTAGGTGTACTCGAAAAGATAAGAGCCGTCAAAACTGTTGTAAAGCTGGTACCAGAATAGCGCGAAGGTCCAAACAATATTCTGTAAAAAAAAATACTGTTAGAATCACTAACAAAAAACACACAATCAAGAGCTAACCTTATAAAAAAAGTTTGCTGTCATTTCAGCTACTCTCCGGTAAGACCAACGTCCGTGTACCAGCACCAGCCTGCTTAAGAAACGGAACTGCCCTATGGCGTAATCGGAGCACATGACTGCCTGTCGACCTTCTTCACCAGCAATTCCGACACCAACGTCGGCCTCCTGAATCATAGCAACATCATTGGCACCTACAAAAAATCAGCATCTCCATGTCCAAGAGCACGAACACAAAAACACAAACATACCATCACCGATGGAAAGGGTCATAACGTCCAATCCTAATTTAACCATTTGACAGACGGCAGCCTTCTGACTAGGACTGACACGACAACAAAGCACCGCCTTGCACTGTTTGCACAAAAGCAAGAATTTCATCTTTAGTTCATCTTCCAGGACAAGTTTAAGTGCATCACCATCAATAACCAAGGCGTGTGTAGGAGGCGGCGGGGTATGGTCCTTCTTTGCAGCTTTGAGCTCAGCTTCGCTTCCGGTCATGTTAAAATATCGCAGGAGATATTCATCAAGGAGTGCAGCCGCAGACTCGAGACTATTATCTTCAGACTTGAACTGTATAAGATCCATACCATTATCCAAGAGATTGCATGAGAATCCAATGTTGATGGCGGTTTCCACCTTGTCTCCAGTCAAAACCCATAACTTAATACCAGCCTCGGCAAGAAGAGCAATCGTGTCCGGAACTCCGTCTTGTAACCTATCCTCAATGGCCGTCCCACCAATAAGAGATAAATCCCTCTCAATAGCATCAGAGACCTCCTCGAGTTTCTCCTCACGGTTGTGCACAGAGGCGGCAGCCATTTCGTGTTGCTTATTCCATGATTGATATTCTTCTTCGGTGAGCTCCCTCTGCGCAACGCAGAGTGTTCTCAAGCCCTCACGCGCAAAGATTTCCAAATGTTCAGCGGTCGATTTTCTGAGCTCATGTTGCTCGCCTGGTCGGAGCCTAGAGTAGATTATACTGTCTGCTCCCTTGCAGAACAAGTAAATCTTTCCGGTATCAGGCATACGAATGATGGCGCTCATACGTTTTCGAGAAGAATTGAATTCTAATGTGTTGAGAACCTCGTACTCTCTCTCTTCCCCTTGTACGTTCAGAATAACCCCCTGGGGGGTTCTATCAATGAGGGTATATCCACAATCACGAGCAGTGGCCACCAATGCCGCCTCATCTGGGGATTGTGCTTTGAAATCGATCCGTGGAGGCTCATTCGAAACCAGCTCCGGCAAAACGGTATGACAAAGAGCAAGGACAAGCATGAAGTGGGCATTTGCGTCCGCTTGCTCGGTTCCAGAGGCCCCACTGAGATCGGCTACGTAGTCAGAAGCAACAAATGTTAACTTGTCATCCTCAAGGTACGGATTATCGTGAATTTCCCGAAGCCTCTTGATCATTTCCACCCTATCCACCGCAATCTGCTCCCGAGCTCTTGCGCCTTCGACTTCAACATTGATTCCCTGCCGTTTCTGCATCCCAGCCTGAGCCTCGGTGTAAGCTTCGCCATAAGGAACAGCATTGACCGTACACTTTTTAAACTCCATGACATTCTGGGTCAGTGTGCCTGTCTTATCCGAGAAGATATATTCGATTTGTCCAAGATCATCTGAAATATTCCAAGACTTGGGAGTACAAGGGTAATCAAGCTTTTCGTAATACATATGAGCATCACTAAAGATGAAGAATGCCTGAGCAAGCTTAATGATTTCAATGCTGATGTAAAGCGAGATCGGGACCAAGTTTTGGAACAGGATGACAGCCGTCCAAAAAGTGACAATACCATCAACCGGCGGTGACCCTCCAATGGAACCGAACTCGAAAAAGTCGAGAGACTCGTCGCCCTTAGACCATGTGACTCCTTGAACAATTCCTGAAATCAAACACATGATTAATAAGAGACAGAAATTCATGATAACCTATTGCAAATTAGTTGTGATTGGTCATACACTACAGTGGAAATCGTCCACTTACATTCCAATTCAACTCCCTTGTAATCCTACTCCTTTTCGAAGGAGTAACTCCAGCATTCATCATAATCTTAGTCTCATCACCGGTAAATGCAACAATCCCAATGGCCCACTGGGTATTTCTGAGAGTACATCCTCTAAGTAGAAGATTGTTTATCGATACGGGTTCCTGCATTGGTGTCCCCTCCTTTCCAGGGTCTGTAGGATCTTTCTGCGTCCATTTAACCACCCCACTGTAAGAGTAAAGATTGGCGTGAGGATTCTCGCTTTCCAAAGTAAAAGTCGCAGCTTCGCAGTCTCTGGCATGTCGAACCCTCCTCCCACAATGCAACGCATGTCGAACCTTGAGATTAGTCTCACCATCCAAATTCTTTGTCTCAACATAACATGCGCCATCGGCGTCAGAGGTAGAAAGGATGATGACATCAGCAGGAATTTCCTCGTCGTTGTAAACTCTCACAAAATCCCCAACCCGAACATTTTTCCAATAATCCCTCTTAAACTTCGCCTTCCCAGGAGTTTGTTTGTGAGGATCGATAACATTACCAAAAAACCGAGCGGGTGGTTTTGAAGAGCTTTGCCTCTTGGGGTTTGGGACTGTCAGGTGGGTGCGGCCAGCCCCAGATGGACCTTCAAAGGAAAAGCGTTGCTTGTCAGGGGTTGGAGAAGAAACCGGTGTCATTTGAATAGACTCTGAATGTTCCGTCGTAGTCGAATAAACTGAGGCCCTCGTCTGACTGCGTTGCAGTGCATTTCCATCTCCAGGCTGCTTCCCCTTTCCCTTCTGCCTCTGCCGTTTGTAGAGTGAAACGAGATGTCGGATGCCCCTGGACGTAGCTTTCTTGATCCGGCGCCAATGGCTGATATTTTCATCAGTGACATTGGGATTATGCCAATCGACCAATAAATGAATCGGGGTGTTGTTGAGCTCAATATCGAGCACCGTTCGACGATAATCTTCGATCGCATCCTTGACAGCCGTAATCAACAAAATAACAATTAAAGGCACTGAACCTAAAGCCGGATTGCTCGCGCCAAATATGGGAAATATCTAGATACAAGCTATCAGATAATGTAGAAAAAGAGAAGGGTTCCTGCAAAGGTCAACGTACAGCAAGTATGGTAACAAAAAGGAAATAAACGTTAGCAACATTGTGGAACTGGAGCCACAGATTTTTAGGAACAAATATGAGAGGTGTGTATTTAGCCGTGCGGATTTTGTTTCGAGAGAACCATTGTGAAGGTGAACCATCCTCGTCAAGGCATTCCGGTGGGAGAGGCTCGTTAACGAATATCCGCCGTTGGGTGGACCCTTCTTCTAACCCTTCCGACTCTGGATTCGTTCGACCACCAAGGTTCCCTCCTGTCCCCGAATTATCCGCCTCCACCTTTTCAGGAGACCTTCGCGACATTGACAAAGCTCTCATTATCGTGTCCCTCTTCCGTACAGCTTCCACCCCAGGAACCCGCTGGGTTGCCCATCGTAAACGTTTCGTCGCGGTCGGCGACGAAGGCTTCCCCGTCATCGTGGACGAATAGAAAGAAAAACAGAATGGAGGGGTGTTGATGTGGCCAGTGTTATTGTAAAAATTAGGTACCTGTCAACGGGGGTAACTTTTGTGAAGCAAGGTTGTTGTCGACTCGTAGGAAGTTATGGCAAAAGAGCGTAGCAATGGTGGGTGCAATGCAGCAATCTGGAACCGTCGGAAACAATGTAAAACAAGCAAACGAGAGGCGAAATCTAGTGAAGGATAGTACTGAGAGAAGGAATTCTGAAGATCCGAGAGGGGGTTTTCTCCTGAGCTACTACTTCCCCACAACACACTCGGTAGCAGTCTCGGTCTGCTCAGCTGTTGAGAGTTGAGCCCAGGGGGCTATATTTGGCGATCAGAACTTTCCCCGGCGAGCTAGGAACCTGGGAAACGCGACGTGTTGCTCCCCCTAATCCCACACAAACCGGTGAAAATAATATGGGGGGGAAGGAACAGAAACCCACTCGGAAAGCGTATCTTGGTAAATACCAAACCGAGGGAGGGACAAAGGATGTGAAATAGGATGAAGGTGAGTGTGAGAGAAGGGAAAGGGAGAACGGATATTCAATAAGGGAAGGGGAAATGTTCCTCCTTCAATGATGAATCAATGCAAAGCAAGAGGGGGCGTAGTCTGAGCTAGGCGAATGGGGGAAGTGTGGTGCTTAGACAACACGAGCAGGTACCGGTAAGCGTGGGTGGGCCCCGACAGCAACGGAGCTAAAGCAGAGGAAATACCGTACCGTATTCGCCCAGTACCGTACTAGTACTGTACCGCAATAACAAAATTTGATGAATAAATGAATTTCCCTCATAAACTACCCAACCCCCAACACCAAAAGCCGAAATACGCCTAGCAGTTGAAACCGAATCACACCTCCGACCGTCTACTACCGGCATGGCAGGGCTACCGGAAGGGTATCGAGGAACAGTTCCCCCTCAAACAGCCAGGGGCAGAATCAAGTTGCGAACAAAAACCCTACTCAAGATGTTAATGCTGCATTCTAGTACAAGTACACGATTCAGAAATACTGTACTTGTACTCGTATCTAAAGGGATTTCAAATACGGTATGGGTGAGCAAAATGGTTAGGCGCACTCGTGCGCAGCACCAATACCGGTACTCGAGGACACAGGCTGGGGGGCGTGAAAGTTCTCCTAATTCAGTAGAGGCTAAGCTCAGCATAGAGGGACCCGAGCCCAGAAAACATATGGTCGGAAGCCTCCTCTAGACACACGAACTATCTGATACAAAGAAATGTCAGATCAGCGGCGACGAGTCTACCGCTGGCAGTGCTACATCACTCACACTGCTGAAACCGACTTTGATGCTGTCGCTCGTTTCTAGCGGACATTTAAGCAAAATACCCCGAGCTATTCGGTGTCTTTACGATATTGGCTACCATAACGTTGTCCTGTGAGAAAGGGATGTGAAGGGAATCAAGTGAGAAGGAAGTCCAGGCGGTGTCTGAAGTTTTTTTCGTCTTTTTGCACTTACGAGTACTTGTACACGCTACTCGTAATTTCGGGACATTTATAAAAAGGGCTGCTACCGGTATCCCATACAGCCAAAAGTCAGCCGGAACCCCAGAACTTTGGTGGCATGCAGTGCCGGTAACAGTCCGTTTTAAACGTCACCGCATCACAAGCATTACTCGAGTAATCTTGATAAGCAAAAGCCTACCGATGTAATGCATGCTGTGGTATGGTACTCGAGTACCAAGGATGGATACAAGAAAGCTCAGAATCCTTCCCAAAGAAAGAATATTTCTTTCACACCTCTAACCACTTGAGTGGCGAGTATTGGGAAACGATTACTCCGATCCAGAAAAGCTGCAATCGTTGTGGTTGAAATTCGAGAATTGAAAAGGAAAACCTAATCAGACTGCAGGAAGCGACCATTGGACTTACTGTGCAGGGGTCAGGCCTAAAAAAAAAGGTGGTACAGTATGTGCAAGTATCGTACAGGTAATTCCATAGCAGGGGTGTTGATGTTGATTTCGGTCAATATTAGTGGCACACCGCAACCAGCTTGTCTGGAAAGATAAACCTTCCACTGCTTAACGAGAGTCTGGAAATAATTATTTCTTTGACTGGTGTATTGAACCAGAGGCCAGGTGCCTCATCCATCAATGGCACCAGTATCTCTTCAAAACTAACCACTGCGAGAGGAAACAGAGATCCCATCATGTTTCTCAGGCGCACCACCACTGCTGACATTCCAGTTATGCACCATACCCTTATTTTATCCCTGACCCTTGTATTGTATTCATAGCTTTCCCCACTTCCGCGATGACCGATCATAGGTCTGATAGGAGCTTTTCATTCATTTTTTTGCTTCCTCCGCCTGGTCACTTCACTTTTTCTTTTTCTTTTTGTTTTTTACCGATTGGCGGAACTGATTACAAACCAGGTTTCCATGGAAGAAGAAAGGATTGTGGATTTATCATAACAACGGCTACAAGCAGATCAAGGAAGGCGAGAAGCCAGCAACGGTAATGTGCCATTTTGATCCCACTCGCGTTCTTATCTGGATCTATTGGTAGGTGGGAGCAAAGCACATCATGCGGCATAGCTTCCTGCCGAGTTGTTGGCTGAAACCTGGATTGGCAGAGAGTCAGGATGATAGAAAATGATTGGATCTGCTTGCCGCTTGCTTCTGCCCTGCAGTGCAGCGGGCGTCTCGGAGATACGGTAGGCTACCGACAGAGATCCCGGTCAGAAATTTCAACCCCGCTTGGAACGGGCGAGCGCCCATCCGCTGGCCGTGTTGTGGAACGTGCATCAAGCCCTGCTCTTCTTGAAAAAGAGTGGGGTACGATATGCGACGAGCATCCAGGGATAATGATTAAGCAAAAAATTAATCATCGTGATACTGTAGAACACTGGTATCGGTAAACTTCTCGGTGGTAAAATCCTCTCCTCTTCATCGTGTCATCTCTACGGACTTTAGTAGTAGTATCTTGTTTTTATGATGGACGAAATAACGAGCCACTCGGGACATCCCCCACTTAGACAAACGCTCACCGGTATTAGCCCGATTTTCTACCAGGAAATCACCCTCCGATCTCTCCACTCGCAACATTTCATCGAGTTTACGTCTTTCGTGGCTTTGTCCAAGCCATGTGGTATGATGAGGAATGTTGTGGCCGGGAGGGGCCGACATTCATTCTGGCTCAGTGCTCGCGCGGCCGAGTTGAAGCCGGATGCCGAAGATGGAAATTCCCACACAACGCGTCCGTCTTCGATTCTACGACCCGAGCATCGCACTTACTCTTACGATTCGCTATCTCCGGTACACCTCTAATCTCCAGATTCAGAGGCCAGAGATCTTGAATTCAATACACTTTATTTACCCTAGCTGTACCGATCTTGAGAAGGGTTAGTGCTTTCCTGTCACGGTATAAGATCAGCCTTCGGGGTGCGTTGGATCTCATTAGCTGGTACCGTATGTGCAATTCTATTAACTTGTCAAACGGAATCTCTCCCCAGCTGACGGAGATAGCTAATCGCAAGAGTGAAATGCTGGGACGGTAAGAGTAAGTTTAGTGCTAAGAGTGGCCTGGCTCTAGGTTAATGCTTGGAAAATATTTATTAATGGTTTCTTCAAAGGAAATAAGCGGTAATTAGCACGTTCTAGGAATTCCACTGCTCTTGGCAAATATTTGACTTCCGAATCCCAATATCTCCATAAAAACTTGAGATGCCGGCAGTTTGCTCCTGTTCCCTCTCTGTTAGCGAGGATCATTATCATTTAATAGAGTCACAATTCTCATTGGTGTTTGAAGTTCGGCAATACTTTTTTGGCGGGCACTCCACGGATGCACCCCACCATAATTTTGTAGGGTCCTAAGAAAAAGTTTCCACTCTCGCGTTTCGGGAAAAGCCTGTGAACCCTGTGAACCCTGTTGATGCTTTGGATTCTGGGAAATGTGCCGGGATATCCCCGCTCGGAGAGAAAGAGAAGCCGGGGTTGGGTGTTTTTTTTGCTTTTCTTTTGTCCTTTAACTTAAGGGAAAGAGGCGGCGTGGCTGATGAATATGTGGCTGAAGCCCGAATATGGGCTCAACTCTCCTCGTGGCTGCTTCCCCATAGATAAACCGAAGCTAAAAGTCAAATCTGAAGCCTTGGCCCATAGAAAGCAAGAGATACGCAATGACATAAACTTCCTACCGTGGGGTAGTTTCCTTCCCTCAAATATTTGCCAAGAATTCCTACTTTCCAGCTTATGATACCGGTATCACTTTCCCTTCCGGATGGAGCCATCGCTCTAAGTTAATGCCTTGCCGATAAGAAAAGTGATGCGACCAGATGCAATTTCACGTTCACTGACTTCGCGATAAACGCGTCGACCCCACCAACGATCTTCACCCCTTCAACCCTCTCGATCTGGTCTCATCAAGTTTGGGCTCTTTTCCTCCCCACCACTGCACTTGCCGCCACGGCTGGGTATATCAAGGTCTAAGAAGGTTCTAGTGGCCATGTCGTCTCGGGGTAGTAGGGCCACAAAATCGGCGGCCGGCGGAAGAATTACTAACTTCTTCAAACCGGTTTCTTCTCAAACACCTAATGCTGATTCCCGCAATGGGCTAACAGGGCAGGTTGCTTCCCAGGAAGAAGGTGTCACCCGTCGTCGGGGCTCGGCAAGTTTTGAGGAGGACCCAACTGTGAGTCTATCCAGTCTTTTAATTGACAAACTCATGCCTGTTTGCTAATGATCAGGAAAGATCAGTCCACCCACCAGACAGCTTTTGCGAGAGAGTTCTGTCTCAGGCGTATCGGCTCAACCATCGTCAATGCCTAGAAACGAATCAGCTAAAAAACAGCGAGTCGTACCAAGTTCCGATGGCGAAGAGAGTGAAGACTCTGATGGTCTTGAGGACCTCGGGTCGATGTTTCGTGCTCGAAAACCACCTGCGCAAACTCCGCAGAAAAAGAAAGAACCAGATGGTATGCTTTTGCGACTGAAGAACGTTACCATTCCAAGAGGACCTCCTGAAACACCGAAGCCTCGGACCTACAAGTTTTCTCTTGATCGGATTGTCGAAGAACAAGCTAAGAAATCGTCGCTTGGTGATAATATAATCAAGGCACGTAAAATGTTCGAGGATGCTCAAAAGGAGATCCCAGATGGAGAAGGGAGGACTAGGCCTTCCGAGGAAGAAATAGGGAGTAAGCTTGGGGAGGGACAGGCGACCAAACTCTTAGGTGCTCTTGATAGGAAGGACGCTTGGAGGATTGAGAAATCATGGCACTTTTTCGACCTAGATAAGGCACGCAGGTCTAGGGACAGGGCGGCTTTCCCCTTAGAACACCTGAAGAAGGGCTGGGAAGCATCGAATCTTGCAGGTTGGATATGCCGAATTCGTGTAGTGATTCAATATCTCATAAGCTAATACAATCATGGCGACAGATGTTCGGGTGCGTCGAGAGACTTTTGTGTCAGGCTTCGTGCGTGATATGATGGAAATCGGCGTCAAGTTTTCTGAAAAGGTCCTTGAATGGATGTTTATAGAAAGTACATTTGTCTCCATGTTGTGTAACTCTTGCTTACTAGTTGTGTAGTGGCTTTGGAGAGTAACCAAGATCTATCGTTCGCGTACCACCAAACTCTTTGTTGCATATCAACTGACGAACTCCTTCATGCTCTATCTAACCGTGGGCTGGCGCGTATATTTCAACTTCTGGGCGGGAGGGAGGATGCCCTTTGCGTTGATGGGCCTGTTCGCCTAGGGCGATCATCCAGAAAAGGTAGTGGATCAGGTGATATCAAAATTGAATATACCAAACTGATTTGGGTGCCACAGATGACGCTCCTCTCGACTACTGGAATATCCAGTTGGTAGTCAAGTATATTGGCAAGATGGCTCATGGGTGAGAATTCAATTTCCCTTTCAAAAACCAATTCTCGGAATTTACTAATAGAATCTAGAATATCTTCGAATCAGGAAGTATTTAAAGAGGCATGTAAGCTTCTAGGCCGTCTTGCTCTTGACGTGCGTGTCGCCAAGTGCCCATCCCTGCGTGCTGCTATTGAAGACTCACTGGAGAACCTATTTCACGTAGTCCCTGAGAGTGAATGGGAAGGAATGGCAAGTCCCACCACCCGCACACTCATGCTTTCAATCCTAATTCTTCGAAGACTCTATCAATTGGCCACACCTTCATCTCCACAATCAGTGACCCGGACGTTCGCTACAGTCTGTTGACCACTCTCCCATGCGTCACTCCACGCACCCACCTCTTCCGCCGGCGGCTAGCCCTCGCATACCTCTTCCAAGACCCCACCTACCTCAGCAAAGACTACCCAGACCTCGTCCGGCTCCAGCGCTTCGCCCGACTGCTAAAATCTAGTCCGACCTTCGAAATCAGTAGCGACACGGACTATGACGAGCTCCGCGCCACTATATGCATCCTAGACATCGCCATCGATGACGGTCCCACTTCCGGCGAACCTAACACGAACGATCTAGAAGTAGACGCGCTTGTGGAGACCTTTAGGAACATGTTTTCCAGGATTAGGGACACAAATGCGCAGAATTTATCGAGGACGGAGTCGAAGGACGTTATCGAGAGGTTGATGTTTAGGCTCAGGTTTGGTGTGAGGAAGAGGGAAAAGATGAACCTCGTTGTTGATACCGCCTTTGGCGCGGAGTGGGCCGGGAGGGGGGGGAAGACACAGACGAAGTTGAAGTTGGAACCGAAGGAGAAGATGGAGGGGGAGGATATGAAGAATGAGGGGGTGAGGGAGAAGCAGTAGACTCTTCGTAATATCATAATGCGTCTTGTTTTTTTCTTGTTTTTCCCCCAGAACTTAATGTACTCATACCTGTCTGCTCTGGGGCTTTCCTTCCACCCCTTCTTCCCTTCCCACAACCTTGCAAAAGTAATTGGAGTCATGGCTATTTTTTTATTTTTTATTTTTTATTTTTTTATCCTCTTTCTCGTCTTCGTTTATTGGGGGAGGTCGAGTTACCGGCATTATAGCTACTTTTAACACCACATTCCGTTACCACTATCCATCCATCCATCTATCCACCTTCCTAGTCTTAATATCCCAAGTTAAGACCAAACTTTCCATATCCTCGCATTGCGCTATGTACCGATAGCTTACCACATCACTCACTCACTCACTTACTCACTTGCTTGTTGAGAATTAGAATAACACAACCATGTCTGACGCATACGTACATACATACATATATACATAATCACTCACTCGGCTACCGTTTAAGTCCTTTGATGGTTCAGTAGGTGCTGGGGATACAGCACTATACTGATGAAGGGGAAGTTGACTATCATGTCCGGAATACTCTCGTCTGCGGTGAGGGTTGGATGGGTGTGCTTCCGCCCTGGGGTAGGATGTGGGAATCTGGTTATGGCGGTTTTTGTCTGGAGTGCGGTCGTGTGGGTGCTTACTGTTTTGTGATGTGATGTGGTGCATGCGGTGCGAGTGGAGAGGGGAATGAAGTGGGATATGATATGTGCGTGTAATGTTTATACTTGGAGGCATGTATATGGGGTTGGAGGTTCTAGGTGGGGAATAACCCGGCAGGGCTGGCGTGGATAAATGGGTGGTGGGGGTTATATTTGGAAACTCTATTACGCTGCGCTACAGCACGGGAGGGGAGAGGGGAAGGAGTGAATGTGGAGCCGATGTTTGGGTACTGTACGTATAAAAAGAGCTATAGAGAGAAGGGGGGAAAGAAAAAAAAGTGTAATCACAGGTTTTTTTCCTAAACAGCAATAACGGAGCAAACATGGTAACATGTGTATCGTGACTAGGTATGGAGGAGGCGAGCGAAGCTAGCCATTCAATCGTAGAACTTGCGGCTAGGGTTTTGTCCAAAGACGGTGGCGCGGACGGATGGTAGAGCCTCGGCTTCTAGAAGCTTGAGGCGCTCCTCTAGAGTGTTGTTGATGGAGATTTTTCCGCTGCCGCTAATCATGTAGATTCCACCGTAGCTATATGACATTAGATCGCACGGGAAGGTGATAGGGAGGAGAGAGGGTAGACAAACCCATCGGCTGGCAACCAATTCCCCTCCTCAATCTCCACCCGCAACTCCTCTTTATACTCCCCCTCTGCCTTCTCCACCGCCCGCTTGACAACCCCTATATCCTTCTCCCTAACACGGATGCTAACATCCCTCTCATTAAGAGCATACACGCACTCCAACACCAGATTCTTCAATATATCTTCGTACCTCCCCGCATCCTTGCTAATATCTGCCAACTTCTCACGGGCTTTATCGAAGATGTCGTCTAGAAGCTGCTGCCTCGCAGCAAGCACCTTGAGTCGTGTTTTGTTGGTGACGTTCGAGCGCGCGATTTGCTGCGACAGTTCAGCTTGCTTAAATTTGCGCTCGTATTTGGCGTCTATCGCTAGCGTCTCCGTGCGGACTAGTTTGGACTTTTCGATGGAGAACTCCTCGTCGGCTTTTATATTGATCTCACGGGCCTTCTCGTGGGCTTCCTGTTTTATGAAGGCCACCATTTTTTTGAGCTCGTTGTTGACCTGCATTGTTCTAGTTAGCTCTTTGAAGGGGCGGGGGGCGAATGGGAGGGAAGGGGAAGTATTTGGTATGGTATGGTATGGTCGGTTTACTCCGGACTGATCTTTCCATGGAGGTAGGTTCTTGGAAGGAGGGATTGCTGACCTGGTCATCGCTGAGAGCGTGGGCCATTATGGATATGGCCTATTGTTTGATCGATTAAACTTAAGATTGGTTTATCTCAAGACGTAGAAAGCAATAGAGCTCTCTATCACAAATCCACCAGGTGCTCAGCCAAAGTAGAGGAAAGCAAGAAAACCACGGATGGAAGTGTATCTGGTATCGAGGAGGATAAAGTCGAGATGGCTCAGCGGGTTGTTGTGGTGGGGTGAGGCTAAAAAAATGCGGAGAGATGCTAGTAGCTTAAAGTGACGACGGATACGCAAGGGGGCTCTAGCAAGGTAAGACATAAAACAAACATATACAACCGGAAGAGGTTTAGAAGCACGGAAAAAGAGTTCAAGGCTAACTAATAAGTTTTCAACTACGGGTAATTTAAAAATGGAGTTTCTTGTGCATTTGAAGATTTGATGTTGAGCAGTTAGGTGAGGGGAAGCTATTTTGAGTGGGTACCAGACTTGGCGAGCAGGGGTCTGAATGATGGATTATCACTCGATGCTGGACATGCGGTAGCACTGCAGCTTGAATTTCGGCAGACAGTTAAGTTAAGCGAGTACCGGTACGGTACTCAGTGCAGATAAGCTTAAGTTTATTGCCCCCGGTGTCCCTCAGTATTATCCGGCGTTGGCAATACGGGCATGGGACCAATATGGGTATCCCCATTTCTTATTCACAGAGCTGTTGCTAGGCCTCACATCTATCAAGGCCTAAACCAGGCGCCGTGGGAAATACGAGCTTGATGATACTAACAGCAGAGGCAGTTGGAGCCAGGCTGGAACACAGTATTCCAGAGCCCTTTCTGTGCCAGGAGGTAATTTTTGCTGCTGATTATGAATGATATTTTGGAATTGAACGGTCCAAAAGGCTTTCGCGAGCTAATTAGGAAGCTAGATATTGGTCTGTGTACTACATTCTGGCCTGGCTCTAATTGCATCTGCCGTTAATAACATCATGTCTGTGTCTCTCGTAGCACCTGGTTTAGGCTTTCATAGGTGTGAGGCCAAGGAAACTTATTCTGAAGGGCTGTAGTGAGTAGATATGCCAACATTGTGCGACTAATTTTACTACGCTTTCAATTACGTGAGCACTTCGTATTTCTATTCTCAATTAATGAGGATGGTATACACCTAGGGCACTCCCTTAAGTAGGAGGTGTATGGTCGAGCGGTGGAAGTGGGCATGGATCTCGATCTGGAATGGTATAAGTGACAGAACCAGATATAGGAGGTTCTTTAGAGTCTCCGGTCCCTCAGATATATAGCTCTTGGTTCCCTAAGGCTATATACAGGGGATTATCAAAGTATTATTTTCCCGGCTTCAGCCAGCTCCTCATTTAGGGTAAGGACGAAAAAACGTACCATGCATGATACTGGGTGCCCGAAATTTCCTCCTCTGGAAAGAGGCGAAAGTTATACCAAAAAACCCGCTCTCCGAGAAAAATAATGGAGGAAGAAACACAGAAACCTCACCAGGAGAGGCGGCCCTAACGTGGTAGCACAAGATACGTATTTTAGAGTCCTTATGGCACACTATCAGAGGGGCGTACGGCGTCTGAACTGGCCTAGAATGGTCTAGGCCGAAGAAATGCTCCTGTAGATAGGAGAGTCCTAACGAACTACACAAGAATTAAGTTCTTATATTTGTACTATAGGTATTGTTTTATGGGGGTCATTAATCACATAGTTTTAGCACTCTCACGAGAGCTAATCTGAACCCAGAATACCAGCATTCGAGTCCTTCCAACCAGATATTCGAATGATGGCTTGTGAATGCACTCCAAATGCTAAATCTTACTCAAGTTTCAAAGCTAGCCTCGAGTTTGTCAGATCAGCTAACCACGAGTTGCTAAATTTAGGCTCGGCTCCGTTGTGCATGGTACGGTGATTTGTATCTTGTTTTACGGGTAGTGGACTAGAACTATCGGCTACTGTGGGTTCAGTGGATACCCTTCTAGACACGATAGAATTGTTTGAATCATGGCACATCCACTAGACGCGCTGTTCAAGCAAATGTACTCTCAAGCCGAAAACCTAGGTTGACATTTTCGCACTCCACCAGCGTTGGTTGGGGATGTATTAGAAGATCTAGACATAGCAAGTATATGAGCGGACAATATGTTGGCATCAGAAGCTGCAGTTGTCCTCTCACTTATTGCACCTTAATATTTGCAGAAAGGGCATTTTTGGCAGTGGCTCTTCACCCCTCTAACACTGTGTCCAATGGTTACCTGAGCAGGCTGGCTAGTAGACCGGATTTCCTGTGGGAATCTTTCCTCATTGCCATCGTTCGATCAATGTAATCTCAAAGAAGCGCGTTGTAACTCACGTCAACAGTAACACTCCGCCCTTGTTTTGCAGGAATGCCATGACACGGCACGAAGTGCATCTAATCGGATACCCAGTCATCGAGGCGCCGGATGCAAGCTTTGGGTCCACGTGAGAGAGGGGGCTGGTGTTTTAGCAAGGATACGGAACTCGATCACAGCCCTACAGGCGAACCAAAAGGTGTGAAGATGAGATTGACGGCGTTTCGCAACCTAGTCGGAGAAGTATGAAGGATATTATTTTGATGGTGTCACACAACAGGTACTTCATTCAGCACGCAACAATGACAGCAAGCTCTCACGAAATCATCTGGTTTAACTACCAGCGGGGCCGGGTTGAAGTCGGACACCTTGTCTAGGAATCGCTACCCTACGGTAGTCGTCCAACTTCAACTCGGCCGCGCGGGCACATGGCGGCAAAAGGTCCGTCTGGATTCATCAAGTCGAATTCCTCGCGTTTGGGTGGGGGGATTGAATGATGCTTCTGGTTTTTGCGACCTATCCCGATCGCGACGCTCCCGAGGAGATTAAGAGATGAGTTCCAAAGGGGTACCGGTACTGGCTCTTATGGGGTTGCCGGTGACGGAAGAAGTATAGAATAAAGGAAAGATCCGAAAGAAGGATGGAAAGTAGCATAGAATAAATAAATAATATGCATAAGTACAGTACCACTGCACACTACCGAACCTTTCATATATCACGCTACCTGTTCTCGAGCACCGTAGAGGCATCCAGTGACAGCGCATCTCGAATTACCAGCAAGGCGTAGGGTACTGTACTAGCACTCGTACCGAACTTCTCTTCAGCACAATACTGTAAATTACCTGTCTCTCCTTTTTAAACTCTGGCTGTCCTTACCCTCTTTGTGCAGCACCTTTACCCCATCTGCGGCTAACTTTAGCTCCTCAACCACTTTCAAGTTTCAACCACTCCCCCACCCGATAGAAACACAACCTGAGACAACTAACCAGCTAGACATCTCTTTCCACCATTTCCGCCATTCAACATTCTGGCCACTCCTTCTCCCTTTTGACATACCAGCTGCTAGTCGACTCTCTTGTTTTTCGCTCATCGTTTTAGGAAATACCGTCATGGGAATTTAAGCGAAAGTGCACTCGAATCTAGCTGGCTGCTCCTTCCTCATCTCTCTTACCCAAATACGCATCCGCGCAACACGAGCCCCCCCATCTTCACAACCCACCCACCGGAGACAATAACACACCCCATCACCAATAACGAACGCCTCTCTCTAACCCCCCTGCCTCGCCCATCCGTGAAAGGTAGCGGGACAAAGTCGCTCTTCATGGTGGTCCTCAACGATCTCTCTCCCGGCGCCCAGATTACAATAGGTGTATGTGTCGGGGTGCTGTCTACAAGCATACAGAGCTTGGGGTTAACACTGCAGCGCAAGTCTCATCTGCTGGAAGATGATCGACCGCCGCATGTCAAGAAGCGGCCACCGCATCGCCGGCGACTATGGCAGGTAACTCATCCGCACTCTCCAAAATATGTCACCACTCCCTGTGAAGCTCGGGCTAATTCCAAAATAATAATGATAATAGGTTGGAATGCTACTTTTCATAGTATCCAATATTTTAGGCTCTAGCATTCAAATTACGACCTTGCCACTAGTCATCCTCTCACCGCTGCAAGCCTCGGGCCTAGTCTTCAACTCCATCTGCGCGACCTTAATCCTATCAGAGCCGTTCACTCGGTACTCGCTAATAGGAACCATCCTTGTGTGTACCGGCGCCGCGCTAATCGCAGCGTTCGGAGCGATGAAGGAGCCTGCGCACAGTCTCGATGAGCTGCTGGATTTATTGGCGAAGAAGACGTTTTTGTCGTGGATGGCTTGCACAGCTTTGTTGATCGCGGGGATTCTCGGAGCGACGAAAGCAAGTTCGATTTTACAGCCCAGATTGAAACATACCGCCAGGGTGAGGATGATTCGGGGCGTTGCATATGGCTGCGTTAGGTATGAGTTGATTTATTCAGAGATGGGACGGAAGTGAGGAGTGCTTGTTGCAAGAGGCTGATTATTTTTTGAATGTGTAAAGTGGAATACTCTCAGCTCACTGTCTCCTCCTCGCCAAATCCGCTGTTGAGCTCCTTGTTCGCACGATAATCGACCGACACAACCAATTCAACCGCTGGCAATCCTGGATGATCCTACTCGGCCTCGTGGCACTCGCGCTGACACAACTATACTACCTCCATCGCGGACTAAAACTTTGCTCGACTAGTGTTCTATATCCTCTTGTTTTCTGCGTATATAACATAATCGCTATCTTAGATGGTCTTTTGTATTATAGACAGGCATCGAGACTCACGTTGTTACACGGTTGCTTGGTACCTACCTCTTTCTTTCACCCCTCTCTCTTGAATTATGTTAACATAGGTACAAAAGATCGCCCTCGGCACTGCTATCCTCTTAACCGGCGTTCTTGCCCTCTCCTGGCGGCTAAACCAAGAACCAACAAACCCACCCACAAGCACCGCGAGTGCACTATCCCCCGGCATAGGCTTCATAGATACCGACACCTCGGAACTCTCGACAGACACTGAAGAAGAGCGCTCGGAAATCGATTCAGGCCAACAACCCGTCTCCCCCTCATCTACATCCGCCCACGACAAGTTCCTAAAACGAAGACGCACGCTGTCGGAAGCAGAAGAGATATGGGGAGAACTCCAAGACGAGGGCGGACTTCCGAGAGATGAAGAAGAGGCCGGAACTGACGTCGACGAGGGCACGAGTCTATTAAGGAAGACCCCGGGTGGGAGGAAGCATGTTCGGAGAGGGAGCTACATGGGTCGTGGCAGCTCCATCAGAAGCCCCAGGAAAGAGAGGGTATTGCAAGGCGCGATAGGAGGCTGGTGGAAACTGAAATGGTGGAAAGAGGGAAAGGAAGAAAACTCCAGTCGTCATAGCAGACAGGGCAGTGACGGCGGTGATAGCGGAAGGGGAAGTTGATGTGGTGCAGGAAGAGGGGTAGTATAATACTAACCCCCCCAGCGACGAAACCAACGGGCTCCTTTTTCTTTTTTTCTTTCTTTCTTTTTTTTCCCCCACATCCTCATTCCGTTACTGCTTCTTCTCGTTACGATAAATTATTTTTTTATTGCTACTATTTTGTCCCGCTTGTTCTATTCTGTTCTGCTCTGGTCAGAGGTGTATCTTAGTTCTGTGTTCTGTGTGGCGTTTGTCCTTTATGTTGCGCATAGGTGCTGTTTTGTTTTCCTGGTCTGATTATGTGGTTATCGTAAGACCTACCTTTCCTTTCTGTTCCTTGGAGGGAGCAGGTGTGGTAAGGTATATGGCGGGTGTGGTCAGTTTGTTCGTTGGCCAGGTATCATAGGTATTTTAGGTGTGTGGGTAGGCGGGTGGGTAGGTAAGTAACGTTTATACTGTACTCTACAAAGAAACTGGAATAAATAAATAAATAAGTAAATAGACAGATACAAGTATAATATGTACCGCTCTGAATGCTAGCGGGTTATAACTGTATTAATTAACTTATAATATTATCATACTTTTTTAATTATCCTACTGTGGGTTATGTTTTATGAAACTAGTGCTGTACGAGTACACTTATCTGCCAATGTTAGTTAACTGTGCGTCCTATCAAGAAAAAACGAGAAGTATCATATTATATATCATAGTACGCTATGTATAAAGCGCTTTACGCATACCACGATGATGCCACAGCCACTGCGGAGGACTATCTAGACTGTAGGGTTGAAGTCTGCTTTGTTCGCCTTGCCTGCTCGCTGGTAGTGCATAAGGGTGTACGGCAGAGTACCTACTTGCGGTGCGGTGCGAGCTCGAGACGGTATGATAAGTTAATCCGTGCCAACACGATAGCGATCCCCGAGGAATTATAAAGATTGTAGGAGAAATATGATAATGTCATGCGATGCGCGTTGGAAGGCGAGGGCGAGGTTGATTGGTGAGTGTGGGATCATGGATTCGCACTCGTGTTTATGGTCGGTGCGCAGGGGTTGGTGTTGTATGGTATGGTAATTTTGGAGCACGGTTTTGGTGAGATGCAGTCCTGAGGTGTCACGGTAGCTCTATTTTGTCCAGGAATATTTTGTTCTACCGAGCGAAATTAAGAGAATGGAAGGAAGGGGGGTCTGTCATATTCAAAGTCCCTGGTTATCACCTCCGCCGACTATAGGCGCAGTTGTGTGCAGCTATAGCGCACTTGGTTTCCTTGCCGCCGCCGAGTCATGGACCGTGCTGGGAGGTATCCGGGTGGTATCCGGGTGGTACGGCAGGTCTTTATTGGAACGGTGTTCCTCCCAGCTGCTGTCTAGAATATCCTCCCCTCTCCCCCATGAGGAAGGCTTGGAACGGTGCTTAAGCTTTAGTCTGCTTTCATATTCGGGCCCTCCGGTTGTGGGGGTATATTCCACGCACCGTTTGCTATACAGTTCCCGGCCATTTGCGTGACTGGCTCCCGAAAGGCGGGAATGGTTGTGGATTTGGGTGCTGTAGGCATGAGAGGAAATGCTGTTTTTTCTTCCAATCACTCGGTTTTCCCGAAAATGCATGTCCTGTGCTTGTGTGGTATTGCCCAATATTTCACTGTCGAGTGACAGGCAGGGTATTAAATTGTTTCCTGTTGATATGTAATAACCCTACTGGCCAGATGGTGGGATATATTTCCTTCAATTATTGAGGCTAGAAGTGGGTCCCCCCGTGCTTGTATGGGCTTGACCGATCTTCGGCCATCGGTGTTCACCAGTCGGATAACAGATTGTTCCCCACTCTCACATGTAACCGTTCAGTCCGGGTAGGAGTGTGTATATCTGCGTGGTTGCCGGATATTTCGTCATAGTTAGGTGAGGTAGGTGCCGTATTGCAACTGTGTGCCGTAGTGCGATTCCCCGTCAAGAGACCTGCGGGTACTGCACATTTCGAATTCCGGTCCTTTCCTCGGGTAATGCACTCGATCCTAAACAAGACCTGTTAGGAATTGCACTACAAATCGTTATCACAGTTCCCCAGTTTAGAAGAAGGGTAAAGGTGAAGGCGTACTGCCCTATATAATCTCTGCCGCCATCCAGCCGAGCCACTGCTTCCTCCGTTCCCCCGTTTTGGGGCACTACTACCCTCTGTTTGGCGTGGTGCATGCTTTCCTCCCATTTCTCGAGTTTTGACAAAGCGTGGGCACTGTAACCGCACTACCTTTACCAATCCTCTCCCAAGCTTGCGGGGTCTGCTACCGGCGTGGCCGAGCAGTGTATGCCATAGTCGGAGTCCCCTGCCAGGACGGAGCACCATCCACCTAGCGAGGACATCAAGCACGAGAACTTCATATCCCACCTCCCTGGCCTGTATTCGAGCGCAAGCGCAGACTCTGTGTCTAGGAGGTATTATCCAATTCCTAGCTTCGCCGGAACCGCAGCCCCATCGGCTGAACAAAACGTGCTTTCTCCTCAGCAACTCACCCAACTCTTGAAGAAGTGCATATGCCGTCTCTAGAAATTACCCCCTGACTCCCACCGGATCATGGCCCGTACCTGCACGCATCGGTTTACTGGCGCTCTGTAGACAGCACACTCCGTTCGCTAGATGAAAGTGTCCTGCATTTGACGTCAGCAAACTTGATTTATTTATCTGAGCTTCAAGTCTTCGCCTTATACCCCACCGCCTTACCATCATCCCTCACACTCAGTATTATTTTGAAGCCTGGATTCAGTAACTATCCTGCTTCACTCGACGGAGTTGACAGTCGTCGAAGCACGTCCATCTTCGCAATAATGAAGCCACCATCTCCGCAACTTCTTTACCTCTTATCTTTTCGTACATCCTCCGTCTCTCTTACACCTCCAGTGAAAGAAATAACAACAACAGTGACACGTCACATTTCGAGTTTTGGCCTATAGGATCCTTGGATTTTATCTCGCGATAATTTCAAGTCTTTATTTACCTTTGTCTTGTACCAAGGTATTTCCATCGATTTTAGTGATTATTTTATCACTTTCATCTACTTTTATCTTTACTTTTGCTTTCTATTACAACAAACAACTGTTAGAATGTCTCAGCGAAAGTCTACGAGTTTTTCGGCGGCCAAGGTTGCCAATTTTGGAGTTGTCATGGTGGAGATAGTTGCGGAGATGAGTGATTTGAGGAGGGAGGTTAAGAGGCTCCGACACCATGTTTTGGTGCTTTCCAAGAGGAATCATCGACTGGTTGAGGATGGCAAGAGGGGGGTGGCATCATCCATTGCAAGTGATGCTTCCCTTAGTAGCGACGACGAGGAGGTGGTAGAAGAAGAGGAGGGAGGAGAGGAGGTTAGGATTAGGGTTGAAGGGACGGTGGTGGGTGAGAGGGCGAGGGAGTTGGCACATGGAGCCGGAGTTCCGGATCCATAGTGTAAGAGGGGAGCGGAGGAATTTTGGTCCGCGTGCCAAGAGAGGGAGAGGTACGAGGGCCAGACGAAGTGGAAGGTGGCTGAGTTGGATGTGGCGGAGAGTGTGGAGTCGAGGAGTGTGGCTGAGGTTGAGGAGGTGCAGGTGTCCAAGCCGGTGGTTAGGATGCCTAGCGTGTAGGTGGTTGAGGAGGGGAAGAAGAAGAGGAGGGTTGGGGAGTTGACGGTGGACGAGGAGGAAGCGAAGTTGGTGAGAGGGAAGTTGGTCACACCGTTAGGCCCGAGGGCTATTTGCGGTGGATTGATGAGGGAGGTAGGGAGGGAGTCGGTGTTTAAGGATGCTGACCCGAGGCTAGTTGCCGGTGGTGTTTCGTCGTCTTCTGCTGCTGTTGGGTTATCCCGGCGGCCGGATGCCAGGCGCCAAAGTCCTGGAGAGGGTGCGGGTTACCAGCTGAGGCCGGGGGTTGGTGGATACGGATATGGGGGTAGGAGGGTTTTGTATCAGGGGAGAGGAGTTTAAATTGTTTTGCCTCGCGGTTATGGTAGTATTGACACATTATCTGTTAGTATTACTATGGGCGCGGGAGGGGTTGATTTTATTTTGTTTGTTTTTGTTTTTGGAGATAGTTTTGTTGATTTTGGGGCTGTTTGGTTCGTGCGCACCCATACCGGGGAGGTCTGTATAACCGAACTGCTAGAATGGTGAGGGGGCTGGATCCGGGTGTTGGTTAGGTGTACGGGCTGGTCCATGAGGTTGAGAGGTTGGAGGGTAAACATCCGGTTTGAATATGAAAAACCCGTAGTGTATTAGATAGCTGGTAGTTAGCTAATAAATACCGAAACGTTAAAAAAAAAAAAAAAAAAAAAAAATCTTTTCGTACGATTGAAATCCCCCTCTCCTTCATCCTCCTCCTATTAGATCAAATAGTCAGTTTGTTCACATATGATATGCGCTCCACCCCCTCCGCCAACCCCTCACCAACACCCAACACCGGACGGAAATGATTTCCAACACTGGAATCCAGCGCCAAGTCCTTTACCAACAAATTGCCAGGGTCTGCATAAAAGTGATAAGGAGCAGGGGTGTTGATATTGATTTTGATCGAAATCAGTGGTTCGCCGCAACCAGCCTCTCTACGAGTAGAAACACAAGCTTCCCATTGCTCAAGAGCCTGGAAAGCCCTCTTTTCTTTTCTTATTTTTTTTTTTTTTGATAGATGTGTTGAATTAGAGCCCAGACATCTCAACCCATCAATCATATTTCTTTAAAATTGATTGAGGCAGGAAGAAATAGAGATCTCCTCAGGGCCATATTTCTCAGGTGCATCATTGGGTGCTAAAAGTTTAACCAGTAATTATGCACCACACTATACAGTACTTGCATCATTCACCATTTTATCCCCGGCCCCTGTACTGTATAAGCCCATTCACATCTCGCCATTCCTGATCTCGCTCAACCAAAGCGAGGGTATCCGGATTCCTATGGGAGTTGAACGCACCTTACCCTCCCGTTCCTATACAATTTTATTCTACCGAACAGTATCGGTACTCTTATAAGTAAGCTCGGAGGGATATTCCTAAAAAGGAAAAGAAGAAAGGATGGGAATGATAATTTCGCGATAAACCAGTTTAGTATCATCAGGGGATGCAGATTTTCCTACCTTTTGCATACCGTGATGAACGCAGGGGGGTTTCTCTCCTTGATGCATTACCTAGAGTGTTCCGCCGGCACTATAAAGTAATTCAAAAGCGTAGGCTGAAAGGTGCTGTAGAAATCATAGGAGCCTCAATTGGACTGCTTAAAATAAAAGTCGTTAGTATTGGCAGAGACGATCTATTGCGACTTTGAAACTCCGGATAATCCGAGCCAAGTTGAAAAAAAAATTCTTCCTGTCTTAGACATACATCAGGCTAGCTTTAACCTGATCTAGTAAAGATCTCTTTACTCTTTTTGTTGGTCTTTTCTGAGAGGCTTGGTCTTTGGGGTCTGGAATTGTCTTTCAGAACGAGCCTCACCCAATGAGTGATGTTTTTTCTTTTTCCTTTGTCAATCAATGACTTGCATTTGCCTAAGACATGAGGGGGGTTTTTTTCCTCCTCTCCTCCAACCTCGCTCAGATTGTCAAGTGTTTTTAAAGCTGCAATACCCGTACTTAGTGCTGCAAGTACTATGAACTTTCTTCCTTCGCTGTCTCGTATGCTGCGCTGTACTGAATGAAATCCTGAAACTTTGGCCATCGGGGGTAGCGGATGCGGTGTACATGAAACCTGAGGAAAGATAAAAAAGGCTCAAATAGACACTCACATGGGAAACTAAATGTGCTAAGTGTGGACGAGAAGATTGGATCGACCCTAAGGTTGTCCAGTTCGTGATGCACGCGCGCACGCAATCCAATTCCGATATGCCCTCGGCAACTGCCGGTAGGTTTGGTTCTTGAAGCGTTGCCCTAAGCTTGTCTTCCCTCCCCCCGCCCCGACCCGCTAGCTAGCTAGAATAAGTTAGTCAAGGAGGGCTGCGATGTATTGCTGCAGGAAGAAGAGAAAAAAAACATTCACTTTCCCGCATAAATATCATATCACGGGTTCGAGGGATATATGCGGGCGCAGCCCAGAGGAGCGATGTTCGTGGATGTTCTTGGAGGAAGTTATCCGCCTGAAGAAAAGGAGGAGGAAAATCTGAGGACCAAGCAAACACCACGTTCCATCTACTGCAAAAGAAAGAAACGAAAAAACAAAAGTGGAAGCGAGAGCGGGGGGAAACCAAAAAAAAACCAAAAAAAACCAAAAAACAGTCAATTGCTCGCTTGAAGATCTCGATTCGTGGAGCACGTTTGTGGGAGTAGACTATGTCGTCAGCGGATCCATCGCCGTTACTCTCTACTCGAGTGCTCATGATCCCTCCGAACAAGTCACCCGAACCCAATCCGAAAAACAACTACCATCACCCCTCCCCTCCTCACTTGCGCGACATCAATCATCCAATCCCCTTCCCCCCCTCTTGGCGGATAATCTACCGAGACCAACTTGGCCACGAGTGATCCCCTATGACTACCAGAACCAACCCCGATCTGAGAATACCTGCGCAGGGCAGGAGGATCGAGATGGGCGGGCGCGTCCTGTGCTTGTACGGATCCGGAACAGCTATCGCCAAGCGGAGAACTATGGTGCCATAGAAATGGTGCCAAGTACAGTACCAGCATGAGGGAAATGTGAAGCATGATAGTGATTGAAGTTCCAGACCGCTAGTAAGGAATAGTGCTCGTCCCCAACAAGAAGTGCCAGTACACAGAGGGGAGGTGAATGCCACGTTGAATAAAGGCGAAATATCCCTGAAATACCTGTGAAGTGTCCTCGAAATATCCTCAAAATATCCCCGCCTCCTAGATGTTTAGGAAGACCGCTTCTTGCCGAAGGCGAGCTTGCGCAGTGATTAGTGGACCTGCGTGGCACGGCAGATTCGTGATAGCTAGGCCAGACTATGATACGGGAGCTATCAGAGGGGATGATACTGAGCCGGCCGGGTGGGTCGGGTAGTATCTGGACTAACTACTCGTAATTTTCTGACGTTTGTAAACCCGACTGCTATTGCATAACACCAAAATCTTGAGGCTCTGGGCAATTTCTTGCCCATATGCAATAGCAGTCGTGTCTACAAACGTCAGAAAATTACGAGTAGTGTCTCGAGCGCCAGTGCTGTGCCTGTGGTTGTGGGGGATGGGATCAACAAACCATACTTCCACGGTTAAACTCCAGAATGCAGAGCGCTAGTGATAGAATCATAGGAAATAAGGCGGCGGCGCCCCTATGCATGAACAAAAGCTAAAAGTCAGAAATCCGAGGCCTAGGCAGTTATGCCAGAAGCAACGTGTAGAAAAAGTAAGGAATATACAATGACATAAACCTCCTGTCGTGAGGTGGTCAAATATTTACCAAGAGTTCCAACCCCCAACTTCCAATTTTCCCTTCTAGGTGGGGCGCAGTCACTCTAATGTCACGGAAGGGAAAAACTTGAATTGATTCAGTCTTCAACAAGGGTATCATACGACGAAAACCGGCTGGTGGCGAACGGGTATCAGTAATAGGTATTTTTATTTTTTTTGTTACCCCACTTTGACGGATTCACTTTTCTGCCTGCCAAATACTCCGGAGCGCCCCCGTTGAAAACCGAATCATACTGTAGGGCTTCTATCTATCCCACTGTCTGATACCTTTCTTTTCCCACTCTCCTCCTCGAAACTGGTTTCAGCTACCATGTCATCACTTCCTGCCTTACCCCTACACCTTCCCACGCACGAAGTCCTGAGACACAGATCCCCCACCTCAATCTCTCGTTCAACACAGTAGTGACCCCCAAACAAGCGAACTCGCACCAAAGCTTCTACATTTCCTCCAATACAACCTCGAGCCCCCCCTCCTCTTCCTCCAATCCATTCTATAATCCCTAGTCACGCACCTACAAGACCACGATTCACTTCCCCTCCACCTCCTTTGAACTCCGAGTGAGATTGCATGAATCACAATATCATCACGTCTAGAACGAAACCCTATGGTAGATCGTCATGCCCGCAGCCGGTAAGCGGGCAAGCGATCAAGCAAGTTGGAATTGCATTCATGGGTGGAGGCTGGACCGTATTTTACTCTTTTTGTTGGGTGCTTTTCTAATTTGATTTGATTTTTATCAACTGGGAGGAGGGGTTGGATCCTGGTAGTGTTTGTGGTGTTTAATGGTCCGAGCGCTGTGAAATTTCTGATAAAAGAATTGGGGGAGGCCGGGGAGGAAAATTATTTTCTTCCTTTCTTCCTTTGGCTTGCAGAGGTTACCCGTATCTGAAAGGTTTCAAAAGGTCAGTTTAGGGTTGTTCCGGTAGGTTAGCGTGCCTTATGGTCTTGGAGAAAAGGATGCAAGGAGAGGCATAAGTAGGTGTGGAACTTGTCCCCGGCCATGAGCACTTGAGCGCCGGTGCTCGAAAATAGGGACCGAGGAAACATATGGTAAAGAGTCTGTATGTATCCGAGCGTCAATACAAAGTATACCCCTGCTTTCGGGAACTCGTGGCCTGGGGCGAGCAGTTTGAGGTTAAGGAGGTGGGGGGGCCAAAGTTAGAGCATACAAGCTGAGGGAGGGAGGGAGGAAGGGAGGGAGCTTGGTGCGAACGGTAATGCAGGAGTATCTGGCTGATCGTATCCTAAGTTGCCGGCAGAGCAAAAGCCCCCCTCAAAAAAAAAAGGGAAAAAAAAAGAGAAAGCAAGGCCCTTCGTCTCAAAGCCCTATCTTATCACAACATTCGGCCCAGCCTGCCAAAAGAATGGCCTCAGAGCACTGCATGCCCCGGGTTCGGCACCCTACTGCCCAGCGCGTGTAACGGGCAGAGCAACAAGGGAGAGAAAAAGGAATGAGAAAAGAAAAGAAAAAAAGAAAGTAGAAAAAGAGAACTTGACCATCTCCACCATGCCAGCTATGATATGATAGTCATTGCAGCAGGTTATTTGTTTGGTGATGGTGCTACTGGACGTAGTAGCAAAGCTACCACGACACGCACGCTGGTAGGATCGAGAATAGTACTGTACAGTACCGTACTAGACTGTCAGCAGGCAAGAAGTACCCGAGAGCAGGGATTCACAAAATATATGACAAAATTCGTGCATATCTAGATGCCCATACGAATTCAGGACCCTACCCTCGGGTACTTCTCGCCTACTTCGAGCACCGGCACAGCCCTTGATGCTGTGTGTGATCTTGCGTCTGCGTCTGTCCTTATCATACCAATGTATCCATGGAGATCATATGCGACTCTCCCTGCGCGAATGATTGTCATAAGTCCAACAACCTGCCAATCATGCATCTCAAAGCAGGACTTTCAAATGCTATTCACTTGGTTACTTCGCGCCTTGCTATGCTGTTTGTTAACATCGACCTAATTATCGTAGTTAACCAGCACAGAGTTAGCACAGTACCGGTAAGTCAGTTAGGGCGTACGTGTCTGGGAAATTTCATTCACCTGGTTTGGAACTTGTGTGTGGAACTGGGGAGGAATAGTGGCGTTGCAATATGTTATTTATTTATTTATTTGTATATTGGCCCACCGTATTCCAACAAGAAAGACGAGACGAGACGAAAGGCAATTGTGTGACTTTCTTTCTCCTTTTCCTAACTTATGGCACCGTATCTGCATATTTGCGAAGAAGAGAACCCTGTTTATCCAGTCTTCCTGCTATTGATTGACTCGATTCGATTCTTGGATTTCCCTGATGGGGGGC
>Ga0307507_10002458_pt1 | contig 38784 bp, 23 predicted proteins | sample 7_EM_MG_FD_207223 | JGI IMG/M metagenome (GOLD analysis project Ga0307507, IMG submission 207223) | Populus trichocarpa ectomycorrhiza microbial communities from riparian zone in the Pacific Northwest, United States - 7_EM | ecosystem: Host-associated > Plants > Roots > Unclassified | place...
ACTAGCTAGCAGATAGCTATATAAATATAATTATTCGTGGTTGAGTAATTCGCAATATTTACCCTTGGTGGTTTGATGGGGTGGCCACATGCCCGCAATGGCCACATGCCCGCAGGGTACGTTATAGCCTGGCGGATATATAGCGTCTATATTATAGGTGTATAACGCCTACTAAAACCTTATCGTGCGCTAACTACCAAGTTACGGATATCTAAGTAAATCTACTATATGCCGCCACCGAAACCCGCTAGGCGGAGAGGGAAGAAGTTAAATAAGGTGCTAGAATAGTAGCGGCCATATTAGGTATTGGATAATTATACTTAAAGGGGTTATAGAATAGACCAGGAGCGACAGCTATAGGATCTTTAAGATTAACTTCTTACGCTTCGCGGAGAGAGTAAGGCCTAGTAGCTAAGCAAGGTTAATAAGGCTATTACTTTTTTATATCCGTATTGCGGATATATAGAGCAGCTTAAAGCCCTTAGGTGGCTGCTATTTAAGGAAAAAGATATAATACTTATTGCAAGAACCTTATCTAGCAAGAGTATAATAATATAAGTAATGCTATGTCTTCTTTGGGCCTTAGTGGTAATTATTATCTTACTACTTAATGTAATTAGTGTAGAGTAAAAGGTAAAGATTAAGGAGCTTTTTAAAATAAGACTGGTTTATATATACGTTAAAATAATATCTATATATCTTTTACAGGAAATCCGCATTAGAGTATACACCCATATTTTAATATCGCTAGAGCTATTGGTTAGTAAAAGGTTCTATAAAACCCTTACTAACCCCATCTTTTGCGCGCATGTTGGCTTAATAGTAATTAATAAAGTGCATCTTATAGCTAATTAGGGGGGTTTATTCCGGAGTTTATATACATAGCTATAGAAAGTGCGGTCGTTATTAGGGCGGAGGCCTTGGTTTGCTTATACTATAACACTTAATAATATAACGTTTAAGATTATTTAAAAATTAGCGGGCTTTTAAAAGAATATTAATATAGTACGGATATTAATTAACCGGCCAGATCTATTAATTATTAGAGAATATATTAAGCAAGAAAGCAAGAAGTCTTTTAAGAGCTTATACTTTATTATAGACCGCGCGTATACCGCTATATCTACTAAGTAGGGAATCCAATATACGCTAACTCCCTACTAGATCCCAAAGACAATTATCTTTTTTAATTTAAAGGACCTAATATTACTAGGTAGGGACTTAATTTATTTATAGTTGGTATATTACAGGTACTAGAAAGCGTAGGCTAGAAGAGCTGTTTAGCTTTATTATATATTATTAGCCATTATAGATAAAGACAGACTATATAAGGAGTTAAGAAAGCCTAACTCTAAAATCCGTATTCTACTCTCCTCTAACACGCTTACCTACGGCGCTAATATTCCTAATTTTAACTGTATTGGGTAATATTGCACATATAAAGACAAGTCCATTAATATAATGTGGCAACGACTTAGACGCGGTGCTTATAGTATTGGTTAAATAGGTAAGGCGATATTTCTAATTAAGGATTAGTATAAAGGTCTATATAAGGATATTGCTAGGCCAGCCAAAAATCATAGTTATACTAATAGAGCCTTCCAATCTTAGCCAAGTCAACTTAGCCGCGAATATTATATTAAGCGACAGGTGTTACAAAAAGATAGGGCTACTAATTTTGCTAGCAATATATCTTTAAAAGTGTCCGTATATAGCAATACTAATTCTAATATATCCGCATCTAATATAAGGCAAGAGCTTAGTTTGGGTGGAACATCTATAGTCCTACCTATGGATATTCTACTAAAGAAGCCAGCGCGGCGCCTAAAGACTAAAGCTAAGAAAAGAGCAGCTCTCTCTAATTATATATATGCTCTTATAAATAAGGAAAAGGGCTGCTTATAAAAGATTATATTAGAGAACTATAAGGAACAGTCTCCATCTATTAGTGGCTAGGGTTGTTACTCTAACTATAATCCTACTTTACAGGCTTTTAAAGAGTTTAATATCCGCAAGCTATATATAGAGGGGGTTTTAAAGAAGATGCAATAAAAGGCCTTTACTGTAAGTATAAAAAACTAGTTCTATAACTAGATAGAGAAGAAATATTAGTACGCTGTTTGGAATCTGACCTTAAGCTATATTATATCCAATAAGCAAATTACCGCTCTTTATAGCTGCGCCTAGTATATAACTAGCTATAAGGTACTTAAGAAAAACCTACCTAATTAGAATTATGGTTAGCTTGGTAAGGATCTAGATAAGTTTATTACCTTTATTTAAAAGGAGGTAAAAAAGGCAAATTAGGCAAAGAGCTAGCTATTAGTATTAGTAAGCAAATTAAAAGATAGCGTAGAGCGGATATTACTATGGTCTAGGGTAGCAGAAAGGCGTATAGTATTAGCAGCTTAAAGTCCGTAAATATAAGTAGCCTAGCTACCTTAATTAATATCCGCCGAAAATCCATATATAGGGCTGCCGATACTATTACCTTCTTAGCCTATATCTAATAGGAACGCGTAGCTGGCTAGCCCAAACTTTAGCTAGTAGAATACCTCTAGGCCAAGTACACTAAAACCCTATAATGGATATTAGTCCTAGTAACATAACGGTCAGGTCTAGATTTTAATATAGGGCGGATATCTAGGATTTTAAAATTAGGCCGGGTATTAAGAGCCCTAGGGCAATAATTAGCATTAGTTGTTATTTAGTACTAAGTATTAGCCTCTTAGATATTAGGGTTTATACTATAATAATAGACACTAACTCCCTATAGCTCCAGGATATTTAAGTCTGCACTATAGCATTAGAAACTAGTCTCTAGGGTAGGCTCAGTATTATAACTTATAAGGCAGCTCCATATCTTAACCCTTAAAATAATCCAGATATTAGAGCTTATAGAGTAGCATTAGGTCTCAGCCCTTAGAGCAATCTAGATATTAGAGCTTATAGTAAAGCATTAAATCTAAATCTTTAGGGCAGTCTAAGTATTAGAGCTTATAGTATAATACTAAGTCTTAACTTTTAGATAAGCCTAAGGTTTAATATTCGCAATACAGCACTAGATCTCTAATTACGAAAAATTCCAAAGTTTGAGATCCGTAGTGTAGCACTAGTTCCCAGGTAGTAGGAAATCCGGAAATTTAGAATTTGCAACGTAGTATTAGATCTCCGCTCCTAGAAAATCCTAAGGCTTAGAATTTAGGTTGTAATACTAAATCTCCGCTTCTAGGAAACTCTAAGGCTTAGGGTTTGTAGGCTAATACTTAATCTCTACCCTCTAAACTAGGCGCAGTTTAGAATTCACATACTAATACTTAATCACCACCTTCTAAATTAGGTACAGCTTAGAATTTGCAGTCTAATTAATCTCCACTCTTTAAACTAAGCGCAGCTTAAAACCTACAGCCTAGTGCTCAATCTCCGCCCTCGGTTTTAGATATAACGCAGCTTTAGCAGGTTAGTATTTAATATTCCTTAGCGTTTTACTTGTTTGTTAACTTAACTAGGACTAGATAAGAGCTCTAATTAATATCTAGGTGTTAAGTGTTAATCTCCATATGCGTATTTAAATAGTCTATTAGATTTTTATTTAGAGAGATACTAAGGTTTATACCCAAAGCTCCTAAAACCTATAGAACCTATATTATATTAGCCATTTAGTTTAAGTGTCTTATAATTCTTATAACCAGATATTATCTATTCTTCTTAGGCTACTATACCTTAAGACTCTTAGCCAATATTAGATCCGCCTTATAGCAAGAGAAAACAAAAGGACATGTCTACGCACTTTAAAAGTAAGAAATCCGCTTACTAAGCAAACCCAATATCTGCTTATAACCCTTCTTCAGCACCTTAATTAAGCGGTAATTCTATATTAATATCACTTCGCAAGTTAACTAGACAACGCCCACTTACCTTAATTAGTAGTAACCTAACTATAAAGGATTTGCGCGTTACAAATAAGCGTTTATAAGGTGGTTAATATTTACTAAGGTAAGTCACTATAGTAATTACTTATTAGTAAGCTAATTTAATAAAATTAGCAGTATAGATATTTACCTTTAATTAACCTCCGCACTTTCTACCTTACAGCATTATACCGCAAACTTTATTATTGTTGTTTTATCTACTATCCATTAGTATACTACCCTCTATAATACCTTCTTTTATACCTCTAAACATATCCAACAGCTATTTAGTTAAGGAACTTAATATATACAATATTAACGATAAAATAATTAAGGACGCTTTTAAGGACGCCCTTTCTTTTACTAATCCTTTAGGGTCTCTATTTAGAGAGTTAGCTTTCTAATACTAAATTATGCCTACAGCTAATATAATTTTAAGAAATATATACTAAAACACTCTTTATCGGATCTAGCGGAGCACTATAATAATGCTATTACGAAATCCGCTAGAAATCCGCTTACCTTTTCGCTCTTTACCACCTACTTCTTTACTACCTGCCTCTTCGCTACCTACCTCTTCGCTACCTACTACTTCTAAAAAGTTTAATTATTATTATACTTCTACTTCTCTTAAAAGGAAGGCTAATAGAATTACTGCGCAAAATGTTTAGTATAAGATAGCCTTTAAATCGTATATATTAACTATACTATTTTAGTGTCTTATCTACTAATTTACCTCTTATAGTAACCCAACAGAAATATTAGAGATTCTAGATAACAATAAAGAGAGTAATCTTAATAATACCAACTCTCCTAAAAGTCCTCCTCTATCCTCTTACAATCTCCACAGCCCTCGTAAGCTCCACAGTACGTAGATGGCCCAAGCTATAATATTTAATATTAACACAAACAAGCGCCTTCCTATTTAAGTGCTATTAGCAAATAAATAGTACACCCTAAAAGCTGGTGCTTGGGAGAATATAAAGGAAGCTTGCCAGCAGATATATACCCACGTCTAGGATATTAAGGGTAGCTCTAGTATGCTACGCGATCCGCTATACACTCTATACGTTAAGCAAGACTATAAATATCGCGTTTACAAGTAGGACTCTAGACCTCATTTTAGAGGTACATACTTAAGATATTGCTTAGGTGGCAGGTCGTGCGAAAAGGTATATACTGTATATACTAATAGTATACTATTATTCTATTAGCTAACACGTATATAGGATAGTTCGCTAAGACTAAAGCCGGTCATACCTTAGCATAAAAAATATGCGCAATTAGCTTCTGCTAGTAATCCGGCTAGAACACCTAGTAAGAAGGTATAATATCCGCATAGCTTTATACCCGCACTATCCCCCCTCTAGAGACCTTCTCTCCCTTAAAGACTCCTACTCTTTTACTAATTCCTAGCACATCTAGTGCTGCTTTTAGTACTCCCGCTCGTATAGAATCTATTAGGGTATATTTAGCAATTACTGTTTCCGCGCGCGTTAATATAGTTAGTAAATAGGTAACTAATATAGCAAGGGATATTTAAGCTATAGACTACCGGTTAAATAAGTTTAGAAATTCTCTAAGTAAGATAAAGGATAAGCTTGCGTTCCTAAGGCGTGGTGTTACTACACTTATACGCAACGCTGGGTTACCAGATATAGAATTTAAGTAGATATAGGTTAGCTATTACTACGGGTTAGCTATTATTATAGGTTTAGAGCAATAAAATAGTAGTTCTTACCTCTCTGCTACTATATATAAATTAAGTCTCTGCCTTGCATTTAATAGATATACTTAATTAATATTATAATATCCGTATAAGCTAGGATAAAGATGTCCGCATAAGCTAGGATAAAGATATCCGTATAAGCTAAGATTAAGATATTTATATATCCGCACTACTAATGTTTACTAAGGTAAGTCACTATAGTAGCGATTATTTGTTAGTGCGCTGTTTTAATAAAATTTGCAGGTTAGATATTCACCTTAAATTAACCTCCGTACGTCTTCTTTCTCTACTAACCTTCCACCTTACAGCACCGCACCACAAACTTTATTATTGTTGTTTTATCCACTATCCCTTAGCATTCTACTATCTATAATGCCTTTATTTACACCTGTAAACGATATTAATATAAATAATAGCAGCTAGGCAGTTAAGAAACTCAATATATACGAAATAAACAAGGATACTGTTAAGCACGCTATAGCTACTCTTACTAAGCCTTTAAACTCTATTTCTAAAGAATAAGCTTTCTAATACTAAATTATGCCTATAGCTAATATAAATTTAAAAAATATGTACCAAAGCGCTCTTTATAGGATTTAGTAAATAATAAAAGTATAAATAGAGTAAAATCCGCTAAAAATCCGCGTACCTTTTCGCTGCCTGCCTTTCCGTTACCTATATCTTTGCCGTAAACCACTTTGCCGTCAGTTTCTTCGCCATCCGCTTCTTTGCCGTCTGCCTCTCTATTACCGCCACCTAATACTTCTAAAAGGAGGCTTAATAAGGCTCGTTTATCTTCTTTTCTTAAAAAGCAGGCTAAAAAGGCTGCTAATACAAATCTAAAGGCCAAGATAGCCATTAAATCGTATATATTAGTTATACTGTTTTAATATCTTATTTACTAATTTACCTCTTATAGTAACCTAACAGAAATGTTGGAGATTTTAGATAATAATAAAGAGAGCAATCTTAATAACGCCAACTCTCCTAAAAGCCTTCCTCTATCCTCTTATAATCTCCATAGCCCTTGCAATCTCTATAGCACCACGAACATAAATAAGCACCTTCCTATCCAAGTGCCGTTAGCGAATAAATAGTATACTCCAAAAGCCAGTATTTGGGAGAACATAAAGGAAAGTCGCCAGTAGATATTAACACACATCTAAAATATTAAGGGTAGCTTTAGTAAGCTGCGCAACCCGCTATATACTCTATATAAGAAGCATAGCCACAAATATCGCGTTTACAAGAAGGACTCTAGGCCTTATTTTAGGGATGCGTGCTTAAGATATCATATAGGTAGCAGATCGTGCGGAAAGGTACGTGCTAATAGTATACTGTTATTCTGTCAGCTAACACGCATATAGAAAAGTTTACTAAATCTAAAGCCGGTTACACCTTAGGGCAAAAAACATGCAAAGTTAGCTTCTATTAATAGTCCAGCTAAAACACCTACTAAGAAGGTATAATATCCGCGTGTTAATAATACGGATATTACTAATATCCGTATAGTTTCGTTCTCATACCATCCCCGCCCGCGCTACCACGCCTCCCCCCCCATTAAGACTCCTACTTATAGTAGTATGCGCGGCCGTAGAGGCACCTACTCTGCCGCTGCTCATCTAACTCTTTTACTAATTGCTAGTACGCTAGGTACTGCTATTACTGCTACCGCTTCCGCTAGCATAGAATCTATTAGGGTATATTTAGCAATCGCTATTTCTGCGCGTATTAATATAGTTTATAAATAGGTAACTAATATAGTAAGGGATGTTTGAGCTATGGACCGCCGGTTAAATAAGTTTAGAGATTCTCTAAATAAGATAAAGGATAAGCTTGCGTTCCTAAGACGTGGTATTATTACACTTATATATAATGCTGGGCTACTGGATATTAAATGAGTAGATATAAGTTAGCTATTGCTGCAGGTTAGCTATTATTGTGGGTTTATAATAATAAAATAGTAGCTCTTACCTTTTTGCTACCATATATATAGGAATTAAATCTCCGCCTTACATTTAACAGTTATACTTAATTAATATTATAATATCCGTATAAGCTAAGGTAAAGATATCCGTATAAGCTAAGGTAAAGATATCCATATAAGCTAAGGTAAAGATATCCACATAAGCTAAGGTAAAGAGATTTTATATATCCGCACTACAAAACAGCTAACTAATACGTTATATACTAGGTATTAAAAAGATTATATACTGGCTAGAATTAATATTAATAAAAAGAACTCGCTTAATATAAAGATAGAAACGTACTATAAGCCTAAGTATTTAAAAGTCCTCTAGTATATTATCTATAGCCTTATTAAATCCGTCTTTATAAGGGTTATATAGTAAACCACTAATATAAGACATCTGCATATTAAAATCAGCAATGCCGCCCTATAAGAGCCGCTCTAATCCAAGTTAAAGAATAGCAGGTGCCTTAAACCCAACATCCCGCATATACTAACGCACAATTAAATCCTTAGCAATTATATCCGTAAGGGACTGGATATTATCCGCTTACTAAACGCGTTCTTAAACTCAGCATGGAGAGGTCCGGTATAGCTTATAGTAAAAACACTCTACTTAAATAAAGAGTCTACCCTAAAGGTTAAGTTTCCGCGTAATTGGAGTAACTCCTTTAGCTAAAGGTTTAGTAGTTTATTAAGTCGATCAGCTTTAAAAAAGCTATTTAGCTCTCCGCGATTATTAATTAGCCCATTTATAAGTATAGCCCGCTAAAGTACTAGATTACACGCCTCCGTTATAATTAACCTCTAGAAGTATATTATTTTAGATACATAGTTATTACTCCTTAATCCGGCAAAGTAAAGACAAAGGCGGGTAATTGCATGCTTTAATAGGCCGATATCCACATACTTAATAGCATATTTTAACACTTTATATGTTTTAACCACCTATAGATACCAAATATAATTAAAGAACTCTACGTTAACAATCTAAGCGGGCTAGCTTGTAGTAGCGGAGCTAGGTACTGCAAGTAATTAATCTATAATTTAAGAACCTCCGCAGCTAGAGGGCTACAGAGGAACCAATTTATTAGCCTCGCGGCTGACTTTAAAGCTAAAACCCGCTGCGCGGATATCCTTAATATACTATAGAAACTGCTTAGGCGTTAAGGATCCAATATATCCTTTAACCGTACCTTCTTTGTGGGTATTAAGCCTATTGCGGATATGTGTTAAGAAGAGTGCAACAATATAGGCATTAAAACTATACAGTACTAGTTCCTTAAGATAGTAAAAGGGAGGGCGCAGCCTCCGCCCACTCCCGCTTATAGGTGTGGATAAGCTTTGCGGTTTTCTAGTTACTATATACCAGATATAATTGGTCCCGGAAATCATTATCGTGATTAAGCTATAGTTGCTCCAGAAAGATCGTCTTAAGTACGCAGTAGTTGCCATTTATAAAAGCCTTGCTCTCTATAATAGGACCTAGGTTTATATATATTGTCTTTACAAATAGTAGAATATTAATCTCCGGCATACGCGGATATTTAAGCTTAGTATTAGATTTAAAAATACTATTTATAGCAGCTAGATATGCGCTTTAGAGAGTATCTATAATTACAAATATAGATATCCGATTTTGGACGCTATTATATATATTACCTAGCGCCTTAGCAATATCCTTAATTTAAAGCTGCACATAGTTATGCAGTATACTTTAAAGAAGGCCACTAGGAGGAATACAAGATCCGCGGATAAGCTTTCTAGTAATATAGGAACGGAAAGCACCAGTGTCTCCAATTAACTAATATCGCGCTTACTTAAGGTAGTTAAAATTATCGTATATAACATAGATATCATTAAGAGTGGACACTAATTAGAGGTAAGTCTTTAACAACGTTAGCACCAGTATATCCGCCGCTAGTATTATAACCTTCCTTAGAGCGTTTAGCTAATCCTATCTTTTAGCAGTTAAGCGTCCTATATCCATTAATAATCCCTAGTCTATAAAGCAGTAATAAAACCCAACACTTTATATCTATGCCTTAAAGATAAAGACCAAGAAGCCAAGTAAAACAGTTAGTAGAGTTTTAAGCACGGCCTAATAAAAGGATAGATATAAGAAGAATAACCCGCCCTAGGTGCGGATTTCGCAATTTATCACTTCTTAATTATGCCGATAATCCTTCTATTAATTAGTAGAGTAGAAGGGCATATTAGCTAATTGCCTTATAGCCCTATAAGAGTTAAACGTCTTTAAACTTTAGATTTAACTTCTATGGGCTAAAGATAACCGTCTCCTACTAAAGGCCATAAAGCTCTTTACAAAGGATATTTATAACCGTATTAATTAGTTCCAAATAGATATCCGCAGTCTTAATAATCGCATTATAGATTTCTTCGTCCCCTAGAAGCGTAGTAATAAGCCCCTTTACCTTCTTCTTTTTTACCTTCTTCCTTTATACCTTATTATTTCTTATACCTTCTCTTTTATTAACATTAAGCTATAGCTACGCTAAAGAAAGGTCACTAAAGGACTATTGCTACTCCTGTAAATGCTCTAAAATAACCCTAACCTTCTCTTTCTTTAATATCCGCTTAGCGGATGCTCCAGTTGGTGTTTAAATAGGCGTCTGCCGGTTAACTAGTGTTGTGTTTATAATGGTGGTAGGCAATTTAATTATTAACATATTACCTATTTGGCGGCGCTTTCTGCTTAATATCGCGGGGGCTAATAGGGTAGATATATTTATCGATTATAGAGCTGCTTCTACGGATCAATTTAACGGTATTTTTGAGATGATAGCTGTTATAGGGGTATAGATCAATTTTGTTAAAAAAGGTGACTGCTCTACATATAAAACAAGTCGGATTGCCTAAGAAACCTTGCGAAAGTCCCTCAGACCATAGAATTAACTTTTTAACAAAAAAGGTTAGCGATATCCGCTTGCGGATATACGTATGTCCGCTAATTGATTCTATGGTCTGAGCTTGCTGAGGTAAGGGATACACTTTGATTTTCGTGATTTAGGTATAAACAAGTCGACACACGTGATATTCTAACTTGAAGTGGAAGGATCTAAGCTTGTTTGGGTAGGGGGTGTATGCGTATCAATTGGGGGGTGTACGCGTATCATTTAGGGGGTGTATAATTATCGTTTCTCTTAATTAAATCTTCTTCTCTTCCGTCACAAATTCACAATTCCTGGATAGCAAGGTAAGGTTTATCATACAGAATTCGCTAGCCAAATCGGGCTCCGAGCCATATTTTTTTCTACCACTGAGTCTTGCCTAAGTCTTGCCCACTTTACACCCCAATAAGGGTTTTAGGTAAATCTGCCGTCGAATCTGGAGGGTGTTGACGCTGCTTTAGGCGGAACATTTCCCAGAATGCCAGGATAGCGGAAAATCAAAATGATCCTTATCGATACGATACGCGAGATCATATCATATCATATCATATCAATCAATCTTTTTTAATCCACTACCAAATAAGCAACTAATCTACCAACGTCCTTAGCTTCCCTACTAATTAGGTATCTCCTTTCTACCGTCTCTATTTATACTTCTCTTTATATAAAATACTATAAAATAAAATAAAAGTAGTAAAAAAGAGAGGAGATTAAACTTAGTAACTTTTATCTATTCCTTATTATCCTTTAGTTCCACAATTCAATCCTTACCCTCTAATGCTCCTACTGCCGCCGCTATAAGCTAAGAATTTTTATTGTACGATGAACATTAAGCCCTATAATCCCACCACTTGCAATTTCCACAGCACCCACTATAGAACCCTAGGAGACTCCGATACTTAGTAAAGGGGCAAGGGCCTACTAGACGACGCGGAGTCGCCGCACAAGCCTTATATAGCTAGCGTTAATTAGCTCTCTGCCTTATATAAGTAATATAGCTTACTTATAGTTATATTTAGAGATCCACGGCTCTGAATTAGAATTGCATTTATATATAAGGGCCTCCCCATCTGAACCTACTTCTCCAATACCCCCCCTACCCAAGCCTCCACATTAATTGCCGGTAAAGCTTCTACCCTCTCCTACTTATCCTAAGAGTAGTTAGTTATATAGGTATATTATACAGAGAGGAGAGTTTACTTATATTATGGTAATATTGCCAGAGAATCTCTTATATAATAGGGCGGGAAGTATACCAGACAATTATATTTCCCAATTCTTAATAAAGGATAATATTAGTAGGATTTAAACTTATAATCTATTAAGTTTAAAGTTAGTATATATTTATATACGCCACCTACGCGCCTTTAGTGGTTACCTTTGCCTAAAATTATTTTATTTATATACTCTACACCCCTACCCCTTAGCGTTATACAATATATCTCTTATATACCCTCCCTTATACAACTACTATATTTCTTCCATTCCTCCTTTTATCCAAAATCTAGCTATTCTCTTCTAAAATTTTACTCCTATACCAACTCTTTATACACTCTATTCTTTTAACACTTAGTATTTCAAGCTATATCCTTTCCTATAATATCGTACGACGTCCTCCTAAAAATACTCTCTCTAGTTCATCGCTTATAGCTAGAATTAAAAGCACTTCTCTTATAAAGAGTGAAAGCCGCGGCTAGCGCTTTATTTATTGTTCTTAAGACCACTACTAAAGTGGAGAAACTTTAATTTCATATAGTACTTTAGAGCAGTAGTCCTCGTACTCGTCCTAGCTTACTAGTCAAGTAACCTTTTTATTTAGCTCGTTTACAATTTAATCATACTTATCAAGTTCCTTATACTTATCTTGTAATAGCTTATTATACAATATTGTCTAAAGAGAAGTAATAGGTTTCTCTAATTCTTAGTATATTTCCCAGAGCCATTAGACGTTTAAAAGTACCGTCTTCTACCACTCCTTCTTCTAAAATGTCTTAATATACTTCGTATAACGATTTGGGTAAAGAATAAGTGCAGCGGCGTAAAGAGGCGAGTTATCCGTTCTCTAGTAGTACTCGTTAAATTTCGCTTATATATTCTTTACTCAAAGTAAAAAAGCTTTATTTAATTTAAAAAGTACCTATCTATCGAGGCTAGTACTTAACAAGGTGCAGCGGAGGTTTAAGGGAATTAAATACGTATATCAAGATACATTAATAAGATTGTTGTTATTAATACTACTATTCTACAGGTGGATTTTGGTGGATTTCATACTCGCTTAGCTTACGTAACCAGTATACGTGACTACCCATAACCAGTTAGTTACAAACAACAACTAACACACCCCTTTGTATTTAACTAACTTAATACTCTAGATAGGTTCAATTAATCTTAATAACCTTTATCCTTAGCTGCCTTATAAACTTTATATAACTTACGGCCAAAAGAGGCTTAATTAGACCATCAGCTGCCATTTCTAAACTTACAGTGTACCATAGATCGACTGTTCCCTTTATGACATGCTCTTAAATAAAGTGGTGTTTAATATTAATATACTTTATCTGTTAATAAAACTTAGGGTTCTCGGCCAAGCTTAAGGAGCCTTAGTTATTGCCGTATAGATATACTAACTTAATATCCGTACCTAAGTATATCATCTAGCCCATGATCTGCTTTAGCTAAAGTGCTTTAGATATGGCTTTAGCTAGAGCATAATACTCTACCTTAGTAGTAGACTGTGCTACTGTCTGTTATCTCTTTAATAAGCATAATACAACTCCACCGGAGAAGAAGTATATATTCCCTAAGACAGACTTCCGTATTAACTTGTTACCTACAAAATCCGCATTATAATATCCGTAAAGGAGTGTCTTTAGATTATCTACGCACCCCTAGTATTTAATTCCTAGAAGCTTCATACCTTATAGGTATTAAAGTATCCAATCTATAGCTTTTATATACTACGGAGAGGGGTTTAATAGGAATCGTGACAGTATAGAGACTCCATATGCGATATCCGGTCTGGTTTGGATTGCCAGATATATTAGGGAGCCAATCTTCGATCTATAAAGCTTAGTATCTTTAACCGTTGCCTATCCGTCAAAGGGTACTATAAGTTTAGTAGCTCTAGCTGCCATTGGCGTATTAACTAGATAACAGTTCTCCATACTATATTGTTTAAGGATCTTGCTAATATATACATCCTAGCATAGGGTAATTGTCACTTCCTTTCTATTTTAAGGTATTCTTACCCCTATAAAGTATTCTATAGGGCCTAAGTCCTCTATCTTAAATCTTCTTATTAAACTCGTCTTTAGGGTTTTAATCTTGGCCTTATCTTTGCTAATAATTAACATATTATTAATATATACACATTAGTTGCTAGTGCATACTTTAAACCCTAATTACTAAAGCGCAGAGGCTAATTCCTTTTACCATAGTTAAGGTGCCTATTTTAGACTATATAGCGCTTTTAGGAGCTTGCATGCCCATTTAAGTACATCCTTTAAGATCTCCTCATTAACGTCCTAGTTAGGTGGTACTTCTATATAGATATCCATATTAGCGGTTAAGTTTAGGAAGGCTCTAACTATATCCATCTGCTTAATCTCTAGGTTAAATAGAGCTGCAAGGGTAACTGCTAGCTTCTATGTAACATTCTTATATACTCCCGCAAATGTTTAGTTAAAGTCCTTTTTATACTACTATCTAAACCCTTTAATAACCCATCTTGCCTTTTACTTTAGGATATTGCTATCTTTATCCCTTTTAGTCTTTAGGACAAGCTTTCCTAGTAGTGCCTTAGTGTCCTTTAGGAGCTTTAATCGTCTTAAAAGCTTCTAGGTTCCCTTACAAATTAGGCCTTAATACTCCTTCTTAATTACCTTCTTCCATTCTAGCTAATTAGGTCTAGTTTTTACCTCCTTAATTGTCTTAGGATTATTATGGATTAATAACACTAGGCTAGCTGCATATACAGTATAAAATGCTATATTTAATTTAGAGTTAAAGCTTAATTTTAGCTTTAATTATTAAGTGGCTTATTAAGTCTCTCTATTAAGCTTTAGATTTAGGATATAGACCTTATTCTTTAAACCTTTAGGTTAACCCCTTAACTTAGGTACTGTTTTAGTTTTAACTCTCTCCTAAGTAGTCTTTGGCATTAATTCAGTATCACATTCCGATTTGGGTTTAATATTAGAGTTAACATCTAGTTGCTTTAGATCCTTATTAATTTAAAGCTCTGGTGTAATAGCCTTTTTAAGTACTAATTAGGGTTAGTACTTAATGTTTCTAGGTATATTAGGAACTCTCTAATAAATTAGGTTACTGTCTTGTTAATCCTAGTTCTTAATACTCTTATCCCTATTTCTAGTAGGTACCAGAATATTAATATTATCTTCTAATAGGGGCTTTATAATTAAGCCTCCTTTATTAAATCTAACATTTAAGGATCATATAATTCTATTTTTGGCGGGTCCTTTTTTTAAAGGTACATATACCTTAAAGATATAGCTTCCTTTATAGCCTATAAGGATTCCTACCTTAGCCTATACAGCAACCTTCTAGCTAATAATTTGGCGCTCCTTTAGTATTTAAACATATATCTTACAGCTGAGTACCCATAAATAAGCTACAGATAGTCTGTTGTCTTAATTTAGGTAAAACTTGTCTATAAAAGCTTTATATAGGGTCTTGCCCTTTAACAAAGAGATGGCTGTTTAATTGGTAATTAGTACTATTAACTTAAATATTAATGGCCAAAGGAACTGTGGAATGTCCATGTTAATTATTACGGTTTGTGTATGCTCGCAGAGAATACTAATTATTCATTTAAAAGTGCCATCTTGCTTTAGATTATATAGTATAGTAAGCTCTACTACCTACCCTAGATTATCTACAAGGTTAGCTAGCTTCTTTAGGCTATATTCTTTACCCCCATCTATATACCACTTTTTAATAACTCTTCTAAATTAAGTCTTTACTATCTTTTAGTATTTAACCAGAGCGTTATATACACCATTCTTTAACTTATAAAAGTAAGCCCATTAAACTAAAGTTGCCTTCTTAGTAAATACTATAGTATACATCTTCTTTCTAATGCCTTAAGGGGTAATTATTACCACGTTAATATATACTTTATTAAATACCCACAGATTTTGCATTTTAGCATGTCTTTATATATAACTTATAGCTTTTCCCTTCTCGCATAGGTTATAGAGCCTTAAGTCTTTATCCTCCTATTATATAGCGCTTAGCTCTTCCTTCTTAAATATTATACCTTTAACCAATCTAGAGGTCTTCTATATATTCTTAAGGCTAAGATGGCTAAAGTAATAATGCCAGAGTTAAATTAATATCTTTAATGGCTTCTTTTATGTAACTGTAGGGAATATGTATATATGGGGTGCTTTAATAATCATTATATCTTTATTAAATTAGAATATACTAAGGCCTTTTTTATTAACCACAAGGTTTCTATTTTTAATTTAAATATTACCCCTACCTAAAAGCTTTCTAGCTCCAAAGATATTAATGCCATTATATAACGGAACCTTGTAGCAAGAACTACAGTAGGTCCTATTATTAGGCCAGGTATGTAGATATAAACAGGTTAACAACGTAATAACAACTGGTAGAGTAGTTGCCTAACAGATTAACTCTAATTGTATTCTAAGATTCACTATAAGGAGAGAACTATCTACGGTAGGGACTGAGGTCCTTTAAATACACAACTATACTCCTAAGAAACCCTCTCTTGTACATAAGGTATGTGTTATACGTATTATATATACTTATATACTGCGTACACCGCGTACACTGCGTATAATATTATATAACTCACTTACCACTCTTTGTTATATAGTTCTACCGGATTTATCTTAGACCGTGCCTATATTAACGAACTAGCTTCTGCCGACTCTTCTCTAAGTAGTTATAATATTGTACTTAAGCTGTCTATAACACTATCTCCCTCCTCTTTATCTTTGTCCTTAAAGATTCCTAATATCTCTAAGTTGTCCACTAGAGGTGTAATATCTGTTTATTTAATCTGGTTAATATTCTTACTTATTATACCTAAAGCATCCTCTTCTTTATAAGCGCAATGCCGTGCTCGCACTATTGCTGCCATACTATTACTTAGTGAGGTAATGCTATCTCCGTGTTCTTATTATGCGAAAGAGGGGTTGGTTTGTATTGTGCTAGCGAGTCCTTTATCTTAACAACCTTTCTCTTACTTGGAGTGCACTAAAGCAAATATTTAATCGTCCTGTGACGTTCGCTCTGTCTTTAATGCTAAATATACGCGTCTTACAACTCTTAACAGTCTTTAAGTTCCCTAAGTAACTTATTATAAGGTCTTGTATTCAATCTACCGCTAAGAAGCTTAACGGTAAGCTGGCCGCCGCTTATGCTAAACTCTACCAGTCCTTAGAAGAGACTGCTCTAACTCTTAAGGCTTAACATCACTTCTTTAAGGTTTAGCAAGCTGCCTTTACTCAGTTAACCCGTCTTAAGAAGGTTTGTAAGAAGGTTTGTTCTAAGGAGTGGAAACTTGTTTAATAGGGTCTGTTTAAGCTAAGTAATAAAAGAACGGACTTTCCTTTTGCAAGGGAAATAATTCTAAGTAGCTTGGCAATTGCTCCTCTTGGGTCCCCTTTAGGTAACTTATTCTTTGGCAATCCTTTTTTATTAATACTGCCTAACCTACTTTCTTCTAATACTCCTATACCTTTCCTATAGCATTCTTTAGGTTGCTTAGTAGTTCCTAAATAGTCTTACTATAGCCTATCCACTTTACTTTATACTACGTTTTATTATTTATGTCCTCGTAACTAATAATCTTTAAAACTTACCATTTATCCTCTTCCTGCCCTCTATATATGTCTGCTTTATAGACTGGTGGCTTAATATTTTTGTGTGCTGGCTTTAGCATTGCGATGTGCTGTATAGGGTAAATTTTTATTTTAGCTGGTAGGTTTGACTTAAACGTGACCAATAAAATTCTTTACATAATTTTAAAAGGTCCTAGTCTAACATAATCTAACTTCTTACTTGGTTGTTAACTCTTAAAATTTTTGTGTAGTAGCTATACTTTATCTCCCTCCTTAAGATCTGGTCCCTTAGATCTCTTAGTGTTATAGTACCTTTTTATTCATTCTTATACTAGTTTAGCTGTTTCTTTAAGGTCTATATAAAGATTTATTAAAGTCTTTATTCTTTCTTTAGCTGTGCTACTTATCTTTTTTGCTTAACGTGGTAATAATAATAATCTTGGCTTATACCTATAATTCGCCTTAAATAGTGACGTTCCCATTCCTTCTTATAGTGTTACATTGTATATAAACTGTATAACTGGTAATAATAATACCCAATTATTCTGTATATAATTAATATAGTGTCTTAGATACTATTCTAGTGTCTAGTTTAATCTTTCTATTTGTCCGTCCGTCTGCGGATAATACGCCGTTAAGGTAGCTACGCGAACTCCTTATTCCGCCAAGAATACCTCCTAGAATGCTGCTATAAATCTCAGATCTCTGTCTAATACGATCTTGCTTAGTACTCCGTATCTTGCGAATACTTCCTCAATATAAATTCTAGCAACATCCTCTACTAATATTTCTTCTATGCATGCTATAAAGTATCCCCACTTTATAAGCTTGTCCACTATTACTAAAATCGCATTATAATCTTGTCCTGTAATAAAATCTTTTAACTTTAGTAACTTAATAATAAAGTCCTATAATATAACTTCCCATAGTCTTTCTGGTATTTTAATAGGCTATAGCCCTCCGTACGGCTTATGCCTTGTTGGTTTGTTTCTTTAGCAATCTGGATATTCTTTTATAACTTGTCTTGCTAGTCCCTAGATTCCTTAAATAATATATTCCTCTTAAAGTCTTAATACTAAGCCTATAGCTCCATTATGTCCTTAAGTTAGTCCCTTATAGAATGACTTAATAAACTCTTTTATAATAGACCTTAGAATATAAGTTGTTTCTCTATTCTTATACTATTCCTTATCTAGATTATCTGCCTATACCTCCTAGATCTTCTGCGTCTAATTACTCTCTAGTAATTTATAAATCTGCCTTTCTCTGGTTGCTGTGATTTTTAGATAATTATACCTAATTAATCCGTCTTAATCCTTTCGCAACAAAGCTCCTAGTAGCTTTTTATTATTTTGTAGTCTAGCCTTTCTGCTTAGAGCATCTACTCGTGTATTGTCTATACCCTTAGTATATTAAATCTTAAAATGGTATTCTGTAAGCATTTCTGCCTATCTAACCTATCTTTGGTTGAGTTCCTTTGTTGTTAGGAATTCTATAAGGTTCTTATAGTCCGTCTTAACCATAAATGGTTTCTCTATACCTTATAAGAATGCTTTTTATTCCCTTAATACTGTAACTATACCTAATAACTCCTTATTATAGATGTTATAGTTCAGTTCTGGTGGTATTATTTTTTAACTATAATATGCCACTAGATGCCATGCGTCCTAATACTTCTATAGCAAACATGCTCCTAGTGCGAAGTTTAATACATCTATCTTAACAACCGTTTCTAACTTTAGTTGGTAGATTTTAAGGACTGGTTCCTAGGTAAACAACTCTTTAAGTTCTTAGAATAGCTTTTTTTACTTACTACCCCAAACCCACAGTTCCTCCTTTTTTATTAACCTTATAAATGGCTTAATGCCTTTTAACCACTATGCTATAAACCTCCTATAGTAATTACAAAACCCTAGGAATAATCTTAACTATATAACGTTCTCTAGTTCTTGCCAACTTACCATAGCTTTAACTTTCTTTAGGTCCATGCTAATTTTTCCTAGTTTAATAATAAATTCTATAAAATTAGTCTTTCTTGTAAAGAACTCGCATTTCTTAATTGCTACTAGCATTTATTCTTCTTATAGTCTCTTTAAGACCTATTTAACATATCCCTTATGTTCTTTCTTACTTTCTAAGTAGATAATAATGTTGTTAAGGTATACTATAACAAACTTATCAAGGTGTTCTTCTAATACGCTATTAATTCATTTCTAGAACGTTACTGGTGCGTTTATAAGCCCAAACTGCATAACTAACGGTTTATATAGTCCTTCCTTTAACCTAAAGGCTGCCTTCTATTTATTACCTTCCTTAATTTAGATCTAATAGTACGCCTACCTTAGATCTATACGTTGCCTATCCTGTCTTAGATTTCGCTAATTAAGGGTAAAGAATACCTATCCTTTCTAGTAATGCTGTTTAACTGTCTATAGTCTATATACATCCTAAGTTTTCCGTTTTTCTTTAGGATAAACAATACTGGATATCCTACTAATAACTATAATAGTCTGATATATCCCTTTTATAAGTTCTTCTAGATAAACTCCTTAAGCGCCACTGACTCTGTTTTAGTGAGCTTATAGATTAGAAAGAACTTTAGACTTATTCCCTCTTCCAATTCTATTTTATAGTTCTATGCTATATACTTTGACAGCTTTTTACTTTCTAGTAACTATAACTTTTTACCATACCTATGGTATCTTTTTGGTACATAACTTAAGCCTTGCTTAGTCTCTTTATATATTGCTTTAACTTGGTACCATACTAACTTGGTTTACTGTCGCACCTTATATTGTTAAGTATCTCTAATATTAACCTAACCTGTAACCTAATTAATTATTGGATTATATTCCTGTAATTAAGGCATTCTTAGTATTACCTTGTCCTTTCCCAACGGTAGGATATTAAAAGATATTTTAACTGGTCTCCCTTTAATAGTTAGCTGAATAGGTCCTGTTTTAAGATTAATAATGCCTCCTTATAGGCTATCTAATCTCCTAAAATTGTTATAAGTGGATATAGATGTTCCTTTTATCTATATAGTAATCCTATCCTCTCTACTACTGCTAGTAATATATAGTTTCTTATTACTCCACTGTCTATTAACGCTTTAAACTGCTGATCTTGCTACTTAACTCATAAGTTTAGGTATCGTCCTTAGATTCCTTTAAGGGTTTAAGGCTCTACTACTAGTTCCCTCTAGTCCCATAGGCCTCCCCTTTTCCTAACTATTGGCTACTAGATCCTATTTGTACTTGGTCTACTTTTAGCTAATACTTAGTTTGCTTCTTTTCCTCTACGTGCTATAGATAAGTACCCTCTGGGCAGTCCTACCATTATTATCCATCTAGGCATTCTTCCATAAGGAATCTTCTAGGTTAAAGTATTAGGTCCCCTTAACTCTATACTTCTACTAGGTGCTATTTATGTATATACTTAGCGTCTCTAAACCACTTTTCTTCTGGTACCCAATATATCCTTACTAGGTACTTCCGGTTTTTATCCTTTGGTGCTCTATGCATATTATATACATTATCCACACAAGCTATCCACGATAGTGTATAATACGCTAGGTGACTTAGGTTAACTTTTAGCTTATTTTTATTCTTAAGTTTAAACCTATACATAGTTAACCTAACTACTAGTATCTCTGCTATAGGTATTAAGATTTGTTATTTACTTCTCTAGTCCCTAGATCCCTCTTCTAGGTTCCTTAACATTATAATTAGTGCTCCTTTAATATAATTTATGCGTTTTTCTGTAATAGGTTAGTCTTAGACAACTTTTTTATTTAGCTATATATAAAAGTCTTCCTATTTATTGTTGTGTTGTTGCCTATACCACTTTCTATACAACTAGTTTAGTGTATATAGTCTATCTGTGAGAAAGTACCTTATTATCGCTGCATTATAACATCCTTTAGTGTGTCTTTCTTTGAATCTAACTAGAATGTCTAGATCCTCTTTTTATTCTAGTTTATCTAACTACTTTGCTCTAGGTGTCCCTGTACTAGGCCTATTAGTAACTCTTTATACGGGTGCTCTATCCCTTATACAACCTGGCATAGCTAACCTCTTATCTAGCTTTTGCTCTTGCTATGCAATAATTCTTTACCTAAACTTATCTATAGTTTCTTATTTTCTGCGTCTTGCAGCTAAATTCTTAAAGTCGTCTTACTTCTTAATCTCAGTATCAACTTTTTAATCTTTAGGCTGCATCACCATCGCCCAAAAGTTAAAAGTCACAAACACGCTCAGAACACGTCATTTTTACGCGTCTACACGTCCGAATACACCTTCGAAGCTGCGTACTACCCGCAATAAGCCCGCAGGGGTCTGCTGTGAGGTCGTAGGCATCACAGGGTGCAGCAGCACGCGAGGCACTAGCACCGCAGCCCATACCCACAGAGCCACCACAACAAAAGGTGGCGAAGCTGATTTAAAAACTAGATAACCTACTCCTTCTAAATAGCAAAGAACTTAAGCTTTGGGAGGAGCTTAAGGCAGAGGCCGGCAAGCTCTGCTTACCTCTATAAGTTATAGCTAATAACGATCACATTTAAAAGCTTACGGAAGCCGTTGCGGACTTAATTAAAAAATAAAACTAGCTAGCAAAGCCTCTGGCGCCGACAACCTATGCCGCAGCTTTATAGGCAGGCCTCCCTCCCTAGACAGGCCTATAGCCGGTCTATGAAGTCCCCACGCATCTAACCCACGAACTCGTTATACGAAACCCAGGCGCGTCCCTATAGGACCGCGACCGCCCGATTAGCTAGATTATAGAAGAGATCAACAAGAGTAGGAGCCTAGAGATTATAGGTAAGATATTAGCAAAGAGGAAGCTGCTAAGCGGAGATATTATAATAACAGCGGATACTGCCTAGATAAAGGAACAACTAGAGCGAGATAATAGATAGCTCTCCGCTATTAGTCTAACAGTAGAAGTAAACCGTAGGAAGTTCCCTGTTATAGTCCATAGGATAAGAATTATATTAGTAGACTGTAGTAAACAGGACAAAGCAATCCGCTAGATACTAGGGCAGAACAGACATCTTAGCAATAAAATTAAAATCCTCCGTATATAGTGGCCGAAGAAGCCCTTACGGCTAGGGAAAACAACTATATACCTTATTATTAACGTAGCGACCCCTAAATAAGCAAACACGCTTATAGACAAAGGGCTCCTTTTTTAGAGTAAGCTAAAGGATTGTAAACTTTATTATGGGGACTGCTGGGTTACTTAGTGCTATAACTGTTAAAAGTATGGCCATATAGCCCAATTCTGCAGCAGCTAAAAGAAATGCGGACTTTGCGCGGCGCTAGGATATAATAATAAATCCTATAGCTTCTATAACGACCCTACAAAACACTAATGCGTAAACTGTAACCTAAGCCACCCGGCTTGGTTAAGTAGATATAAAGTATGGAGCGAGTAGGCAGATAGGGCCCGCCTAGCGTATATAATAAGACCAAAACGGTACGCAAGCTCTGCGAGCAGTATATCCTCCTACCCACCACTTAACCGCGCTAGCGGTACCCCTAGTAGTACACTTAGCAGCACCACACAGAGCAGCGCCCTAATAAGCTCCTATAGGTCGGTTTTAATCCTAAGCACGCAGGGACTAGAGGAGCAGTTATACATAAAAGGAATCTAGGTAGGGCAGGTTAGGCCTACTAGTATAGTTACTAGGAAGCGCGGCCGCAGCGTCTCCGTAAGGGGTTTAAGAAATCTAATAGGCAGACCGCCAAATAGGCCGCGGGCCGCCTAGAACAATTAGGACATTACAGCATACCTTATACAGAATAACGAAGAACTATAAATACACTCCAAGTCATATAGTATAACGTGCAGAAAAGCAAAGATAAGGTAATAATGCCGTTTATTATGGAAGTAACGCGGCAGGGGTACGAAATTCTAGCAATATAAGAACTATAGTAGAACTAATAAGTAAACGCAATACACTGCCTAAGTAGCTATAGTTACTAGCCAGCCTACCTAAGGTGCTTTAGAAGCCGCGCGTGCTTCTTAGTAAGTAGGCGAATCCTAATATTAAAGTGGTCAGTTTAGTACCCTTGCCTAGATATAGCCTCCCTCACACTATAAACCGGAAACTATGTAGTGCACATCTATAATGTCTACTTGGCCGGCCCGGGAGGACTTAGAACAGTAAATTAGAAGTTGCCTATCTACTACCTTCTACAGCTACTTAACGAGCCAGGAGAGTATATAGTTATAGGAGACTTTAACCTGCACTACCCTATCTAGGGTAGACCGCAGTGCCTTAAGTAATATAATATGGCGGACAACCTTATCCATATTACCCGCGAAGCATACCTATAGCTTCTTACCCTACTAGGGGTAGAAACATGGGAGGCTAGAGGGGCCGTAAGTATAATTAACCTAGCATTTGGATTAGCAAATATGGCACGGCACCTTGTAAGCTGCAAAAAAGACAACCGGCTTAAAAGCGGCTCAGACCACTATCTAATTATAACACTTCTTGCCCTAGAGTCGCCTCCGCAAAGCCAGCAGCAATGGCAGCAGCGCCGTAACTAGAAAAAGATGGATCGAGATAGGGTTGCAGTAGGCGCAGAGCACCTCCCGCAACTAGGCGCCCTTACTACGGCTAAGGAAATTAAAGACTATATAACTAACCTTCTAGAGTTCCTAGAGGGCCTAGTTAAGAGAACAGTACCGGCAGCTAAGGATATAGTAGGCTACTCCTGCCCCTAGTAGACGCAGGATGTAGAGGAGGAGGTATAGGCAGCTAGGGTAGCAAGGCGGCAGGGGGTCTCAATAAAAGAGCTACAGATAATTAACCTATGTAAGAAGAATATAATCCAGAGAGTGAAAACAGCGCAGTTTCAACAAAGCGTCTATAAGGCCGCGACTAAGCCAAATAGCATCTGGAAGCTAGTCTATTAGGCAAGAAAGCGCAGCCACCTACTACCTAAACCGCCCGTAATCCTATCACTACGGAAAGTAAGAAATAAAGAAACAATTTAGGCAGCAGATATAATGCAAGGGAAGGCTAACTTACTCTAGGAAAGGTTTTTCCCCTAAGAATCCAAAGCCGATATAAGCGATATAGAGGGGTACTAGTACCCCCTACCCGCAGAACAGCTCCTGTATATTAATAAGGATGACGTATAGAGGGTAATAAGAGACCGCCTCCTATACAGCGCCCCTAGGGCTAATGGTATCCCAAACGCCTTCCTTAAGGCGTTAGGACAGCCGTTTGCTAAAGCAATAGCGGCCCTAACAAAGGCCTGTTAGGAGAAGGCGTACTAGCCGAAAAAATTCCGCCGAGCCCATATGGTCGCTATTAGGAAGTAAGGAAAAGATAACTACTTGCTACCAAACGCCTAGAGACCTATAGCCCTACTAAGTATAGTAGGTAAAGTTATAGAAGCAGTTACGGTAAAATAGATACGTTGTATAGCGGAAGAGTATAATATGCTACCAGCCTACCAGATAGGAGCCTGGGAGAAGCAATTAATAAAGATAGCCCTAGACCTCTTAGTTAACCAAGTATAGACAGTTTGGCAGACAAAAGGTAATATAGCATTACTACTCTCCCTTAATATTACTGGAGCCTTTAATAGGGTAGTACAAAAGCGCCTATGGTATGTACTACGGGCAAAGGGGATCCTAGAGGAGCTAGCTGCCTGGGTAGAAACCTTTATAATAGACAGATCTACAACGCTAGTACTCTTAGATTGGGAAATAGAGGAGTTCCTAATATCCACAGGCATCCTATAGGGGTCTCCCCTTTCACCTATCCTGTTCCTCTTCTATACAGCAGAGTTACTAGACCTCTATAATAACCCGCAGGAGAGACTAAGCACCAGTACATTTATAGATAACACTAACTTACTTGCGTACGGTCTATCTATGGAGGAAAACTGCCAGATCCTAATGCGTGGCCACAACCGCTGCCTTAACTGGGCGCGCTGCTATAGCGCTAGCTTCGCCCCAGAGAAGTATAAGCTTATACATCTATTCCAGAACCCAAAGCAGTTTAATATGCAGGCCCCTCTCCCCCTATTAGGGGTAGAGACTAAGCCTAAGGCCTTAATGCGCATTTTAGGTGTCTGGCTTGACCCACGGCTAAACTAGGGGGCACATATAAAGGAGATACAAAAGAAGATGAAAACGCATATAAACGCCCTACTGCGGACAACAGCCTCAACATAGGGAGCTACCTTTGTACGGGCAAGGTAGATCTACAACGCCGTAATCCAGCCCGCTATTGCCTACGGAGTAGCAATCTGGCACACGCCTACCCTAATTAAAGGTCCTAAAAGCACTAAACCTATAGGCCCAGCTGTAAAGCTAGCTAAGATTTAAAATAAGTGCCTAAGAGTAATAGCAGGGGTATATAAGGCAACTCCTACCTTAGTTCTCAAAACTGAAACCTCTATACCCCCACTAGATCTCTACCTAAATAAAAGACTCGCAAACTTTAGGTTTAGGCATAAAGAAAAGTTAGTTACGGAGGCTTACGTATAGATATGGGGGAAACTAGCCTAAAGATAAAGATAAAGACGGGGTTAAAACCAAAACGGAAATATATATATAGAGGGAGAGAAACGAACCTAGTGGGCAAAGGAGTGGAGGCAGCAAAAACAAAGGATAGAGATGCCGCTTCTAGTAAGCTAGAAGAGAAGATAGGGAGCTAATTGGCTAAAATGGGGACTTATAGGGGTAGGGCCACCGTTAGAAGAACCGCTAAAGATATATAAGGAGCTTAAGAAAGCAGAAAGCTTAGTTTTAACGCAGATATAGACGGGATAGATAGGGCTAGCGGCCTTCCTAAATAAGGCTAGGGTACCAGACTTTCCCTCCCCTATATACCAGTGCGGCCAAGCCGAAGAGACGGCGTTATATATTATAGCCTACTGCCCCCAGTTCGTAGAGCAGAGGCAAGGGCTAGCGGTAGGCCGCCTGGAGGTTAAAAAACTAGCTAGTACGGCTAAGGGAGCGAAACGGCTTGCAAGATGGTTCCTATAACTGCGGGTTTTACCGCAGTTCCACTATACGGAGGAGCTCCTATAAGAGGAGGAAGAGAAAGAAAGGGGAGTAAGTAGGCTAGCTAGGTGAGAGGCTTGCCGAATAGAAGGAGTAGGCGTCTGTAGACGCCTTTTCGATACTTATAGGCTGCGAAGTAGACGGCAGAGAGTGTATAATAGGCTAAGGAGGGGGTTTTTTGTCCCGTATCAAGTTTTCCCATTATGTAAAATAGGAGTACCGCATGGCCACGGAGCTAAATCGGTGTAAGATCAATAAATAAATAAATCTTTAGGCCGAACACTATATTTACCTAGAATTGCTATAGTCCTTATTTATTTCTCAAAATCTTAGCTTCCTAATAACGTTCTTATTTATTCCCTAAACTTATAGTTCTTAAACTTGCGTCCTATACTTATTTATTAGTTACTAAACTAAGTTACTGCTCTTTCCTATTAGTTTTTATCCATTATGGGTTCCTAAGCTGTCCTTATTACACCTAGCAAGTCTGGAGCTTTTTTTATCTCTTCTTAAAAATCTTGGACCTATAGCCTTTTACCTTTTATAAGTAGTAAGCTAGCACTAGCAGTTATCTACTTGCTTAATTATCTTTAGATATTACTCCTTCCGTCTTATAAAGTAATAGAAATTATATTTAATGGCGTTATAATACCCATTACTAATCCGCGTTCTATGGTGGTTTTAGTCTCTGCTTCTGTTACGTTACTAAGGTGTAAGTGCTTCTAGTTAGACTTCTTTTCTTTCTTGTCACTATTAATTAATAAGTACTCTAACTCTATTGTTATTATTGCTGATCTTTATCCATATATTACTTTAACATCTTAATCTATCTCGTAGAGTTAATCTTATTCTTTATTTAACTCTATAGTTCCTTTAAGTCCTTTTAACTCTGGCTCTTGCAGCTAATAGCTTGCGCTATACTTAGCATCTTTATAAATTTAGCATGCGTTGTTATAATAAAACACAAAGTACTTAATTAAACACTCCTTAGTCCCGCGCAATATCCCTATATCTATATTATTATACTCTGACAACCTAGTGCCCTTTACCACGTGGTTACTCTAACCACCTCTATAGTCTCTAGTAAAATAACCTTATTTTCCGCAATTTATATAAGCTCTATCTTTAAAATATTTTTCTTGTTATGGAGTCTGCTTAAATATCTTCTACTGCTAAAATCCTTAGTTTGGCCTCTACTCCCTGGTCTTATAATTACTTAATCCTTAACCTCTAGGTTTCCATAGTTTCTTTATCTATCTCTTAGATTCTTTAGTACTGCTTAGGTCCATTAGCTCTGCGCTATTCTATAGTTTTTGGCTCTGTGTTTACTAATACGTACTCTACGCCTTATATAACTATAGAACTCTGTCTTACCCTTTCTTAGCTTATTCCCTTTAATAGATCCTGTTATTAATCTTTATCACTTAATCTATTAACTCTCTTAAAGTATCTATATCTTCTATTAGAATAATTACGTCCTAGACTTTAGCCTTAAGTCCCTATTTGTACTATGCCATAAGCGCCTTGTTGTTCCATTTAACCTATATAGCTAGCGTTTAAAACTGTGTTATATACTCTATTACTAAGGTTTATTATACTAGGTTCTAAAGCTTTCGTTCTGCTATGGTTATGGCCTCTGGGTCTCTAAATATCTATATTAACCGTTCTACGAACCCGTTCCAACTGGCAAATATATACCGTATATCTTGGTTAGTAGTTGTCATGCCATTAGCTTATATTTTGGTAAAATAAGGTTTAAACCACTTAAGTGCTTATCCTATTAGAAACAATCCTGCGTACGCCACTTGGTCTAATAATGTTGCTAACTTTACTCCTTCCTATATAACCTTAAAATACATTTGCGTAAGGAACCCCTTAAGCTTTAACTTCTCTCCTAAGAACTGTTTAATTAAAGGTAACTTAACCTTTACTACTCCAATTCCATTAATGCATTCTTTAAGTATCCTATTATTGTCCTATAAGTGATTAACTATTTCCTATAACTAACTTTACGTAACCATCTAAGAATCCGTGTCTGCCATACTAGTATCTCCGCCTAAGGTAGTAGCTGCCATTAATGGTGTCGTGACTAGTGCTTTGGGTGGCATATTATTTAACTTTGTTTAATACTATAACCTTGGTAGTAAATATGTAACGGAACCTTGTAGTAAGAACTACGGTGGGTCCTATTATTGGGCTAGGTATGTAAATATAAACAGGTTAACAATGTAATAATAACTAGTAGAGTGGTTGCCCAACAGATTAACTCTAATTGTATTCTAAGATTTACTATAAGGAGAGAACTATCTACGGTAGGGACTGAGGTCCTTTAAATATACAACCATACTCCTAAGAAACCCTCTTTTGTACGTAAGGTACGTGTTATATGTATTATACATACTTATACACTACATACACCGCGTACACTGCGTATAACATTATGTGACTTACTTACTACTCTTTGTTATATGGTTCCACCAGATCCATCCTGGACCGTGCCTGTATTAACTAACTAGCTTCCGCCGACTCTTCTCCAAGTAGTCGTAACATTGTACTTAAGCTGTCCGTAACACATAGTTTAGTAGATACTGCACCTTACCAAGATTTAGCGTATACGTCTCTCCTATATCTATAGCATAGATAATTATTCTCTTGCTAAAGCTAAGCAGCGTAGCTTCTCTACTTACTATATTAATTAATAGCAGAGATGCTAGTATATATATACTAGTATTAAAGTCATTAATTAATTTGGTAATATAAGTTTTAGCTTTAGTATTAAACAGTATTCCTTCCTGCTTAATTAGTAATTAATTTTTCCTATTTAGGTATGCGTAGAGGTACCCTAACTTTTTCTTTATAAACGTGCGAGCATCGCTATTATCTAAGTCACTATAAGTATCATTATTATCTAAGGAGTCACTGCTAGGTTCTTTCTTCCTACTCTTACTACCTAACTTCTTCTTATTAGGTTCCTAATATAGAACAAACTTCTTACCTATCTTTTCTTTCTATTTATAATATAGCTTCTTATTTATAACAAAGCAGTTTTTAGGTTTATAACGGGCGTTTAGCTTCTTATAGTTCTTGTAGTACTTTCCCTTACTCTTCTCCTTATCCTCCTTTACCTTTTATTTACCTTTCTTATTAGGCTTCCCCCCATATAGTACACCTCCCTTAGCCCTTTTATCCTTATTTTATGCCTCATCTATAATATCTTCAATTAACGCAGAGAGTAATAGTTAGGTTAATTCTTTTTAAGAATTTAATCACTATTATTCTGCCCAGATAGGCTATATATTAGATAGGGCTATAATAAAGAGAATTAGATGCCAAGATTTAGGTAGGGAAATATTAAGGTTCGCCAGCTTTTTAATAGCCTTTTTAAATGCAATAATAAAGTGCTTAAGATTAGGGTAGTCGTCATACTTAATCTTCGTATATAATTTAATAGCATTATAGCTAAGAACTACTCCGGTTCCTTTATACTAAGTCTATAGAGTTACCTACATTTTACACGCTAACTTATATCCTGCTAGCATCTATATAGGGGTACTCTTAATATTAAGCTTAATAATAATCTTTACACTCAAGTCTTTAGCTTCCTATATTAGCTATACTGCCAGCTTTATCTTATTAGCTTTCTCATTAAACTTATCCACGTACTTAGGTGCTTTTCCCTTTACGTAAATATAACGTCTTAATCCGTTCACAATAGTAATATCCTCTATTACTCCCTTCTATATAACATAGTTCTCCTCTCTCTTTAGCTTCATGCTATTAGGCAGTAGGTTCTTGTTACTACTACTTTTACTCATCTTAAGTGCAGTAATTAGATATTAAGTTAATTAGGGACTTACTATATTTATATCGCGGTGTTATAATTAAGATTATTCTGGTTAATTTTAAACATTATCTACTCCTTCTTAAAGCATTAGTAGTCGTATATTGCTACTAGACGTGTCAGTTAATTAAGCTCCTAGTACACGTTATATTAATCATTATCCAATTACAAGCTCTTTCTTTTCTATCTCTTTTCTGCCTGCTTCTTAGCTCTCATCTTTGTTAAACGACTAATTTAACTCAGCGAGCCGAATAGGTTGGTGAGATAGTGATCAATTCCGCGGACAACGCGCGTCCTTTGATCATTTAACAACCGCTGCGATCACGCGTCACAGCTCTCTCTACGTGTTATTTAAGAACACTGTATTAAAACCCTCTACAGGCGTAGCCGGGCTCATAACCTGTCAAGGCTGGTACTCGACAAGGTGCAGCGGAGGTGTAAGGGAATCAAATACGTATATCAAGATGCATTGATAAGATTGTTGTTATTGATGCTACTATTCTACAGGTGGATTTTGGTGGATTTCATACCCGCTTAGCTCACGTGACCAGTGCACGTGACTACCCATGACCAGTCAGTCACAGACAACGACTGACACTATCGTATAATATTAGCTTTAGCTTAGATAAAGTAGCTAAAAGAAGAGTTATATAAGAGAGTTCTCTATATATTTAATAAGCACATCTATTATAAAGAGTACTCAATTAAGTGTTGCATAATCCCCTTATATCTCTAATATTACATAGTGGAATGGCTTTAGAAATATACAAGTTATATAAAAAAGCTTCTAGTCTTACGGCAAGATATAATCCTCCTTAAGCGTATTAAAGTTGCTCTTAATATAATTATTAATTCCTAACTTATGCTTAAGTAAAACGCTTAGCATTTAGTACCAGCTATTCCATCTTATATAATTATTAAGTGGAACTCGCCTCCCAACTAAAGTCTTAAACTCCTTTATACGACTTACTAAGGCATATAAGTATACTATAATATTATAAAGCTTGCTAAGTGGGCTCATTACTCGGAAAGCCTGTTTCTGCTTAATCTCTTCCTTACAACTTCGCTCCTTTCCGCTTATATTATTCCTTTTATATAACTCAATAGCCTTAAGTTTAAGAGTATCTTTAAAGAGGAAGGCCTGGACGGCAAGATTAATAATATACCCCTAGTAGCGGATATATTATTGGATAGAATCCTAGGTAATATCCTTATTGTCGGCAAGATACTTATAGATCGTACAACAGAGGGTATTATTTATTGTAGAATTATCTGCAATAATAGCTCCAAGCTTTTATATAATCCCATACTCCTCTAAGACTAGGAGAAGAGTATTCCATTATTTAGCTCTACTATAACTAGATACTATATAAAGGGCAAGAAGAGCTTTTATCCAGTTTTCTTGGCTATTAATAAAGTGGGCGCAGACTATAAAAAGAAGGTAGTTATTTAGGGACGTCCAGATATTAATAGAAATATAAATACTTATTAACGCTAATTAAACTCGTCTTTATATAATGTCTTTTTATAACTAGAAGGAATAGGTAATTATCTAAGAAATTTCTAAGTGTACTATTATTATTAAATCGGACAACTTTGGGTTAAGAGCCTAACAAAAGACATAGAATTCTTCCCACTCTATAATTTGGAATAGAAGGTTTTGTATAACAACCAAGTTAATAAGAGCTTGCTAGATAACTTCCTTATTTAGAACCTTTATAAGGATTATAGAATTAACTTCGTCTGTCCCAAATTCTAATACTATTTATACCCAAAGTTCCTACAGCTTTATAAGTGCTTGCTCCTTTATACAAGGCTATTTTAAATTAATAAAGATTACGTAGTCTTTTACAAGGTGTCCTTTTATATTTATAGTTAATATTACTAAGTAACTTTCACACTAATTACAGTATATAAGCCTTCGGTTCTTTTTATCATGTATTAGCTTATTTTCATACAGTAGGCGAGTAAATTCATAGACTGGAGATCAAAGCTGGGCCTATTATATACTAGAGCTCTTAATTAAGCTAGGAGTATTTTCAAGAAGAGATGAATCCGCTTCTAAAGCCATGTTTTATACAATATTGCAGTAGAAAAGTAGTAAATTTAATAAGAGAAAATTTGATGGGGAATGCCAAGGAATATCACGATACTTCGATACGATCGAGATATCGTATCGATCGTGGATCGTTGATCCGTATCGCGGAAAATTTGATTTTCCGCAACCCTGCAGAATGCCAAGGACAACCCCGGTCTAGCCCTAGTCCAAACCTTTGTCTACAGCGACCTAACCTCAGCAGCCTCTCGACCTAAGTTCCTGTTCGGACCCTATGTTCTTCTGTGGCTCCTGTGGAAAGAAAACTCTGTTGCTTGGTAATCTTAATTTTCCATTCCTCTACTCTAACTTTCTAGCTTTTTAGTAGGATTCCAATCTTACCTTAATATTACCGCAGAAAGCATACGATTACAGTAACCAGGTTACGATAAAGTTGCAACGCGATTCTAAACCATTATTCTTTGTCCTAGTACATCTGACATCCTGGCAAAATAGTAGTCGCGAACGTACGTCACCGTGTTGACCTGCAGCAGTGATCTTGTTGGATTGGCGGCAATATGGCGTGGATGGCTGGATCCAATTTGCTTTGGCGGTGGATCTACTGATTTAATTGGTGGCGCGGAGTGGATCTTGAAGCTTTGGAGCTCCTAGAGCGCCAGTTCTATACCCAATTAGAAGGAGGCTGAGGAGGAAGAATCAATAAGGTGTCAAAGCGTGGTGTTGAGCCAATCAGTAGAGTTCAAAAATAGGAGGTTTTCTATCCCTTAACACGGCAGGGTCCTTTGCCAAGGTCGCTTATATTCATAACTGGATTCAATTGAATATTTATATTAACCCAGCTTTTCCAATTGGTTAATTCTTATCAATAACCTAAGGACCCAAATTGCCGTGTCAAGGGATACAATCTCGGGGACCCGCCCATATTGCTTTCCTTCCTACGTCCTTTCTCCATACGCGATCGCGCTATGGCTCTATTTTGCCTCCCTCAATTATATAGAGCGATGTTTTCCTATAAGCGCAGCCGCGCCCACCCGCACAAGCCTCTGCCGCTCGTAAGGCTGCAGAAGCTCTGCCTTAACCACCTATGGTAGTTAGTAAGGCTTAGGGTGGGGGCCTTAAGGAAGAGTTTAACGCAATCGGAGGCTTTAAGGTAGAGGATGCACTTAGCGATAAGGTGAAAGTTATTAAAGACGATGAGATCATAGAGGGAGGCTTAGAGGGAGGTAGTGAGCAAATCTAATACCTTTTTAGTAAGTTCAACTACACTCTACTCCTTAATTATAACATCACACCGAGACTCTTAAGGTTCCAAAGACTCTCATCACACGGAGAGACCCTCTTCCACCAATCCAGCTCCATAATTTCTAAACAGCGCAGCATCTTCTCTCCCCTTTCTCCCCCCCCCAAAAAAAAACATCTTAACTCCCTCACACCTCCCCATTAGCATTTCAGAAACTTCCTTTAACAGTCTTCATAGCCCCCTCCAACATCTTGTACGGACCTACTAAACCATTCGTAGGAACATGCTCGACCTTCCCAACTACGGAACCTCCTTCGCCAAACACATCGGGCCATATCACACCTCCCTCATCCGCACCCTTATTGCCGAAACTTCCGTCGCTAGCGAAGCGCTCCACTCTTGCAAAGATATATTCAGCATCAACAAATCCCGCATCTCCCCTTCATCGCCCAAGCCACCCTTGCCGCCGAGGCTTCCTAGCCGCCGAAACCTCCCTTGCTGCCGAAACACCCCTGCCATCCAGCACGATCTACATCAGCAAATCCTGTATTGCCGCAATTGTCGCTGCCTTCAGCATCGACTTCGCCCGGATCCGCATGCTCGCTATCCACCTGCGGCCACACGACGAGACATATTTTGACCAGAAGGCGGCCAGGGTCGACGAGATTGCGGAGCAGTGGGTTAAGATGCGGAATGCAGAGATGGAAAGGACGGTGGGTGGGGTTGTGGAAAGGGAGAAGGGGTGGTTGAAGAGGGTACAGTTTGCGGATGTGGAGGGGAGGGTTTGCTTTGAGTGGGTGACGCCATGGGTGACGCCATGGGCGGGAAGACCGTGGTTGCTGTATGAAGGGGATTGTGATGATCGAGGGCAGCGGTGGGATTATACTATTTTTGAAAGCATCCGGATATATAGCAGAGCTGTCAGCATCAATGCTATTTTATTTTTAAAAATCATGATTAGGGTTTGTATATATCTTCTATACCTTTCCAGCCATCCTTCCTAGATCTAACGATGGGGAACAGTAGGCGTTTGATGGAATTTCTAATATCCAGAACCTCTATCTTTAGCCTCTGAAGTGTTTCACTAGTCCGTCGCAAAACTGCATTTTGATCAACATTGATACCTTTCAACCCTTAGCGCTCTCACAACTTCGCCTTGCTTTTCCACTCCCTCTCTTGCAGCCCTAGCTCCCTTACATCCGCACTCACCTTCCTCCCCTCCACCATCTCACTTAGGACCTTCCCAGTGCCCAAACTCAAACTAATCCCCCAAGGCCCATGCCCCGCCGCTACGAAAACTCCTCCAACACTCCCGCTTCTAGCCCGCTCGCCTAGTCGAGCATCAGGTACGCGCGCAATAATCGGTACGCCCTTCGGCGTCACAGGCCGGAAGCAAAGCGCCTCTCTCACGACCTCAATTTCGTTCGACGCGAAGCTCAAACCGCAAAGATGCTCCGCCGTAGCCTTAAGCTGGTCGATGGATTCGGCATGCGGCTGCGCTTTGCCCTTTCCGGCGGCGGGGAGGGGCAGGATGGAGGAGTTGAGGCCAGCCAGGTAGATCGTGCCTGTGAAGGTATTAGTATCGTCCATCGTACATCACTTCTAAGTAGCGAGGGGTGTGCGGGAAGATTGCAGGTTTGTGATGATGTGGTTCAGGAAGGGGCACACACCATCTACCCTCGCAAACATCTCTGGAATATAGCCCGTCGGATCCGTCGAGAATACTGCTGTCGTCTCCTCGCCTTCTTGCGGCCGCTTCCAGGCTGAGGAGCGCATGAGGAGGGAGTGGCCTGCTAGCGACGTGATGGGGAGTTTGACGTCTGAGGATGGGAAGAGGGTCGTGAAGACCTGCGGAGTCCATGCTCCCGATGTGATGACTAGGCGGGAGCAGGGGAGATCGGCTTCGGTGCCGTTGGCGTGGCGGATACGGATGCCGTGAATTTGGCCGCTGGGATTGCGGGAGACGGAGAGGGTGTGAGTGGAGGTGTGGAGGTGGACGCCACGGGAAAGGCATTCGGAGAGGAGGAAGTTGGAGAAGCGTAGGGGATCTCTAGTGTATGAAGTTAGCACTCGGTACTTCACACGATGCAAACCTTTCCCATATCGTCTAATCCCATCATCCCAACAGCCAGGAATGACAAAGAAAAGATTGAAATTTACACCTGCGCCGTCTCGCTTGGGCCACCCTTCCTACTCAGCACTCTCATCTCCCTCCCTCTCGCCCTCCTTAGCCATTCAGGCCCGCTCCCCTTCTTCCATCCTAACTCTGACTTCGCGGCCTCAGCCCTACTTACCCCCGCTGCTAGCCAATCATCCGACATAAGCCAATCTTCCGGCCTCTCCTTCTCCTCCGCGTCCTCGTCCTCCACAAAGCTTACACTCCTAGCCTTACACCAGCCCCATTTCTCCCTCCCGCCCTCTTTCTGCGCGAGCTCCGTGTGGAGATCGAAACTTAGCTCTCCGAGTGCTCTCAGTGGAGCCGGGAACCAGGAGCGAGAGAGGAAGCCGGCGGCGAAGCCAGATGCGGAGGTGAATAGCGTCGGAGAGGGGTCTATGAGGTGGATGTTTTGACCCGGTTGAGAAGAAGAGCTGGATGAAGGAGAAGAGAGGTAATAGGCCGTCGAAACGCCGATGAGGCCGGCGCCGAGAATGATAGTTGGTTGTGACATGTTAAGTAAAAATTGTTGTTAAGAAAATTAGTTTCAAGATGAGGACTGAAAGTCTAATTAGAGAATGGAAGTCTAATTGAGCATGTTAATGAGAATATTACTGGGAGTAAAACTTCTCAAAAAGTAGAGGAAGAGCTACAAGTTCGAGCGTTAGAAAAAGATAATTGAATGGTTTCTAGATATATATACAAGAGCCTACATTGATGAACTCTAAAGCCTTCTAATGTCTGAAGTTGACATCCGGTTATCCGAGGCTTAATGCAAGCGGGATCTTTTACGCCCTACGCCCTGTAAAGAATTGTTTTAACGATGCAAATGAGGGGAATTTGCTAAGTCTGGCATAGTCTTGGCATACGGATTTCCTTTTCGGGTTATATTTCCCTTCGCCGTTCGGGTACAACTGAAATTTCGACGTCCTAGTTGTACACCTCTGAAGATTGCTAAGCTCCTCGACATATTCCCCTCTGAAGTACTTCAGACACTTGCCTAAAACCCACATGACGTGGCGAGGACTAAAACTAATAGACCCCTCGCAGGTACGCCTTTCTCAATGGCACACGAGATAGACACCGGAACTCGCTACAGAATGCCATGGCAGATCCAAAGTTGAGAGAGCGGCTGGAGTCGGCATAAGAGGGTCGGAACTCCTTTTTAAATTGAAAGGCTAGATATCCTTGTGCAATATTTTATCGATTTAGTATTCGTGGCAGCGAGGCCTTCTCGGTATTCGTCCCTGACTACTTCCTGGCAAAGACACTATTACCAAGCTCAAGACGGACTATGCCCCGCTCTGAGCTTCCATTATATTGACCATATCTTCAAGCTATTTCTAGCAGGTTGAGATGATTGCGATACACTTTCTGATGACTCAGGGCTAGGTATCGATGAAGAACTGGATGATTTCAACGACGCGTTATCGGGAGTTGACACTTGCTCAATCTCTGCGTTTTCCATTTCAGAATCACTTTCGTCTTCATCTTCATCGGAAGATCCGTCATAGCGTGTTCTTGGAATGACGCGTTCTCCAGAACACGTAGCTACCAACAAACCTGAAGAGTGAACGATAGTCGACGAAACTGGACCTATCATGACAATATCATTAGCATTTAGCTAGTGAAATGTTAAGGCTCGAGCTTACTCTGATGCGCCTCCCACCCGAAATCTGCCTCTATCGCCCCTTCCTTCTCTCCTGGATTCTTCCAAACCCGCGCCACCCCATCGGTCCCACCGGCCCAAATTTCATGCCTGTCCGCACAGCGCACGACATCCACGTCCAACCGCTGATTTGTATCCGCCTTCCTGCCCTTCAGCCAACCCAGCAACCTTCCCGTAACCCGGATGTCGTAAAGCAGTACCACATCACTCTTTCGCTCAGCGACATACAAATACCGTGCGCAGGGGCTCCAGAGGACTTGTGTTATACCACAGCCGCCAACCTCCTTCATCCCTTGTGCATAGCGGTCTTTGTCATGCGCGACAGAGAACACAGCAATGGGAGTGCCTTGACCTTCGTCAGCATATAATCCTATACCCCTCGACAAAGTCCCTGCAGCTAGTGTCCTCTCGGCGCTAATGCTAAGAGTCGAGATGATTCCTTTGATACCGACCCCGCCTCCAACAAGCTTATTTCGCCTCGAAGGGATGGTCTTCTGCTGGGCAACAGGCGCGGAGTGGCTGCGGTATACATCGAAGAATGATATGAGGCTGTCAGAGCCAGCTATAAAATGGGTGCCATCGGAAGTAAAAGCAAGCGAGTGAGGGGCGACGTATCTCTCGGTAGAAGAGATGAGAGGGTAGGCTGCTACGACACTGCTCCTGAAGTCCGAAGAAGGCGAAGAGCCAGCCGTCGAATTGAACAGGGCGTTAGTTAGACGGATAGGGTGGTCTCGGATACTACTCAGTACAAGAGTTGATTCAGGATTTTGGAGACTGTACCCTGGGTATGGTATGAAGGCGTTGATAGGCTCGGGAGAAGCAAAGGATGCGTATGGAGTCAGTGTGTGGGCTTTGTCTTTTGAGAGGATATCTTGTGGTCTATATTAATGGCATGTTAGCCTAAGTATGGAGGGCCAAGAGGAGCTTTCGACGAACACGATGAAGGTGAGGAGGTTATTAGAGGAGTCATTCGTCAAGATACAAGTTCCGTCTGGTGACCTACCAACAGAGTATTAGGCTAGTTTACAATATTGACTTGTAATATAAGAAGAATGTTACCATTGTGCGCTCCGAAAGCAGCTTGCCTCAAACTTCCGCGAACGCACTGCGCCATCTTGAGCTTCACAATTCTCTCCCACATTAGTCTTGCTTAGGACTGGATCAGTAGAAGCTATGCACTTCGGCTCCGGTATTTGAACGGCCTCAGCCTGCCCATGTTCCATAATCGGTATTCGGAGCAACAATCGTTGGAATGGACAGCCAAATGAAGTTCGCTAGAAAGAATTAGCTCACGCTCCTCGGCCACTCATAACGTAGCTGACCAGGAAGCGAGCCACCCCACGAAGCGAGCCACATACAGGTGATATTTGATCAATTTATAATAAAATCAACAACGAGCTTTTATATATTCCAAATAGGCCAAATTAAAGCTTTTA
>Ga0307507_10002459_pt1 | contig 38744 bp, 14 predicted proteins | sample 7_EM_MG_FD_207223 | JGI IMG/M metagenome (GOLD analysis project Ga0307507, IMG submission 207223) | Populus trichocarpa ectomycorrhiza microbial communities from riparian zone in the Pacific Northwest, United States - 7_EM | ecosystem: Host-associated > Plants > Roots > Unclassified | place...
CCCCCCAACTATATAATAGCTAAATACTTAAGGAAAAATCCCCTATTCTTCTTATAGTTCTTCTCTAATACTAATTTTTTAAATATTTTATTTTCTTAAGAGTTTTAGGATCCATCTATATTATCTCCTATAATACTATATAACGTCCTCCTAAAAAGACTCTCTTTGGCTTATTACTTATCGCTAGAATTAAGAAAATTTTGATTGCTATAAGTGAGAGCCGTAGCCAGCGCTTTTATTGTTGCTCTTAAGACCACTCCTAAAACGCGGTTGTTAAAATTTTATATAGTATCTTAGAGATAAAGTCCTCGTACTCGTCCTGACTTTTTAGTTAAAATATTATACTATTAAGATCTTCGGTAATCTTATTAAACTTATTAAGGTCTTAAGTTAGGGCTAGCTTTTTATATAATAACATATTTCTAGGTATAGAACTTCTATTCCGATATCTCTCCTAAAGCTCTTTAATGCTATTAAGTATAGGCTTACGCCACTCCTTTTTCTAAACCTGCTTAATATATCTTGTATAACGGGCTAGATAAAGAATAAGTGTAGTGGTGTAAAGGGGCAAGTTGTCCGTTTTATGGTAATACCTATTAAAGGTATTCTAGGCATTTCTAATGCGTTTGGAGAACTCTTTATTAGATATATACTCCTTCTATTATATAATATTAGTTAGATTAGGAAATAGAGAAAAGATAAACTAACCTGGGATTTATTAAGGTGCTTAATTATAACATCTATTATAAAGAGTACATTCTTAAGCGTTGCTTTATATCCCTAATATTTTAAGGTTGCCTAATAAAATATCTAAAGAAAACTTTTTATTGTATAAAGAGCCTCCCAGTCCTTTGGACTAAGATAGTCCTTTTTAAGCGTATTAAGATAACGCTTAGTATATATATTAATGGCAGACTCTTTCTAAATTGCTACACTAAGTATAAGATACCAGCTATTCTACCTTATACAATTATTAAGCGGAATTCTTCTCCCTATAAGACTTTTAAACTCCCTTATACAACTAGCTAAGCTATAGATGTATATAGTAATATTATAAAGCTTTCTAAGTGCGCTAAGCTTCTAAAATATATCACTTTTCTCTTTCTCCTCTTTTGGATCTAACTCCTTTCCTTTTTTATACAACTTAATATTATTAAGACTAATTAGGTTTTTAAACAGAAAAGCCTATATAGTAAGGTTTATAATATAGCCCTAATAGCAGATCTGTTAGTAGATGGGATTCTATTTAATTCTTTTTTCCTAGAGAAGCTGGTTGCTTATTATTTGCAGTATAGTTATTAGATATAATAGTACCCAGCTTTTACGTAATCCTATACTCTATAAGCACTAAAAGGAGAGTATTCTATTGCTCGTCCCCGCTATAAGAGGTTACTATATAAAAGCCAAAAAGAGCGTTTATAAGCTTTTCCTAGCTATTAATAAAATGGCCATAAATTGCAAGGAGAAGGTGATTATTTAAAGAGGTCTAGATATTAACGAAGAGATAAATGCTTATAAGTGCAGACTGCAGCCTCTTTTGTATAATATCCTTTTGTAATAGCCATAAGTTATAGATCTTTTTACTAACTTCTAAATGGGCTATAGTTATATAGCCATCTACTTTAGGATTAATTAACTATAAAAGGATATAGAACTCCGGCCACTTAACCATCCAAAATAGTAAGTTTTATACGATAATTAATGTAACAAGGGCTTTATTAATAACTTCCTTATTTAAGACCGCTTGGAGCACTTTTAAATCTAGCTCTTCTATCTTATTTTAAGACAATGCTTTAAGGTAAAGATCTTTTAATTAATCCTGTCTTCTTTTATATAACTAGTTTTAGGCTTAACTATAATGCCATGCTTTGATGCCAAGTGGTTTTAGAGGTTAGAAGTTGACTATGCAGCGTACGACTCTGTATAGTGTTTACAATAGAGTAAAAGATGGGCCTTTTTATTTCGTACGGACTCACTATTACTTGGTAGACAGGTATGCTCCTATATTAAAAGAGCCAAGCGACCTTTTATTTTTGATTTAGAAGTATTAATAGAGTTAAGAGCTTCTGATTCCACCTCTAAAGCTGTATTTTATATAATAATAAAGAAGAAGAAGGCGACTGAAAATTTATTTGGGATATGCCAAGACTTATCGCGATAAGATTTATCCAAAACCAGCCTGGGGATGGAAAATCCCAATTAGTCCATTTAGTAATAGAACTAATAGAACTCTACACCGCCTCTAGAATTTAATAATGCGCTAGCTATATAATAAGAACGGCACTAAGAACCTTAATTAATTGCATAGATATAGAGCTAATTATATAATACAGAGCTAGATATAGAGCTATCTGCAGAACCTTAACCGAACAACTATACGGAAGTCTTAATTAAACAAATATATAAAAGCTGCGGTTGGTTAAAAAACCAAATTAAGCCAGAGCGTTAATATTAGCACGTTACTGTTACTAAAGTAAATTAATTAAATGTTGTTAGATTAGAGCCTTTAACAGGGCCGACCTTATTTCTTAATTAAACAACAATTAATTGTAGCACGACTGTCACTGCCATCTAAATTTAGTACTGCGCTAGCTGCATAATAAGAACGGACACTATAGTAAGGAAGGACCTATACAAGGGTAGTAGGAATTAGATGTATAGAAACCAGCGCTTTTTTTTAAAGGTTGTCTTAATAAAGGACTATATTGTGGACATAAGGGCAAGGGATATACAACGGAGGTGGTTATAACGAGAAGACGCCACTAGATAGTTTTAGAAGATATTAAAGACAGCTTAGGCGAAGCGCAGAACTAGGGCAATAATAGAGAGACTAAAAGCAGAAGATAATTCTAAGAAGGCTCTTAAGCTGGAAGAAGATTAAGGATATACAAGTATACTGCTAGCAGTGGGGGTAAAGGAGCAGCTGTAAAAGCCTAAGGATATGCTGAAGAAGTAAAGAGTAAAGATGGCTCTAAAAGCGGCTATTAAGGACGTCTTATAAAAGCACTAGGCCCGCGGAAATAGTTGACTAGAAGCTACCGTTTATGCTTATAAGAAAGGAAGTCTTAAGATAGGTCTCTAGATTAGACGTCTATTGGGCACTAAGGGCCTTAATTAACTGTATAGATATAAAGCTTTAACTAAACAACTGCATAGCTAGGGTCTTAATTGACTATCTGCTAATACAGAGCCTACGGATGCAGAGCCTTAATTAAACGTTAACGGATTTAAAGACTTAATTAAGTATATAACAATACAAAGTCGCAATTATATATATAGCGGAAGACGCCTTAAGTTAAGCTAGAGCCTTAGTCAAACCTTGATTAATTAGACGCCGTCTCTATAATTAAGTTAGATTAACTAGAGCTTTTAGTCAGGCCGAACTAATGCCCTATTTAAATATTAGTCGATTAAACCTCTTCCCTTTAACCCCCCCTTCTTAATTAATTGCTGCCTATCTTAATGCCTATGGATTAGTTTACTAAAATAACCTTTCCTATAAATATAGATACGGAGCTTTGTATAGAGTCTTATATAGAGTTGTATGGATATAGAGTATATAGGTGTAGAGCCTTAATTAGACAATAGTATGGCAGCTTAACTAGACGCCTATATATACAAAGCCTTAATTAAACAGTAGATGCGGAGCCTTAACCGATTGTATATCTATAAAAAAGTTTAAATTAATTGTCTATAGATATAAAGCCATAGTTATATATGTAATAAAAGATATCTTAAGTCAAGCTAGGGCCTTATAAAGTCTTAATTAGTTAAACACTGTCTCTATATTTAAATTAGGATAATTAGAGCCTTTAACTGGACTAACTTTCTACCTTAATTAAAGGACTAAACGATTAGTTGCAACATATTGTCGCCGACCAATTAGATAGTCTTTGGCTAGCAGTTAAAGTAAGTATATAGGTATATATGTAGACACAGACATAGACACGGACGCAGAATATGCAATGTAGAGCTACTAATATATAGCTAGATGCATAGCCAGACGCAGAGCTAGATGTAGAGTTTTAATATTAAACGACTAACTAAATAATTAAACCAAGCCAGAGCTTTTGCTACCTTAGTTAACTACCCTACCACCACTACTACTACCACTATTCTGTTTAACTATTTTGTTCCTGCTGTCTTACTAACTGTTCCGTCTCTACTATTCTATCTAACTATACCGGATCTATACCGCTGCTAAATCTACTAAATCTGTCATACCATTTAACTGTTCTACTGTTGCTCTCCCAACCGCCATATTCTACCATTTTAATCGCCCCGCCGCCGCTGTTCCGACTAGCCGCCACTAACTAACCGCTACTAACCAAATGCCATTAACCGTTCTATCGCTACTGCTACTGTTACTACTGCTATTCTAACTATTCTAACTACTATTTCTACCAACTGTTCCATTCCGCTGTTCTACTTATTCTACCACTGCTACTAACTAACTACTACTAACCAACTGCTATTAACTATTTGCCGCTACTAAGCTTTCCGCTACTAAAAGTTCTGCTGCTAGATGTCCTACTAATTACTTATTGTTACCAAGTTCTTCTACTAACTATTCTACCGCCAACTGTTCTATTTTATTTTACCACGCTAACTATCTACTTTTATTATTGTTTCTACTACCGCTACTATTACTGCTGTTACTGCTGCTGCCATTACTGCTGTTACTGCTGCCATTATTATTTCTGGTTTACTGCTATCCTAGTTACTGTTAGTAAAAAGATTGGATCTTAGCTATGGATAACGGAAGGACGCTGTAAAATAGTTCTATAGGACGGCTGAAGATAAGGTTACCTACGTTCTTTTAGGGATATGCTTTCTTTTGTCTATTCTGCTTTTACTATACTTTTATTTAGCTATTCTTCTATAGTATAAAACGTTAGGGGACAACGTTCTTGGTGGGGGAGGTATATAATGATATAGATTAGACGTCGCCTAGTGTCTTGGCATTTTCCTATATTTATTAAGCCTTCAGCTTCCCTCCTTCTTAGACATTACAAACCTACCAGTTACTAGAAATACATTCTTTTCTTCTTTTCTAACTAATTACAACCGACTAACTAACTAACCAATAGACAGACAGACTAACAGATAGATAGTATAGTGACTTTCCCAATCTAAGAGACACTGTACCCTCCCATAATACTATATAGGTAATCTTCTATGCGGTATAACTATTATTAGCGAGTTATAGGGCGCGGGCTTTAGTAAGGGGTAAGGTAAGAAGGTTATAAGTACGCACAAATTAGGTATTTATAAATTTATTAGTAGCTCTGCAATTAATTATAAAACGGCTTTTATATTATTTCTTTACAGTAGTTCCTATTATAGGCAAAACTATCTATTTCCATTTATTTATCTTTACTAAATTATCTATTAAGTAGGCCAATATATAGATCCCTCTATTATTAGGATATCCTAACCCACAACTTAGGGCTAAGACTTGGCGTTTTTCGCTTCCATATCTAACTCTACTATTATTACTACATCTTTGTCTTATATGGTAGCGGTATATAGTAATATATTTAATATTTGGGGTATTAGGTTAGGTATTAGGCGGCGGCTACTAAACCTAGCTATTAGATAGTTTGGGTTATTGCAATAATAGCCTTTTTAATGGCATCTATAGTAGCGTCCTAGTTTCCGGAGTAGCTCGCGCTCTCTATTTAGAAGTTTTTACGGAAAGGTTAGTATAGAGAGGTCGATATTAGTTCTAGTGGTATTTAAGGTAATAGGTATTAGTGGCTTAGTATATATAGGTTTAGTAGGCCTAGGGGGCTTTTTAGGCTTCCCCTTAAGGGTTAAGGCTAGAGCTAATAAATTAAATTCTCCTGGAATTAATTGGCGTTGTAGGTTAAGTATAGTTATTAGATTATTCTTTAGGTTTAATATAGTAGCTAGTAAGGAATATCGTCTTACTATTATAGGTTCCTTAGAAGTATAAAGTAAGGTAACTTATAAATACGCCACTTTTAGTAGCGCCTATAGTATTATAGAGACGTAGAATTGGTTATAGGCTGAGCGTTAGTAGTAAAAAGACGCAATATAATGTTATGGGACGGGGGCAGTAGCTATAGAACGTATATATTTAAGGAGTCCATAAGACGTTACGCGGTCAATTATAAGGGTTAAGGGTATAAGGAGGTAATATACTATGTATAGCTAATATAAGCTATATATAAGGTGTATGCAAGAGCACGGGGCTCTGCTAAGGGGTCTCTTATAAAGGCGCCTGCGGTAGAGTTCCGTGACACTTATTCTTATTATATAAAGAAAAAGTTGGTATATATTGCAATCGCAGCTCCATCAGTCATTAACCTTTTTCTTATACTAAGTGTATAAAATTAAACATGCGATCGTCTTATAATATTTAATCTATCTCTAACGCTAAGTATACGCGCGTGTCTTATTATTCTTTATAGGCGTTTAGTACCTTATCTAATTTGCCGTAAAGTTTTATATTTAATCTACTATTAAGAAATTAAAAGACTAACTCTCTACTGCCTATAATACACTTTAGTCACTACGTAATAAATAAGATTATACCTTAGCTAAGTTCCAGCGTCTTTACAATAAAGAGTTGTAAATACTTAACACTTAACTAGTTACTTACGCTTAGTTATCCTATCTTAAGAAGGGTTATAAAAAGGGTTATTTAAAGGAGTTAAAGTTCGCTAAGTAGGGTCTCTGTAAACTTAAGTAGGAGGAGGCTAAAACGTATTTGTCTTAAGTAAAGAAGGAAATAATTCCAAATACCATAGTAGCTAATCCTCTTAGGTCTCCCTAGGTAACTTATTCTTTAGAAATTCTTCCTTATTAATGCTTTCCACCTAATTTCTTCTAATACTTCTATACCTTTTCTATAGCATTTCTTAGGTTATCTAGTAGCTTTTAGGTAGTCTTATTATAGCCTATCTACTTAATCTTATACTATATTTTGTTATTAATATCCTTATAACTAATAATTTTTTAAACTTACTATTCGTCTTCTTCTTATCCTCTATATGTCCACTTTATAAACTTGTGGCTTAATATTCTTACATACTAGCTTTAGTATTATAATGTGCTATATAGGGTAGATCTTAATTTTCTTTAGTAGGTCTAACTTATATATAACTTTTAAGATTTTTGCTAAGATCTTAAATAGTTCTAATCTAACATAGTCCGACTTTTTACTTATTTGTTAACTCTTAAAACTTTTATATTCCTTGCACCGTCAAGGGACTTAAGGTAGTAGCCCGTGCGAGAGAACATTAAAATTGTCGTTATCATTAAATAAGGCTCTATATATACAAAACAAAGTGTATACAAGGCTTATTTCTTGGCATTTATTTATACTATATGATCCTTTTAACAGTCCCCTTCCTTATAGAGCGGTATTTAACATAGTCAGCAGCCAAATCAAGTTCTTGGCACCTTCCGCCTCCTCTGCCAGTTATTACTATTTAACGATTTTCTTACTATATTATCTAAGAGCTTACAAAAAGGCTTTCTGCGAGACTCTACCACCTTAGTAGGTTTCCTTCCTTTCTATAGGCACTCTAAGCAAGTAACTGCCTTATTATTTATCCTCTCTAGCTTATATCTATGTTCTACTACTGGCTTTAGTGTAATTTGACCTAGGTAAGGTTAAATTTACTTCCGCCTTAGTACTTAAGTAGAGGCTTTAAGGAGGGCGCGGCTAAGTCTTATCTAGAAGGCCTTATAAGCAGCCTTATATAGCCAGCCAGAGGCGGCAAAGGAGGATAATTTATAACAGTTGGTGGCAACTATATTAATAAGGAAGTGGAATAGAGGCTTCCAGGTCTTTTGGTAAGGCTTTAGGCTAGTATAATATAACCTTATTTAATTAGCTCTATTAATGCCTTTAGTATAGTAATTATATAAATCAAACACTAAAAGAATAGGTAACTAGGCCTGAGGCTTATTACCAAATATCTTGCAAGTCTGTAAGGCTCCTACAGCTATTCTAGCAGGCCGTTATTAGTTTTAAATTATTAAATCTAAAGCTGGTGGTATATGACGTCAGCATATAGTATTAAGCTTTAGTGTTTAAATTATTAAGCTCCAACTTATAGTTACCTATAGTAGTTATAAATAAGACTATCCTAGCATCCTTCTAGGCAAGCTAATGTTGGCGTGAAAGTCCTTTCAACCTACCATCAAGGGTACTAAGGGTTTTCTATAGTCCCGCTAGGGCACCTCTCGTGTGGCAATAAACTATGAAATATTCTACATGCTTATTCGGCTCAGAATTACGCTGTTACGCTGTTGCTTCCCACGATTAAAGGGTTTGCAATGCACCGGAGGTTGTGCTCTTTGGCAAGGCGTGAGAAAGTGGTGATTCTGGCAACGACACATAATATTGATCGAGGTTGCATGTTATAAAACAATACTATTGTACAGGCGCTACGCTCGTAACACACTATTTCAACAATATACCCCGGTCGGTTAGTCACGCAGAGCCTCAATATCAATAACCTAAAAATAACATTAGCATCCAATAAAAGTTTTTGGCGCAAGTCGGGGTATACAAACCTCCTTGACCGCCTCCGTTGTGAAAATTAACGGACTTTCCGGTTGAATGCACACACTGTCCTCTATGCGTATGCCAATACCTCTAAAGTGAGTTGGCCAGCGGGCATCGTTGGGAACGTAGATTCCACTGTTTTCCATTAGCAGTTGCCGCTTAAGGGAAAGCCTTGAGATGCAGCTTACGGTTCAATCGTGATACATTGGCTTGTTTTTAATTCGCGATTCCTTGGAGATCCTGGAGAGTCGTGAACATCAAGGCCAATATAATGGCCGAGATGGTGTGGAAATAGAATTTGCAGGGCCTGGAGCATGGAATTAGCCAAGTTATAGTGATAACCACACCGAAAGACGTACGTTTCCGGACATGTTGAAGCCAAGCTGTTTCAAACCGTCTCCCAAACTACTAGCGGCGATGTTGTGCAACTTATCCAAAGTCATGTCTGCATCTTCACGGCAGAGCGAGACACAGCTTCTTTGCACATTGAGAATCATCTGATAAAGGTCTCGCTGAGGATCTGTGAACTTGCCGTTTGTGGGCCAAGTTCTCGTAATATCAGTTATGTAGCCACCGCACTCCTGCAACAAATTGTAAGATAAGGCACGGTGACGCGGAAATTGGCATTCTTACCGCCCCTGCATCAACGAGTACAAGCTCATCACCCCTACGCATAATTAATAAATTTTGTTGAGAAGAGGCGAAGAGTGACAGAAAGTCTCTTACTCAAAAAGAGCATCATTGCGAACATAATGAATAGTCAACGCGTGCTAACTGGTTAGACTCTCAATTCTATCCGTTTCAGGTGATGCATACCTCACCTCCCGCAATGACAGGAACATATGCGGGCCCATCGCAACCATTCATTTTGAACCTGTAATCCAAAAACGATTCTAGGTCTTTTTCTCCCGAAAAGTGATTTCGCATTGCTTCTGTTATGGCTCTCCCAGACACTTTCCCAGCCTTTCTCATATTTATTATCTCTGCTTCACTTTTGAATACCCGGAGGTCATTCATTAGCGGTCGAAGAGGTTTCACAGATGTCCCTTGATTATCCTGGAAAACTTGCGCAAGGCCTTTCATTTTCGAGGGATCGAAGCCACCCAGATATCTTGTAAACATTGACTTAGTATGAATTGTGCCGGGTAGATCAGTGTAGACCTCTTTCGCTCTTCGGATTATTTCCGGCAGTATCTTTGGAAGATAGTTGATGTCCCCTGCCTATGAATATTGAGTCATATGCCCAGCATTCCTCCTTTCCCAAGGCTTACCTCGTCGGCGTTAAAGACATCCTGGGCAGCTTGGACTCCGGAGCGAGGCCCGTCCCATAATTCCGCCTTCGCGTTCTTTGGACGGACATATAGGTGGAAGTTATGCTCTTCGCCGTCTCCCAACTTTTCTAATATCCATCAACACCAAATATGTGCAGGCCAGATGACTGCCGTACCTATGACTGCCAAAGCTTCCGGCTCATTGAAGCCTATTGCTCACTCAACATTCAAGGAACCAGCTCCACTGTGGAAGAATCGTACCAGTCAAGTATAAGAAATCTGGGTCCTGGTGGTATTTGTAAAAGACAGACCCTGAACGATATTTTAGATCCGAGGCAGCGAGAACCGCGATGGAATTGGGAGGAAGAGATTTTGCTAGCTTCGACCTTCGGTGAGCATATTCAAGAGCGCTGATTCCCGGCGTCACTGCAATGCTACGTTAGTTTGAAGTTTAGGCAATTGCGAGTGAATTATGGTTACCTTCGCCAGGTTGTAGCAAATGCGGATGCGTCTCATGAAGGGGCTGGCCAAACTGGAGGTCCGCAGCAGACACTAAGGTCCTACGACAACATGGCACTAGATTACGGCGTGCTCGCACCCTTGAGGCGGAGTGCGATGCGCGCAAAGCTAGTCCCATCATCTAATGATGCTGCTTGGGGAGCATTGTAAGCCGCGTTTGGACGAAAAGTTCCGGGCTTATCGATAGCGAACCGGAGCCAAGAGTGGGCTTTGATGTCGTCGGATGGGGTACCAAGTCAAAGATACTTTCTTCCACAGCACTGTTGCCTGCCAGGCTGCCTAGGCACTGCATAAATACCCATGCCACCATCTCCTTTCCAACTGGAATTTCCAGCTGACTGAACCGTAACACCAATTTTATTCCATCGTCAAGCTGCATCTTTGTCAGTTCGTTAGGATGGCCTCATCGGCCAAATCTTCAATTGTTCCACCAGCGGAGCTGGAGTCCTTCCAACAGTACCTCAAGTCTTCGAATCGAATACTAGCCCTTGTGGGAGCAGGTCTTTCGGCATCATCCGGCCTTCCTACGTTTCGGGGCGCTGGAGGACTGTGGAGGACACACGAAGCGATGGAACTCGCAACTCCTGAAGCATTTAAAGAAGACCCAGCGCTAGTCTGGCAGTTTTACTCCTACCGGAGGCACATGGCGCTTAATGCGAAACCGAATAGGGCCCACTATGCTTTGGCCGAGCTGTCAAGACGAAAGGAGGAATTCATGACTTTAAGCCAAAATGTGGATGGTACCGTCACTGTTCCCCAACTCAACCAGCACCGTTTAGCATCGCTGGGCTGATGCGGAATATCCAGGTCTGTCACAAAGAGCTGGCCACCCTCGCGAAAAGCTCAAGCTCCTTCACGGCTCGCTGTTCGACGTAGAATGCTCCGAGTTCTTCTGCGATTACACCGAGAAGAATAACTTCATCGACCCTATCGTGCCAGCACTCGCGATACCTGTCGATGAGTCCGATCCCACAACTAATGAGGCACGACAAGCCCTTTCGGATGCCCTCGATAAAAAGAAAGAAGCGCCTAGGGAGTTGGATATATCGGACGAGAAGGTCCAGCTGCCAGAGCTTGCAATCCGCGACCTGCCACGCTGTCCCAGGTGTAAACATGGTCTGCTACGGCCAGGAGTAGTTTGGTTCGGGGAGTTCCTCCCGTCAGATGTACTAGCCGAAATCGAGAACTGGATGCGCGCCTCCAACAAAATAGATTTGATAATGGTCATCGGCACAAGCGCCAAGGTGTATCCAGCTGCTGGATATGTTGACAGTGCCAGAGCAAAAGGTGCAAGAGTTGCAGTGATTAACATGGACCCAGGGGACACTCCCGCAGGTGGCATGCGCTCTGGAGACTGGTTCTTCCAGGGTGACGCAGGAGAAATTATGCCTGAGATTTTAAAGTCTGTAATTGGAGAGATTCCGGATCCTGCAGAAAAGCTTTGATTTTTCAAATTATGCATTGTCAACTTGTACTGTCATTACTAATAGGAAGATTAGGAATTCATCGCGGCAGCACGGTCCGGAGTAATTAGATATCACAAAGCGACATTCGTACATGTATTGTAATACGCGAAGTTCTTTGGCTTTATCTCACTTACTAGCTTGTGATGCTAGCATTTGTGATCCCTTTTGTTAAGCGCCTAGTATCTTAAAACTTCAACGCAGCGAATGGAGATAGATCATCTTGTGCAACCTAAGACATTTTCTCAAATAAAGATAGCTCTTATCCAGGTTAGGAGCCTAAAAGGTTTGCTCTGTCTAACCCTCTTCCATAGGCACAGCCGCATTCATTACATTCTACGTCTTAGATAAGGGTTGAATTGCTTGCAATATGATATCTACTATAACAAAATAATCAAAATGACAAAAAGGGCTCATTCACTTCAGAAACAAACTTCACCAGACTCATTTGTACCTACTCTGTGCCCTAACAACGGTATATGATGCAACAAGAGCTGTTCACCTTAAACCTCGAACCTTTCAAGAGAAATACAGTCTCAGTATTTCCCCTTGGTGGCTCCAATGGCCGTGTTTTCTACCTTCGCATCATAAATTTTCGAGGGCGTGTGGATGTTTGCTTTGTACCTTTTCCCAACCTGGACGCCTTCTAACTCTGCATCTGGTTCCGTACAGCCTCCCCTGCGAGGGAATGTAGAGAGTCTACGAATTTATCATCAACATCTTTAAGACCGCGGTGTTTATCCCTTGCACCGTTGAACGCATCCAATAACTTGTGGACCGAGCTTGACCAATCAATTAACTGCATTAGTTGGCAAGAGTTTAGTAGAATTGTAGGTTATTTTAGCCTTGTATCCACGATTCATTTCACGAAAGTTCTTTAAAGCAATCAGAGCGTAGAAAGCATAAAATCTCACTGGCAAACTAATGCATAATGTTTTACCCTGGGATATTCCTACTGAAGTAAATACAATCATCTCTCGGAATATCAGGCCGTCCTGCTGCATGATGTCGATAACTGAGACGTGCTCGCTGTTTGTATAAAGTAGGTGTATATCTAGTTCATAAAGCAAATTATTTATTTACATGAAAAGTTGATAGAATATGTTATATAAGCCTCTCATTAACTTTCATTATGACCTATCAGACATAATATATGCCAGCGCCATTTGTCTCCAGGCTAACTTGATACTGGTATGATATCTCAAGCACCTGAAATATTCATCTTTGATTCAGAAAACCAAACCGCCACCTAAAGAGTTAATTCCTGTCTCGCGTGTGTTCGAACAGTGAGAATCGACTTACCATCCACCACAATATCTGCAGCATTGATGTAGCTTCCTGCGCCAGAGCAAAGCAGTACTAACGGCCCAGTCAATTCCTGAGGCACGCCCATTCTTCCCATCGGGTTGCGAGACGTCCATATGCTGCGGGCTTTTTCAAGTCCAGGTCCCTTATTTAGTATCGTATCCATATATCCTGGGCTGATAGTGTTCACCCGGATACCGTAGCGCGCCCACTCAGCCGCAAGAGAGTTTTTGAGGCTTAACAGTGCGGATTTAGATACGTTGTAGGCCACTTGAGGCTGAGGAAAGTTTACACGATGACCGGAAATTGCTGATAGATTGTCAGCAAATGTAACTAAAGCAAGAATAGGAAGCTGAAATGACGGACATGCTATGAACACTATGGAACCTCCGGTCTCCTGAGGTATCATTTGTCTGCACAATGGGTAGTTATTATTACATTAACCAACAGAGGCAAAGGAGGACGCACTTCGCAACTGCTTGGGCGCAGAGAAAGGATCCCGTGCAATTGATATCCATCGTGCACTTCCATTCCTCTAGGGTCATATCAGTTGCATGCGTACAGCCAACCACCCCAGCGAAGCAGCATAGTATATCTACACTCCCAAGATGCTTGGCGGTTTCGGCAACGGCAGCATTGATACTTTCAGAATCTCTAACGTCTACCTGCTTCGTTATGATCTGGACACAAGGGAATTCCGCTTTTAGACTTGTAATGGAACCAGCGGCTTGTTGAGGATTGATATCGAGTAGAGCCAGCCCAGAGAGGCCATGTTCAAGGAGCGCACGAGCGCATTCGAGTGCGAGAGTTCCGGCTCCACCAGTAACTGTGACGAGGTATTAGTAATTGGGGAGCCCCAAACTAGGACTTAAATGTTCCGGGATATACCATCACATTTATCACGTACTAATTGCGTTCCCCTCGACCGCAAATCTATGCTGAGCCCTGCCCTCGGCATCCAGATAGTGTGGCGGTGGTGGGGGAGGGGCAGTAAAAGACGATGAGGAGCCGTCAGAAAGCTGCATTTGAGGGAGCTGCCTGTTGACAAGGGCATCGCGCTCGGAGGCATTGTCAGGCATCGTTGAGGATAAGTTCGTGTTTGTTATTGGTGGGTTTTAGGTATGATCACTTGCAATACTTAAAAAGTAGTGACTGGAAGAGTGATCCTCTTAGCATAGAAGAAATATTAGGGCGATGTATGAAAAAGCTCTTTTTGAGAGCTTCGGACCATTATATGTAGGAATAAAGGAAATCCAACCTGAGCATTGCTGTCGTGATTTGGTGATAACTCTCAGGAAGCAAGTCTCGATTTAGGAAATATTTGATGTTACGCTATCTCATAAATCACACCATCGGGGGACCGTTGGTATACACGGGCGGGCATACTGCTCCTTATTAACTAACTAAATCTTCCTAAAAGTCTAAGAGGTTATAAGCCTTATTTTAGTATAAACTAAATATTTTAAAAATTAAAAATTATATATTTCTATAAGTGACGTCCTAACCACAAGACTTATTATATATTTATAGATTATATACTAACTAGTAAGAGGAACCTTAAAATTCTTAAGGCTACGTAGACAAAATCACTCCAAATTAATAGATTATGAACTAAATATAAGGCCTCTATATTACAACGGAATAACCCCTAATACAATAGATAGAGAAGCTAAAGAGCTCCCACCTTATAGTGTTTTTATAATAACTAGACGTTATAAAAGGGTTGAGATATGGCAGTGAAAAAGGTAATTTTTGGTGCATTTTGACGCCCATAAGCTCTCGGACTCTCGGGAGATTCAGTTGGTTAATAAGGAGCAGTGTGCCCACCCGTGCATACCAACGGTCCCCCGACGGTCTGATTTATGAGATAAGTATTACGGCAACTTTGCTAAATCCATAAACGCTCCTGGTATCGTGGTCACGCTGCTAGGGCTGCATACATCCTCCTTAAAACGAGCAATTGGCTTGGTGATAATGCGTAGCTAGATCATTGTCTTGTGATGTTTGTTGGCTAGGTGTTATCTCATAAATCAGACCCCCGGGGAGAAATTGCGCTACGCCTGCAAACTCCTAAGCCAGTTAGACAAGCGCACTAACTCCTGCCAAGTCCTGCAAACTCCTGGACCAATTAGATCGCACCAAGAGGAATTTCTCCCCAAGGGTCTAAGAGCTTATAGGGCCTCTTTATATAAGAACTTAATATTTCTTATTAGGCAACAACTCTTCTATTACAATACTATATCTTATACCCCAAATTAACTCTAAAACACTTATAATTGGAATTAATTAAAAGCTATTTACTTACTCTATTAAATTGAGAAACAATAGACGTTGCTAGCCTAATACATGTGCCCCTATCTAATAATTTGCAAAATCCTTTATCTAATACCCCTCTTAGCCTTCCTCTACCTCCTAACGGATACCTAGATAAATATTCTAACAGTAATATAAACTACCTTAACAATGAGCTTAATAGCGATACTATTAAGGCTTTTTAGCCTTTCTCTAACGAACCTTCTTTTACTTACGGTTAATATAATATGAGCTTTAGGGAACGGCAGTCTACGCAATTTAAGCTATAATAGGTGGCTAATATACTACGCTGTGTTGGATAGAGTTTTTAAACCTTTATACTTGCTTGGGCTGGGGCAGAAAAGGGTAAAGTAGTTATAATTTAGCACCTCTAATATGCCTAACCATAATAGCGACGGCGTGTACTAATGCGTGCTATGGACGATCCGCGCATAAGGGGTATCTGTTAGCGTCCTTTTCTAGCAGATTCTTTTGCTGTAGAGCTTAATAATCTTATCCGTCAGCCCTACTTTGGTTAATTTAATTATACTACAGACCTGGAAATACTAGACTTTAAGCTAGCCTTTAGAACTATCTAGGAGGTTGCCCTAATATAGCACGCTATTCTTTTAAATCTTATAAGTAATTAGCGCGCCCACTAAACTAGTTATAACACTATGCCTTAGTCTAATGCGTTATCTAGGCGATTGTTTACTATTACTAGCATAGTATATTATTCTTGGGCTAAAAAGTAATCTAGCTTCCTCTCTGCAATACTAGATATCTATTTAATAGGCTCTAGTATAAAGCGGCGAGTAATTAAGACTCTATTAGGGCTTGGAATATATTATGGTTATTATTAGGCTAGTTGGTTAATGGCTAAGGTTGCTAAGAAGGTAGAGGTATAGTACCTAACTCCTATAAACTCCTAGGCCAATCAGCTAACTTCCTTAGAGATAGTTCCAGTGTTAAGCGTTTAATAAGTAGGCAGTAATTGTCCATGATAACATTAATTTTAAGGACAAAAAACGTGACGAAGTCATGGGCTATATAGCTACTATACGGGCAATAACGATGGCGGCTATTGTTCTTTACCCTAAGCTACTACCTTTGGGTTTACGTTAAGGCATGCACAATCTAATAATACTACTTAGGCTTAAAGATATACTAAATGCCCCTAGTATATCTAGTAAAGATAATAGGATTAGGGTAAATATTATACGAAGCCTTATATTAGATGTACTTAAGAGAATTTATATAAATAGCGTTAATACTGTATTTAGAGATAGTGATTGCTATCCTAAAATGCCGTATATATATTGTCTTCCTATAAATAAGACTACGTTCTGGTAATTTGGCGCTATATTTAAGGATAAGGGTACTATTAAAGGTATATATAGCGTTTATAAAAGTATATTTCTAGACTAGCTTGGTTTATATGCACTAGAGGACCTTACTAAAGCTAAAGCTATCTATAACGACTTCCGTAATTAACTCTAGCTTGTCTATAGAGACCAACTTACTGCATACTATATTAGGGCTGTTAAAAATAAGCAAACCTAGGCATGCCGACTATATAACAAACAGGATTGGCTTCTTGGCGTACCTATGTAGTTCCATATATAGATAAATCTACTAAATACTATTATCCGTATATATTAGGCACCCATTATTTCTAAAAAGAAGGCTTATTATTGCTTATAAGCTGATACTACTATATAGGGTCGTAGTCAGTATAGTTAGGAGAATATTAAATATTACCTAATGGAACTAATTGTTGCATAGGGCTTTACAGCACGCGTAGTTGCATTATTCTATATAGTAATGCAATATAAGGGCTACCTTATTGCCTCTAGCAGAGACTTCTTTAAGCGAATAGACTACGTTACTAATGCTATTGGTTCTCTTATACCGGATTAATTTTTAGAACTTGTTAAAGACATCCGTCTAGCTACCTTTATATTAGATGCGTGGAATAGTAATAGCTCTAATAAGCAACCGCATAACGATATTAAATTCTGGACAATATATTGTATACTTTAGGAGGTTGAGCTATTTCTAACTATTTAGTATGCTATTAAACATGCTAATATAGGCATGCTAAGGCACTTTGTTAACCCTCTTATTGTCTACTTTTTTGGCGCGTCCTAGCTTAATTATAGCCGCGAGATATTATTCATTTAATGGAATCTCTCCTTAGTAAATACTTCTGAATTATAGTATGCAATACTATCCTCTGGGCTTGTTAACTGGCTTAGTAGGGCTACTATATATAAAGTAATTAACCTCGGGCTTAAGCATCTTAACAGTAGCTGTAAGATTAAGATGAAGTATTATAAGAACTTAACCCATAATATAGATGTTATATTTAACTAGGTATATCTATCTAATACTTAGGTTAGGGCGTTGCGTAAAAAAGTAGAGGCTATATTTAGCGAGCACATGCCTAGGACTTATACTACTGCCGCTATACTACTGGATATGTTTTTACTTGCTTATACCCTCTTTACTTTAGATCTAGCTAAGCCGCGGAGTGCTAAGTAATTGGCTAGTAGGAAGTTTTTTAATTCTTATAACATCTTATAAGAAGGTATTAAGGTGCTAGCGGATAAGGTTAATTAGTTTAACTAGCAGCACGTCTAATAATTAGATATGCTTAGGGGGTTATACCCTTCTAATACCCTAGATAATCTTAATAGATTTGCCAATATAGAAGATTATACTAACTAGGTTAGTGAGAGGTTGGATAGGGTTATTAATCTAATAATTAACCTTATAATAATTAACGCAATTAACCTTATAGGAATTGTAGTAGCTAACTAATCTCCAAACTTCTATAAACTCCTATAAACTCCTGCAAACTCCTAAACTAGTTAAATACCTACGTTTGTTAATACTCTAAACTAGCATACTGGCAGCAACTCCCTTAGGTTAAATTTACCTAATCCTTAAACTCCTTAAACTCCTACAAACTCCTATAAACTCCTGTAAACTCCTAGGCTAATTAAATGCCCATATTTCTCCTTAACTAGGCTAACTAATCTATACGAACTTATATATAAACTTTTATATAAACTTTTATACAAAATTTTATACGAGATAATAATAGAACCTAGCAACTATATTTAACTACTATTTATCTATACTACCTACTAGGCAACTCCGGAGCTTCTATAGCGCCTTATAGTTAGGCCTATACTAGATAATACCATCGTCTAAGGTTACCCCTTAGATTAATATAGCTGGATTAAAGCTTGCCTATAAAGGATGCCTTGTAATTAGGCCTACACCAAACAGTATTATTGTCTAGGTTTTACCCTTAGATTAATATAGCCGGATTAAAGCTTACTTATAAAGAACATACTATAAAAGCCGCCACTTTAGCGCACTGGAGTACTGGAAAGTAATACTAACCCCCTCCCCCCTCCTCCTTATGCTATAATGCCACTGCTGCTAGGACCTAGTAGTGGACCACCAGACGGCTTGTATGCCGCCAAAGACCTTAGCCTAGGAGGTAGGGGTAAGGGATCTTTAGGGTCCTTACGCTTACGCCTTAAGAGGCTGCACCTACTAGAGCAGGCTGCTACTTAACAGCAAGCGCAGGTATCCCTAGGCCTACTTACCTACTATATACCCTTTTTAGAGTATACCCAATACTCCTTACCCAAGGCTTAGTAGGTAGTGCATCGCTTACTACCTACTAACTCTACCCCTAACTCCGTCTCTATTATCTAGCTAATATAGCCCTAGTCTCTCTACTTATTTGGCCTTATAGCCGCCAACCCCACCGCCAACTACGACCACTATTTGCCTTGGGTGGTAGGGGTGTATATAACGGAACCTTGTAGTAGGAACTACGGTGGGTCCTATTATTGGGCTAGGTATATAGGTAAGAACAAATCAACAACATAATAATAACTAGTGGAGTAGTTGCCTAACAGATTAACTCCAATTATACTCTAAGATTCACTACAAGGAGAGAACTATCTACGGTAGGGACTGAGGTCCTTTAAATACACAACCATACTCCTAAGAAATCCTCTCTTATACGTAAGGTACGTGTTATACGTATTATACATAGACATATACCGCGTATACTCCGTATACTGCGTACAACATTATGTAACTCGCTTACTATTTCTTGTTATATAGTTCCACTGGATCCATCCTGGACTGTACCTATATTAACTAACTAGCTTCCGCCAACTCTTCTTTAAGTAGTTATAACATCGTACTTAAAGCGTCCGTAATACTATCTCCCTTCTCTTTATCTTCGTCCTTAAAGATTTCTAACATCTCTAAGTTGTCTACTAGAGGTGTGATGTTTATCTAACCAGTCTAGTTAATATCCTTATTTACTATACCTAAAGCTTCTTCTTCTTTACAAGTGTAATATTATACTCGCACTATAGCTGCCATACTATTACTTAGTGAGATAATGCCGTCTCCATATTCTTATTGTGCGAAAGCAGGGTTAGTGTGTGTTGTAATAGCAAGTCCCTTATCTTAACAACCCTTATTTTATTCGGAGTGCACTAAAGCAAACATTTAATTATCCTATAATATTCGCTTTATTTCTAACGCTAAATATGCGCGTTCTATAACTCTTAACAGTCTTCAAGTTCCCTAAGTAACTTATTATAGGGTCTTATGTTTAATTTACTACTACAAAGCTTAAGTCTAAGTTGGCTGCCATACGCGCTAAACTTCACCGTTCTGCTAAAGAGACCACTCGGGCTTTTAAGGCTTAATGTTACTCCTTTAAGTCTCAGTAGGTTGCGTTCGCTCGGTTAACCCATCTTAAAAAGGTTTATAAGAAGGTTCGTTCTAAGAAGTGAAAACTTATTTAATAGGGTCTTAATAAGCTAGGTAATAAAAGGACTAGCTCTCCTCCTATAAGGGAAACAACTCTAAGTAGCTCGGCAATTGCTCCTTTTAGGTCCCCCTTAGGTAACTTATTCTTTGGCGATCCTTTTTTAACGCTCCCTAACCTGCCCTTTTCTAATACTCCTTTACCTTTCCCATAGCGTTCTCTAGGTTGCTTAGTAGTTTTTAGGTAGTTTTACTATAGCCTATCTACTTTACTTTATACTACGTTTTGTTATCTATATCCTTATAACTAATAATCTTTAAAACTTGCTATTTGTCTTCCTCTTGTCCTCTATACATGTCTGCCTTATAGACTGGTGGCTTAATATTCCCATATGCTAGCTCTAGCATTACAATATATTATATAGGGTAGATCTTTATTTTGGCTAGTAGGTTTAACTTATACGTAACCAATAAAATCCTTTGCTTAATTTTAAAAGGTCCTAGTCTAATATAGTCCAACTTCTTACTTAGTCATCAACTCTTAAAATTTTTGTATAGTAGCTACACTTTATCTCCCTCCTTAAGATCTGGTCCCTTAGATCTCTTAGCGTTATAGTACCTTTTTATTTATTCTTGTACTAGTTTAGCTGTTTCCTTAAGGTCTTTATAAAGATTTATTAACATCTCTATTCTTTATTTAGCTATGCTACTCGTCTTTTTTGCTTAACGTGGCGATAACGACGTTCTTGATTTATATCCGTAATTTACCTTAAATAGTAATATCCCTATTCCTTCTTATAGTATTGTATTATATATAAACTGTGTAACTGGTAATAACAATACCCAATTATTCTATATATAATTAATATAATGCCTTAGATACTGTTCTAGTGTCTAGTTTAGTTTTTCTGTTTATCTATCCATCTGCGGATAATACGCTATAGATATTGCTACGTAAACCCCTTATTCTGCCAGAAACACTTCCTAAAATACTACTATAAATCTTAAATCTCTATCTAATATAATCTTATCTAGTGCTCCATATCTTATGAATACTTCCTTTATATAAATTCTAGCGATATCTTCTACTGATATCTCTTTAGTGCATGCTATAAAGTATCCCTACTTTGTTAGCTTATCCACTATTACTAAAATTGCGTTATAATCTTGTCCTATAATAGGATCTCTTAACTTTGGTAACTTAATAATAAAGTCCTATAATATAACTTCCTATGGTCTTCCTGGTATTTTGATAGGTTATAGCCCTCCGTACGGCTTGTGCCTTATTAGTTTATTTCTTTAGTAATCTAGATATTCTTTTATAACTTATCTCGCTAGCCCCTAGATTTCTTAAATAATATACTCCTCTTAAAGCCTTAATACTAGTCCTATAGACCTATTATGTCCTTATATTATTCCCTTATGGAATTCCTTAACAAATTCTTCTGCAATAGACTTAGGCACATACGTTACTTCTCTGTTTTTGTATTGCTCTAAGTCTAGATCCTCTACCTATGCTTCTTAGATCTTCTATATCTAATTACTTTTTAGTAACTTATAGATCTAACTTTCCTTAGTTGCTGCGATCTTTGGATAATTATACCTAATTAATCCATTTTAATCCCTTTATAATAAAGCTCCTAATAGCTTCTTATTACTTTATAGTTTAGCCTTTCTGCTTAGAGCGTCTGCTTGTGCATTATCTATACCCTTAGTATGCTAAATTTCAAAATAGTATTCTATAAGCATTTCCGCCCATCTAACCTATCTTTGGTTGAGTTCCTTTGTTATTAGAAATCCTATAAGGTTCTTATAGTCTATCTTAACCATAAATGGTTTCTCTGTGCCTTGTAAGAATACTCTCTATTCCTTAAATACTGTAACTATACCTAATAACTCCTTGTTGTAGATGTTATAGTTTAACTCTAGTGGTATCATTTTCCAACTATAGTACGCTACTGGATGCCATGCGTCCTAATGCTTCTATAGTAAACATACTCCTAGTGTAAAGTCTAATACATCTATCTTAACAACCGTTTCTAACTTTGGTTGGTAGATCTTGAGGATTAGTTCTTAGGTAAACAACTCTTTGAGTTCCTAGAATAGCTCCTTCTATTTACTACCCTAAACCCACAGTTCCTCTTTCTTTGTTAGTCTTATAAATAGCTTAATACTCTTTAACTATTGTGCTATAAACCTTCTATAGTAGTTATAAAACCCTAGAAATGACCTTAACTGCGTAACATTTTCTGGTTTTTGCTAACTTACTATAGCTTTAACTTTCTTTAGGTCCATGCTAATTTTTCCTAGTTTAATAATAAATCCTATAAAATTGGTTTTTTTTATAAAGAACTCGTATTTCTTAATTGCTACTAGTATCTGTTCTTTCTATAGTCTCTTTAAGACCTATTTAACGTGTTCTCTATATTCTTTCTTATTCTCTAAGTAGATGATAATGTTATTAAGGTATACCATAATAAACTTATCTAGGTGTTCTCCTAATATACTATTAATTCGCTTCTAGAACATTACTAGTGCGTTTATAAGCCCAAATTGTATAACTAATGGTTTATATAGTCCTTCCTTTAACCTAAAGGTTGCCTTCTATTTGTCGCCTTCCTTAATCCTAATCTAATGGTACGCCTATCTTAGATCTACCTTTGTAAAGATCTTTACATTACCTATCCTATCTTAAATTTCGCTAATTAAGGGTAAAGGATACCTATCCTTTCTAGTAATACTGTTTAACTGTCTGTAGTCTATATACATCCTAAGTTTTCCGTTTTTCTTTGGGATAAATAGTACTGGATATTCTACTAATAACTATAATGGTCTAATATATCCCTTGCGTAAGTTCTCCTAGATAAACTCCTTAAGCGCTACTAACTCCGTTTTAGTAAGCTTATAGATTAGAAAGAACTTTAGACTTATTCCCTCTTCTAATTCTATCTTATAGTCCCATGCTATATACTCTAACAGCTTTTCACTTTCTAGTAACTATAACTTTTTACCATACTTATGGTATCTCTTTGGTATATAACTTAAGCCTCACTTAGTCTCTTTATATATCGCTCCGACTTGGTACTATACCAACTTAGTTTGCTGTCGCACTTTGCGCTGTTAAGTATCCTTAATATTGACCTAACCTATAACCTAATCGATCTTTAGATTGTACTTCTATAACTAAGGCATTCCTAATATTGCCTTATCCTGTCCTAACAGTAGGATATTAAAAGACATTCTAACTAGTCTTCCTTTAATAGTTAACTAAATAGGTCCTGTTTTGAGATTAATAATACTTCCTCTATAGGCTATCTAATCTCCTAAAATTATTGTAAGTGGATATGGGTGTTTTTTTTATCTGTATGGTAACCCCATCCTTTCTATTACTCTTGGTAATATGTAGTTCCTAGTTGCTCCACTATCTACCAACGCTTTAAACTGCTAATCTTGCCATTTAGCTCGTAAATTTAGGTGTTAACTTTAAATTCCTTTAAGGGTCTAAGGCTCTAATACTAGTTCCCTCTAGTCCTATATACCTCCCTTTTTCCTAACTGTTGGCTACTAGATCCTGCCTATACTTGGTCCAATCTTAGCTAATACTTAGTTTATTTCTTTTCCTCTATATACTATAGATAAGTATTCTCTAGGCACTCCCACTACTATTATCTATCTAGGTATTCTTTTATAAGGAATCTTTCTAGTTAAAGTATTAAGTCCCCTTAACCTTGTACTTCTACTAGGTGCTATCTATATATATACTTAGTGTTTCTAAACCGCTTTTTCTCTAGTGCCCAATATATCCTTACTAGGTACTTCCGGTTCTTGTCTTTTAGTGCTCTATATATATTGCATATATCATCCATACAAGCTATCTACGATAGTGTATAATGCACTATATATTTTAGGTTAATTCTTAGTTTATCTTTGTCCTTAAGTTTAAACCTATACCTAGTTAACCTAACTACTAGTATCTTTACTGCAGGTACTAAGATTTGTTGCTTGCTTCTTTAGTCCCTAGATCCTTCTTCTAGGTTCCTTAATATTATAATTAACGCCCCTTTAATATAACTTATGCGTTTTTCTATAATGGGTTAGTTTTAGACAACTTTTTTATCTAGCTATATATAGAAATCTTCCTATTTGTTGTTGTGTCGTTGCCTATACCACTTTCCATATAACTGGTTTAGTGTATATGGTTTATCTATTAGAAAGTACCTTGTTATCACTATATTATAATATCCTTTAGTATGTCTTTCTTTAAACCTGGTTAGGATATTAAGATCCTCTTCTTATTCCAGTTCATCTAACTATTTTGCCCTAGGTATCCCTGCACTTGGCCTATTAATAACTCTTTATATAGGTACTCTGTCCCTTATATAACCTAGCATAGCTAACCTCTTATCTAGCTTTTGCTCTTGCTATATAATAATTCTTATCCTAAACTTATCTATAGTTTCTTATTTTCTGTGTCTTGCAGCTAGATCTTCGTAGTTGTCTTGCTTTTTAATCCTAGTATTAACTATTTAATCTTTAGGCTAAACACTGCATTTACCTAGGATTGCTGACGTTTTTATTCGTTCCCCAAACTTGTAGTTCTTAAACTTACGTCCTATATTTATTTGTTTATTACTAAACTAAGTTACTACTCTTTCCCATTAGTTTTTGTCTATTGTGGGTCCTTAGGTATATCTTATTTTATTTTAAGAATCTTAAGCTTCTTGCATCTCTTCTTGAGAATCTTAAGCCTATAGCCTTTTACCTTTATTAAGTAATAAGCTAGCACTAGCAGTTGTCTACTTACTTAGTTTCTTCTAAATATTACTCCTATTGTCTTATAAAGCGATGGAAATTATATCTAATAGTGTTATAATATCCGTTACTAAACCCTATTCTGTAATGGTCTTGGTTTCTACTTCTATTTTAACTTCTCTAAAGTCTATATGCTCCTAGTAAGCTGCCTTTATTACCTTATTATTAGTAAATACTTCGCCTGTGTTAAATTTATTGTCCTTAATGTCCAATCTATAAGCTAGTTCGTTGGTTCCTCTAAACTTAAATAATAATGGCTCCTATAGCTAATAGCTTACGCTATACTTAGCGTCCTTATAAATTTGGTATACGTTATTATAATAATACGCAAAACTGTTAATTGAACATTCTTTTATTTCTTACAGTACACTATTATCCCTCTATATATACGTGCCGTCTGCTGGCCTAGTTCCCTTTACTACGTGGTTACTTTAACTACCTTTATAGTCTCTGGCAAAATAACCTTGTTTTCTACAATTTATACAAGCCCTATCTTTAAACTATTTTTCTTGCTGTAGAGTCCGCCTAAATGTCTTCTGCTACTAAAATCCCTGGTTTAGCCTCTACTCCTAGGTCCTTTAATTACTTAATCCTTAACCCCTAGGTTTCCATAGTTTCCTTTCCTATCTTTAGGTTTCTTTAGTACTGCTTAGGTCCATTAGCTCTGCGCTATTTTATAGTTTTTAACTCTATATCTGTCATTGCGTACTCTGCGCCTTATATAACTATAGAACTCTATCTTACCCTTTCTTAGCTTGTTCCCTTTAATAGATCCTATTATTAATCTTTATTAACTGGTCTATTAACTCTCTTAGAGTATCTGTATCTTCTATTAGGATAATTACGTCTTAGACTTTAGCCTTAAGTCTCTGTTTATACTATGCTATAAGCGCCCTATTATTCCACTTAACCTATATGGCTAGTGTTTAAAACTGTGTTATATACTTAATTGCTAAAGTGCGTTGTACTAAGTTCTAAAGCTTTTATTCCGCTATGGTTATGGCCTCCAGATCTCTAAATATCTGCGTTAGTTATTCTATAAACCCATTCTAACTAGTAAATATATACCACACATTCTGGTTAGTAGTTGTCATGCCATTAGCCTATATTTCCATAAGATATAGTTTAAACCACTTAAGTGCCCTCCCTGTTAGGAACAATCCTATATAGGCTACTTAATCTAACAATATTGCTAACTTCGCTCCTTTCTGTATTACCTTAAAGTGCATCTATATAAGAAATCCCTTGAGCTTTAACTTCTCTCCTAAAAACCGTTTAATTAAAGGTAGCTTAATTTTTACTACTCTAATTCCATTAATACGTTCTTTAAGTATCCTATTATTGTTTTATAAGTGATTAACCATTTCCTATAACTGACCTTGCGTAACTACTTAAGAATCCCTATTGTCTATACTAGTGTCTCCTGGTCCTGAGGTTATGGCTGCTATCAACGCTATTATAACTGGTGCTTTAGGTGGTATATTATTCAATCTTATTTAATACCGTAACCTTGGTAGTGAATGTATAACGGAACCTTATAGCAGGAACTACAGTAGGTCCTATTATTAGGCTAGGTATATAGGTAAGAACAAATTAACAACATAATAATAACTAGTGGAGTGGTTGCCTAACAGATTAACTCTAATTATACTCTAAGATTTACTATAAGGAGAGAACTATCTACGGTAGGGACTAAGGTCCTTTAAATACATAACCATACTCCTAAGAAATCCTCTCTTATACGTGAGGTATGTATTATACGTATTATACGTAGACGTATACCACGTATACTCCGTATACTACGTATAACATTATATGACTCGCTTACCATTCCTCGTTACATGGTTCCACCGGATCCATCCTAGACCGTGCCTGTATTAACCAACTAGCTTCCGCCGACTCTTCTCCAAGTAGTCGTAACATCGTACTTAAAGCGTCCGTAACAGTGTATATAGCAGCTGTCTTGCCATAGGGGCCCTAAGCCCACGGCAGGCGGACAGGGTTGGCGCGCTATAAGGCGGCCTACTACGCCTAGGTAAAGGCGGGTAGGGCGGCGGCAAGTATAGTAGTAAGCACGGGCGCTGGAGCGGGAGCGGGAGCGGGGGCAGGAGCTAGAGCCAGGGCTGGGGCCAGGGCTAGTAATAGTAATAGTAGTGGTGGTTTAAATATATATAAGCTAAGTATATACTACACAGTATTCCCCCTTTTTTATATCTCCTTAAACCAACAGAACCTAAAGAAAAGGAGCTCTTGCTGCACCTAGCCCAAAAAGACCAAAACCAACCAAAAGAACCCTGAAAATCACCTAGAGAATCCCCCTAAGATGTATACATCGCAGGGGAGGCACACGTCGAACGACGGTGGTTCGCACTCGCGCGCGACCGCCAGAACCACGCCTAGCAATGGCCCTCCACAACAAAGACGGGCGAATACCACACTATAAAGCAGAAATACCTCTATTAAGAAAGCATCTAACAAAATATAAAGCCTATTAAACGCGTCTAGTATCTAGAATTGTGGGGGAGTAACTATTAGCTATAACAAACTAATATAGCTAGTAAAATAGCTCTGCCAGTCTAGCAAACCTTAGGCGCCCCTCTAGCAAACCCTTAATTAAATCCTCTAATAGCTAAGCAAAATTAAAAATAAATAATAACCCCCTTTACTAGCGAACCGCACCTGGGCCGCTATAGCTGCGCTTTTATAGCATAGGGAACCCACCTCCTATAAAACAACAACCGGGTATATAATTATAATATAACCAAACACAGAAAAAGCAGAGGGGCTTAAGGGATAATTAGAAATAGAAGTCCTTATAAAGATTTATAAAGAGGTCCACAACGCTATTATAGTCCAACACCTTAGGAGTGGAGATATTAGAGTTACCCTAAAGAACTAATAGGTAAAGGAACGAGCCGTAAGGGTAGGGGATAGGCTAGGTGAATATATTAGCATAAAAGTACTCTGTAAGGATTACCTAGTTAAAGTCCTAGCGGTTCCTATAAGCCTTAGGGTAGAAAAGGGACGCTAGGCAGATAATACAGCAATTATATAGGAAATAGTAAGACAAATGGAATACCTTATTTTAGGACTTAAGATTACCTAAATCTAATAGCTTTAATAGGAAAATATAAATTAAGCATATAATAAGAATAATAAGAGAATATAAGGGTCACTAGAGACTTGCTAGGGAGACATTAAACAAACGCATGGCTCCCTTATTGTTAGTATATATACACTAGGAATACAAAAACTCCTTATCCAAAAAGGAATAATTATAAATGGCCTTATATATAACATAAGACTTTATAACTACAGACTACACCTAGAACGATACTATCACTATATATAATAGGGACACACCCAAACCATATACGCAGCACAGGCGTGCTGCGGCCACTATATAGGCCCCTATAATATAAGACACTGCTCAAACTAAGACTAAATAAAATGTGTAAACTGCTACCAAAGCACACACAAGGCATAGGAGAGAGAAGACTACATTAAATATAGGAGACGGAAGGTAAGGGCTTAATAGCTACAGGAACAACTACACGCTAGGTTATATAAATGGAAATAACAGGCAATAAGTTAGGGGGACGTAGGTGCCTTCCTAGCGTTTCCTACCTTTAGTAATAGGGGGCTAGGCCAGCCATCCCAAGCCTTAATAGGCTAGAAGCGGCGCCACGCAATATTACCAGACCGAATAGGGATATAAGGGTTATAGGGAATACAAGGGTTATAGGGTACACAAGGGAGAGAACACCCTATAGGAAGACCCCTATGGATATCCACAGCAAGCTTAAGACCAGGACAACCAAGAATTAGACTTAACGCGGCAAATATAACATTCGCAGCCAACCTATAAAGGGCACACAGCCAACTAGTAAGATTAGGGGAAGAACTGGAGACAATAACAGATTTAGATATAGAAGCGCTAGTAGGAATATAAGACATAGGAATAGAAAGCTCTATATAAAATAAGTAGCAACTAGGGTATAGATATAAGAGATAGAAGTTCTAAATATCCTAGAGAAAGTGGAAATAGAAGAAGCGAGGAATAAAGGAGAGATAAAGGACCCTTACTAGGGGTCCACCACCTATCCATTATATAGTATAACTGCGGCAATACAAACCACCATTTTATAAGGCCCCTACTAGACAGTCTAGACCTAAAGAAATACTATATCCTTGCTATATAAGAGCCGTATTATAATACCTATATATAATTAACATACTGCCCCTAAGGATTCCAGCTCCTATACGAACCAAAAGCAGCTATACGCGTGTGCTTTATAATTAGTAAAGCTATCAGCCTATCCTTATAGTTATAGCAGGTAATTAACCTAGATATTACAGTTATAATAATCTAGATATATAGGGGACCGGTATAAATTATTAATGTATATAACCCTAGGGTTAAAGGCATCCCATAAACAGAGAACATTATATTAGTAATAAGCTTACTAGAAACCAAAGGCATAGAGTTTATTCTATTAGAAGATATAAACCTCTACTACCTATAGTAGGGAGGTATCTATATTACTGCTAACTAATAGGTAGAGTGCCTACTAAGAGCCATAGATATCTAGGGCCTTAAGCTAGCCACCCCCCCAGGAGTAATTATATGGCAATAAGGCACCGCTAGAAGTATAATTAACCTTATATTTATAGACAAAGGCCTATACTAGAGACTTAAAAGGTGTAACCCTAAAGAAGAATAGGCACTCGCCTTAGACTATATCCCTATCCAGATATAACTAGATCTGGATATTAAGGCGCAACTAAATAGTAAAAGATACGTAATAAGGAAGCTTAAGATAAACAGTTTCCTTAGTATAGTTAAATAATAACTTTAAGACCTAGAAGAAATCCACCTAATACCAAATAAGTAAGGCTTATTAGCTACCCCTAAGGAAATTAACCAAAGACTAGAAAGGATCCAGGCAGCAATTAAAAATAGGCTGGAAGAGCACTACCCAGTCTTAAAACTGGGCCCCTACGCGCGACACGCGTGGTCTGTATAATGCGCGGTTCTTATTACTAGCTAATAACGAGTAAGAAGGAAATACACAAGTAGCTACAACCCTAAAGATAAAAGACAATATAAAGACACAAGAAACCAGTTAAAGAATACCCTAAAAAAAGAAGCAAGGAACAACTAGAGACAGTTTATAAATAAGCACACTTCTAACCTAAGCCTCCCCTATAATAAGGGCCTTTGGGCCATAGTGAAATGGTTAAAGAAAAAGGTAGGGCGTCTAGTAGAAGACCTATACCTACCACCCCTATAAAGAGTAGGGGAAATATAGGCCACTAATAACAATGATAAGAAGGTAAAGATCCTTATAAAAAGGTTCTTCCCCTAACTGGCTCTAGTAGACCTTAGTAACATTATAGGTAAAACACTAGTAACTTGCCTATAGGTTAACAGCGATATAATAATAGAGGAAATGGCCAGAACTATTAGCCGCCTTTTAAATAATATAGCATTAGGACTAGATAGAATTCTAAATAAGGCCTTAAAAACCTATAGACCACTTATAGCACCTTAGCTTGCAGATATAGCTAAAGCATACTTTGCTATAGGCTACTACCCGCAACTTAGAAGATCTATAACAACGGTTATCTTATAAAAAGAAGGTAAAGCAGATTACTTAATCCCAGAAAGCTACCGCCCTATTGCCTTAGAAAACACCCTTAGTAAAATCTTAGAAAGGGTAATAGCGGACTATATAGTAGACATGGCTAAGGAACACGCCCTATTACTATAAAGTTAAATAGGGGTAAGAAAGAACCGCTTAACACTATTAGCACTTACGCTACTCGCTACCACCATTAAGTCTATATAGGCGATGCGAAGGGACTTCGTAGTATTAATACTTAGCTTAGATATTAGTAGTACCTATAATAATATACCCTATAAGCGCCTCCTATACATTCTTAGGGCAAAGGGCTTTCTAAAATAGATTATACAATTTATTTAAGGGTTTATAGGCTGAAAAGAAACATTATTAGTCTTTAACGGATACTAGAGCCCCCCTATTACAGTCGTAATAGGAATACCATAAGGATTACCCCTCTTGCCTATACTCTTCCTTTTCTTTATAAGTAACCTACTTAACTCCTTTAAGGGAGGGGTGACCTAGGGAATAGGCTTTATTAATAATATAAACCTAATTATATACGGCCCAATAGCCGCAGAGAATTGCAGAATACTAGAGAAAGCCTATAATACCTATATAGAATAGGCAAGACGACATAGAGCCCAATTCTTACTAGAGAAATACCAGCTAATCTACTTTATAAGAAAACGCAACTAATCTGCAGATCTCTAGCATATAATTTATATTTAAGGCCTTGGGGGTCAACCAGTTTAAGGCCTAAGGGTATTAGAAGTATGGGTAGACAGTAAGCTCTAGCGGAGCGCATATACGTTATAAGCGGCCCATAAGGGCCAAGCACAGTATATTATAATGTCTAGGATTGTTAATTCCACATAGGGTCTATGCTTTTAGAGGTTACGCCTACTATATACAGCAGTTGTCCAGCTAACCATAACGTATAGATCTAGTATTTGGGCCATAGGAGAATCCGAGAAAAGCCCCCCTAAATTACTCCTTAAACCACTCTAAAAGGTCCAAATAGCTTATCTCTGGAGTATAATAGGTGGGTATAAGCGAACGGCTATAGCACTGCTTAAGAAGGAAGCTAATATCCCCCCCCTATAATTATATATTAAAGCCGCTGTAATATAAAGGATGTAAAGGGAGCGTAACTCTAATGTTATAAAGTATATTAAGACACGCCTAAACAAACTATGGATTAACCTTAGGGTGCCCCATAGGAGAATAAACTAATAACCCTAAAGTAGGGAAGATATATTAGAGAAACAGGTAAAGAAAGTAGAAGAAGAATAGTACCGTGTTAGGGCCCAGGCCCATATAAAGGAGGAAGGGAGACGTGTAAGAGATTAGTAAAGATAATAGTAAGAGAGAGAAAGGAGCCAAAGTAGAGTATAAAAGAGCACCGGAAAACCATCTACCGTAATATAACACTGGTTGGACCAACACTAGAGAGGTATATAGGAGTTAAAGGTATAGAGGCTATTTTAGGCAAGAGGAACCCAAGCCGTAGCATAGTTAACGCTATAGGGGGTAAATATTTAAGGGCTCCGAGAAGGCCTAACAAAGGCGGAAAATATAATAGCAACACTCTTAAGAACAGAAATAATAGGACTAAAAGATTGGCTCTACTGGGTAGGTGTTTTAGTAGGTAGCCTAAGATGCGAATATAGCTGGCCAAGATAGATATTAAAACACGTAATACTGTTATGCCCCCTACATACTAACCGAGAAGTAATGCTCTTAGTAGCTGGCACAGAGAACTATAATACACTACTCTCAATATAAAAAGGTCTTAAGGCGGTTACCCAGTAGCTTATTAGCCAAAATGTACTAGACTAGTTCCGGGTTATAAAGGAAATAGTAATAGAAGGTAAAGGGGTAAGTACTAGGCGCCCCTTAATAACTCTATAGTAGTAGAGTTAAGTTTGCGATACTAGCGCGTCCATAGGCTTATTACGGTAGTAGTGGTTCCTAAAGAGGTTATAAAGCAAGGTAGTAGAGCACTATAGGTAACTTATAGGCGCCCTATATGCGAGTCCCAAAAGGCGGGGAGATGGATCACGGGGTTTTCTTATTTTCTTAAATAGAGTTTTCTCCCTATATGTAAATAAGGAGTAGTCCGCGTGGGCCCAATAGGGATCCAAATCGGACGTTAAGCAATGAATAGTTATTATATACTATACAGTTATTAATACTTACAGCTCCTCTCCTAACTCCCTACCACTAAACTATTTATTATCGTCGTTGTTGTTATTAGCGGCGGGCGACGGCGGTAGCGCTAGCGGTATTAGTGGTGCTGTCACTGCTACTGCTGTTGCTATTGCTGTTACTACTACTACTGTTACTGCTGCTGCTGCTAGGAGGGGAGGGTAAGGACGGTAGCAACAGGGGAGAGGGCTATTTAAATTAGTTAGTTATATCTTATAGTTAATAGTTATTGTTACTAATACTTATAGCGTCTCTAAACGAAACCTACTGGAATAAAGCTAGCGATAAGGAAGCGGGCCCACGGCCGCAAGTATTCTCTCCTTATTAAGGAGGATATTAGATAGGCGCGCAAGCACCCAAATAGTAGGAGGAGTTATTTAGAAAGCTTTTTTTTAAAAAAAAAAAAAAGCTTTAATTAAAGAGGTGGTTAATAGATATAAGTTTAAAGATAAGGTTTCAAGTTATCGTTACTAGGCGAGATTTAATATTATTTACCTTTATTTTAGTATTCTTTACCAATAAGAATAATTCTCTAAATTACTATAGAATCCCTATAAACTTCTATAAACTTCTGCGAACTCCTATAAACTCCTAGGCTAATTAGAACTGCGTATAAACTCCTACAAACTCCTATAAACTCCTAGGCCAATTAGATGTCTATATTTCTATATAAAAGTTCTTGTTTCTCTTTTGGGTTGCATGCCTTATGCGCCCTCTCTTCAAGATAGGTATAAAGGTTAGTATTTTACCTGCATTTAGATCTCTTTCTGCTAACGGCAACTGACGTATTAATAGGGTAGTAGGCTCTATGCTATTACACCTTTATCTTTTTCTTTTTTAACTAGGAGTCGTACTTTTCTAAGTATCTAATATATTAATAACTGGCTGCTAGATATCTAACCGGCTGCTATTAGGGCTATTCCTAGTAACGTCTTCTCCTTATATGCGAGCTTGTTTAAGATGTTTTATAGCATGCCAAATACCTTCGGATATGCTATTAGGTGGGGTAGGTAAGGTTAATAATGGTAATACTAGTGTACCAATAACACTATTAACCTATTCTCCTAGTCGTGACGTTAACGGCGGCGTACCATCTCTTACTATACCTGACGACGTACACTTATTTACTCCGGCCGTCTCAATTGCGCGTATTTGTGCAGCCCTTAACGCCTCTTGTTTTGTAACCTAGGTAGCAAGGGTATTATTCCTTTTGTAAATAGCTGTGGTATAATTAGATACACTGGTACGAGATTCCTAACTATACTGGCCTTGTAACTCCTATAGCTGCTATTATTACTTTTTTGCAAGTCTTACATCCTTTATCTTAGTATATAAATTGTTAACCTCCTTAATAAAGTACTGAAGTTGCTCTATTAACAGTTGCCTAGATTCCTCTCTATAAGGCCATATCTAAAGTAGAGGAGCTTTAGCACAGAGATAATTAAAGGTTAGCGTGTCCTAAAAGTCCGGTCCTAGTTTATACGTATACGCAAGCTGCTAGCGGCATATTGTATCTATATACGCAGATGGCGGCATAGGGATGCGCCTATATATACTGCTATACAATGCTTCTGCCTGCGTGGTCGCCTATTTATTAATAAGAGTTAGGGTAAGATAAGCTCGCGTACTATTTCTTAGCTAAGTAATTGGTTGTAGGATATCTGGAGCCTAAGTAAGAGTTGGAAGTAGTGCTAGATTGCAACAACTGTAATATTAATCCGGCGATACGCGGGTAACCTAAACTTATAGTAGTAACTTATCCTCGCTAAGGTAAGTTAAAAAGGCCTTCCAATAGTATATACCGTTAATTATTTCTATCTATATAGCTAACAGCCTAGCATAATAAGATATTTCTGCCTTATTCCAAAATTTAGTTATTATAGCTTCGTTAATAGGAGTAGGAGCCTGGCTTAAAGCTAATATCTAAGAGGAAATACTTTCTATATTACTTACATCACCGGGCGTATAGCCGTTGGCTAGTTGACTACGCGCTATTGCTTAATTAGCTAGTAGTCGATTCTAATATAGCCTATAAGTGGTCTTCTAAGGTGCGTCTGGTTATAACTATAGCTGTTTAATTTCTGGTCTATTAACACCTTTCGTATTAAAGGCCTAATACGGCAGAAATATATAACCTTTGCTAGTCTGACTATAGCCCTGTCTACCGCAATTAAGACGCTGCTATAGATCTGCAAGACTCTTTATAATTAGAAACTTCTAAAGCCCTACCTATTTAATATCTGGGACATTAATACCCATGCTAAGAGAGGTTGTTGCCACTATAATCCTTATAGACGATAAGGATTTCTTAAACTCTTTATATTAAGTAGTACGATTACACTCTTAAATATATACAGTATATACCTAAACCACATTGGTAACGCAACAGGCTTTACTATTAGCATTGGTAGTATACTGTTTATTAGGTGTAAAGGTTAAAGTCTTTACAAGAAGTGCTCTTTAGAGGTATACCGCTGCTTCCTAGATAGACTAATAACCGTCTATAAAGATAATCGTCTTTGGTATTTACTCTGGGACTGCGGTATCTAAATCTATATATGCGTCTAATAGGAAGTATAGTATATCCTATAAATCTACCTTGCCTTTACTAAGCGGCAGTACGCAGATTAAGACATTAGGGCGATTTATAGAAATCCTAATAACCTTAGTTTAGTATATACGGTCACCTATAAAGCGGAAACTGGTATTGCTAAGAACTAGTTGTTCTTCCTCCTTATTAAGTATAGCAGAACAACTAAACTAAACTATATCCTAATAAAGTATTGTCCGTAGCTTGCCTAATATTATAAATGCCAGTTGGAACGTTTCCTATTGCTTTACTAGATAACACTTATTAATTATAATAAGACTAACTCTAGCCTGCAGTTCTGTGCTCTTTAATGCATCCTAGAAAGACTTTAACGAGGCCTACTTAGGACCAAGGAGTATATATATATACACACCATCCTTTATTTTTGTAATTAGCGCCTTATCTATCCTTCTACTCTTGGAATTAATAAGATACGGATTAGAACTATTAAGCCTCTAAATATTATCTAACTATTTATTACTAAGCTTGCTTAGTGGGATTAACTAGATAGTAATCTTACCTATTAAGATTAAAAAAGTATAAAAAATAAGACTCTTTCCAAAACCCATATATGTAATAAGAAGTGTATCACTAAAACCAAATATTAGATATCTTAAGGTGCGCACCTATTTAAAATAAGGAGTTTAAGGGCGGCCTCCTGGGTTTATATACTGTAGTATTTATTAAAGGCATACTTCTAAAACGACTATCTATAATAGAACATTTTCCTTACGCTAAGCTTTCTTAATAATAGATGGTAATTCTTCTAGGTTTATTAAATTGATTGCTATAATACAACTTAGTTGTAGTGTTAGGCGCAAACAAACCTCTATCCCGCCTACCCCGCCCACCTCGCCCGCCCTGGTCTTCCGCTAACCTTTGTACCATTTCTTCCTATAATCGCGATTTTTTTTAGCCATCTAATTGGCTTAGGAGTTTATAGGAGTTCGCGGGAGTTTGTAAAAGTTTGTAGGAGTTAAAAGGAATACAAATTAGCTGTGCTCTAATTAGTAACAGGTGGTATATATAGAGGAGTAACGCCAGACGCGCCCTAGGGTCTGTATATAAGCGATCTAATTGGCCTAGGAGTTCGCAGAAGTTCGTAGAAGTTTATAGGAGGTTATAAGACTTAGCTAGCAACAAAAGTAGACGTAATATAGTTGTGGTGTAGATGGTAGTAGGAGGAACGGTTTATAGGTAGTAAAAACATTTAATTCTAAAACACGGTTAAGGTTTTGTATAATATATCTCATGCCTTTAACTGCGTTATAATTAGCTTTTATATGTATAGAATTAAAGATTATTACCTTAAGATTAAAATGCATTAAACAAAGCATTAATAACTGTTGGTGGGGTCTTAGTAGAGCCAGTTAAAGTTAAAATGCGCGATCTAAAACATTTGATTCTCACCAAAGCGACTCCTATAAGCTCTCAGACGCTCCGCAGAAGATTTTGTTAAGTGATAGGGGGTGCGCAGGGGGCTGATACTAGTGCGCTGTTCTAATTGGTTTAGGAGTTTGTAGGCGTTTTAAAGGGTCTATATATTATCCTGTGTCACGGAACAAATCTTCTACGGAGCGTCTGATTTATAAGATAAGCTAGGTATGATTTTTCTCAAATCCTTAAACCACGTGATGCGATGACTAACATTTCGAGGGTTGAAATTTGCTTAACAGGGCTGCTACAAAAACCAATCTACCTCCTTCATGCTCCTACTACTTATATAAGCTCCTGAAAATTGATAGTAATGATCTAGTATTCCTATTGCGTCTATGTCTTATGCAAATCGGCGTAAATCGCAGCCTAGACCTCACCGTCCTATCCTATTATCCTGTAAGTATCAGCATCCCTTATTTAAAGGCTCTAATAGACTCGCCGAGAGAGCATACTCTCTACCATAATAACAGCGCTATTTTTATATTTTGTTTCAACCCCTTATAATCACACAGTGATTATACACTAGCTTTATACATCTAACCATTCATCTATTCTCACTACATTTTTATCTTTAGGTATTGCTGAGGGTATATACTAACAGACCTTTAGAGCTGTTAGATTGGCTTTAGGGTCGTAGGTAATTATACAGAGGACGGCCTAGAAAGAGATTTCTCCTTCCTATTTAGGAAAAGCGCAATTTTAGTGCCAAGACCCCACCAAAATATACTAAATTTTGACTTTAAGCTTTGTAAAAGCAACTCTACACTAACTTTTTGATAGAATCTACTTACCTAATTGCTTATAATATCCTTTATATACCTTCTACTGTTTTCCCTACTATTTTCAAGCCTAAAATGCCTTACTACGGCCTTGCGACGAGGGCGCAGGCCGTAGTAATGAAGGCTTTAGGTACACCCCTAAAACTAATTACTTAAATTACTGGGATTAGCGGTAAGCATGTTAGTAACCTAGTAAAAAAGGCAGTAGAGAATGGTTAGATGTTACGGACAGCTTAAGTACGATGTTACGACTACTTGGAGAAGAGTTGGAGGAAGCTAGTTGGTTAATACAGGCACGGTCTAGAATGGATCCGGTGGAACTATATAACAAGGAATGGTAGCTAAGGTTACGTAATGTGATCTATATGATCTATGTAATCTATGTAATCTATAACAGAGTAAACAGAGTACACATACCTTACGGAGCGAAGGGATTTCTTAGGTGTATAATTGTGTATTTAAAGGACTATAGTCCCTACCTAGATAGTTCTCTCTTTGTAGTAAATCTTAGAATATAATTAGAGTTAATCTGTTAGGCAACTACTCCACTAGTTATTATTACGTTGTTAATTTATTCTTACCTATATATCCAGCCTAATAATAGGACCTACTGTAGTTCCTACTATAAGGTTCCGTTACACATTTACTACTAAGGTTATAGTATTAAATAAGATTAAATAACATACTACCTAAAGTACCAGTTATAACAATGTCGACGGCAGCCACGACCTTAGGGTTAGGAGATACCAGTATAGCGGACACAGATTCTCAAGTAGTTACATAAGGTTAGTTATAGGAAATGGTTAATTACTTATAAGATAATAATAGGATACTTAAAGAATGCATTAATAGAATTAGAGCAGTAAAGGTTAAGTTGTGACGGCTTGCTGCCTCACAGGTATGGATCTCGGTCGTACGTCGGTGGACGGATCAAGGTTGTTCCGATTGTGTACTTAGTTCTGCTGCGTCGCTGCCTCTGTAGCTCCTCATCTTAGTCTACTCAATACATAGCCCCTTATTGTTGCTTGATCTATCGGATCGCTTCCACGGGAAAGCTAGCCGTGACATTAGACTAAGATCCCTA
>Ga0307507_10002460_pt1 | contig 38741 bp, 10 predicted proteins | sample 7_EM_MG_FD_207223 | JGI IMG/M metagenome (GOLD analysis project Ga0307507, IMG submission 207223) | Populus trichocarpa ectomycorrhiza microbial communities from riparian zone in the Pacific Northwest, United States - 7_EM | ecosystem: Host-associated > Plants > Roots > Unclassified | place...
AAAGGCGGGGAGACGGATCACGGGGTTTTCTCAAATAGAGTTTTCTCCCCACATGTATATAAGGAGTAGTCCGCGTGGGCCCAACAGGGATCCGAATCGGACGTTAAGCAATGAATAATAATAATATGGACGTTTAATTGATTAATTGTACGGGCGTTCGTGCAGGCGTTCATATGGGCGATCGTGCAGACGTTTATAGAGCCGTTCGTAGAGCCGTTTATAGAGATAATCGTACGGCGATTAATCGTATGGGCGTTCGTACGGCCAATTGTAGAATATTCCTAGTATATTAGTACTGCGTGTTAGTAGAGCTTTAGAGCTCTTATTAAGCTTCAAGTGGAGCTCTAAGTAGAACTTTGAGCTCAAGGGGGAGACCCCCTTGGACCCCCCCTACGCACTACGTGCTCTATTTACTGCGTAGGCAGAGCTCTTGCAGAGGCTTTGGTAGAGGCTTTGGTAGAGCTTTTAGTAGAGCTTTTGCAGAGGTTCGTACGGAGGTTCGTGCGGAGCTTTTGTAGAGCTTTGGTAGAGCTTTATGCAGGGCTTTGATAGAGCTTCGAGCAGAGCTTTAATAGAGCTTTGTATAGGCGTTTGTGCAGGCGTTTGTGCAGGCGTTTATATAGGCGTCCGTGTAGGCCTTCGTACGGACGATTGCATGGGCAATTGTAGACGTTCGTAGAGACGTTTGTAGACGCTTATAGAGACGTTTATACGGGCGTCTGATTGATTATATAGGCATTTAATTGATCGATTGTAGGGCCATACGTAGAGACGACCGTATGGGCGTTTGTAGAGACGTTTGTATGGGCGTCTAATTGATTATATAGGCATTTGATTAATCGATTATAGGGCCGTATGTAGAGACGATCGTATGGGCGTTTGGCTGATTGATTGATCGGTTGACTGATTGATTATATAAGCAATTTTAGAGACGTTCGTACGGGCGATTGTGTAGACGTTTGTAGAGCCGTTTGTAGAGCCATTTATAGAGCCGTTTGTACGGACGATTGTACGGGCAATTGTACGGGCAATTGTAGAGCCGTCGTAGAGGTGTTTGTAGAGACGTTTGTAGAGACGATTGTGAGACTTCCTAGTGTATTAGTGCTGCATGTTAGTAGAGCTTTGGAGCTCCGTATAGGGCTTTAAGTAAAGCTTTAAGCAGAGCTTCGAGCAGAGCTTCAAGGGGGAGACCCCCTTGGACCCCCCTGCGCACTACTCCATTTACTGCGTTGCCAGTACACTGGGTGGGTAGAGGTGCTGCAAAGCCTTTAGTAGAGCTTTTGGTAGAGCTTTTGCAGAGCTTCGTATGGAGCTTCGTACAGAGCTTTTGCAGGGCTTTGGTGGAGCTTTTGCAGAGCTTTGGTTAAACTCAACGTTTTGAAGTTCGTCACGTGGATTCTGCCGTAACTTACCGCGCGCTATATTTTTTCTAACCAATTAGAAGCCAGCTTGGCGGGAGTTTGAATTCCAGGACCCGAATATATAGACCACTTGTACCTTGGGTCAATAATATTTTGATGTTCCAATATTTTGAAGTTTGTTACGTGAATTCTGCTACGACTTACCGTCCGCAAGTTTTTTTGAACTAATTAGAAGTAGGCTTGGCAAAGTTTGAATTCTAGGACCCGAAAATATAGACCACTCGTACCTCGGGTTAATAAGGGGTATGTAAAGGCATATATAGAGGCTGTTGGGAATATAGTGGGGACCCAATGGTGCTTAGGACGATTTATATAATTAGAAAAATCAAAGTCCTGCTAGGAAGTCTACTAGGAGCCTACTAGGAGGCCTTTAGGATTTTAATACCCTAATAATAATAAATGCAATAATACTAATAATATTTATTTTATAGCCGTAAGCTAGCGTAATACTAGCGTATAGCTTTAGGGCTTAGCTAATATAGTAGAAAGCCGGCCCTGGGCTCTAGGGGGTTAGCTAATATAGCGAAAAGCTAGCCCTAGGCTCTAGGGGGTTAGCTAATATAGCTAAAAGCTAGCCCTGGACCCTAGGGGGTTGGCTAATATAACGGAAAGCTAGCCCTAGGCCCTAAAAACACTTTTAGCAAAACTAAATTTCCTATACCACTTCCTGTTTTCCTAACAAATTATTATATTCTAGACTTTTGCCTTAAAGTCCCTGCCTATATTATACTATAAGCGCCCTATTATTCTATTTAACCTATATCGCGAGCGTTTAAAACTATATAAGGGGGTAATATGAATGGGTCAGACGCCCCCTTTGCTAGTATGGTAAACAAAATAACCTGGTCCCGCTATGTCACTTTGGACTCGCTTATTTCTTGACTGGTACTAGCAGGGGGGGCGTCTGAGGCATTGATGTTACCCCCTTGTATTATATACTTAATTACTAAAGTATATTAACGTACTCTATAAGCGAGTCGCGAATATAAGCGAGTCGCGAACCTTAAAACTTACCAAAAATTGGCAAAATCGTACCTTAGTATCTCAACAACCACTTAATAATAATTTCTAATAATTTGGATTTAGACTTTTATATATACTCTATAGCTTCTATTAAAGTTATATAGTAAATGGTTTAGTAGTTTTTAAGATATAGTAATTTGGCCTTATTTTGGCCCCCAAATTTTAATATCTTAAAAACTACTAAACCATTTACTATATGACTTTAATAGAAGCTATAGAGTATATATAAAAGTCTAAATCCAAATTATTAGAATTTATTATTAAGTGGTTGTTGAGATACTAAGGTACGATTTTGCCAATTTTTGGTGAGTTTTGAGGTTCGCGACTCGCTTATATTCGCGACTCGCTTGTAGAGTATGTTATACTAAGGAGTTGTTCGGTTGCGAGGCTCTATATTGTAACGGAACCGGAGCTCAAATGTGAAAATGAGGGTGTTGTTCGGTAGATCTGACGCCGTTTGAATATGGAGCTCCTCCATATCGGTAAGCGCGTCAAATTTGCAAGCTATACCATATATAGTAGTTGTAATGAGGTTCTTGGCACCGTTTCAATATGTAGCTTCGAGCTCCCGTTACATATTCCGTTACAATCTGGAGCTCTCGCATACGCGCCCAAGTGACGACTTCTTATAATATGGCGACTCCACACACCCCAATCGCGATACTGCTGTCGCATTTGCAAGCCTTATATAATGTTATTTTCTTAACCTTCGTGATCGCGATGGGCTTATTTCCGGGGGGCCTTCGTACTCTGCTGCGGCTCGTACAGAAGGTTGGCGAAGGTGTAGAAAACGTTAATGGACGAGAGGGCGTTGGTTAAGGGGGAGGTTCCATTACTACACCAAGGCAGGGAGTCGCGATAGAGGCCTAGTGGCACACAAAGACTCTTCTTCTTTATCCAATGTCTTTGTATCAACCACGCATAGTTACGTGTACGTAGCCTTCTTAATTACTACCTCGTTTAGTGCATTGTATCCCGGCTCGTGTCTACTCCGTGATAATACCTTATACACGTCCACCTGTTTCCACCTGTTTCCACTGACGCGGCAAGAAGAGACTGACCGTGAGACGATAATCTGATGACAATCTGCCGGCAACCTATAGCAATCTGACGGCATTCTGCTATATTCTGCCAAGTCCACTAAATCCTGCCAAGTTCTGCTAAGACCGCTACTTAAATCCTATTCTGCTCCGTGTATATGTCGACCAAGCAACTAAACTAACGATATATACCCTTTCTTCCCGTTTCCTTACCTTCTCTCCTTACGCAACGTCTTGACGTTATTATATAGTTTATATACGTAGCCTAATAATATCTACTTTGCTATATATTATCGTCACTTATACTTACTCTATAACACTACATTGCGTTAAAAACCTATACTCCGCCCCACCCCGCCCTGTCTAAAATACAGAACGACCTTAAAGCCCCTATAACAGCCGCTGACATTATATCCGCACTCTAAGAGTAATTGGTAAATATGCAGAAGTCTTTTATAGACGCCCTTGCACAGAACTAGGCCGCTATAGCTAAATAATAAGCTAAATAAGAAGTATGGCACTAGGAATTAATTAAAGCACTTTAAGAAGAAGTCCGCACCCTTAAGGCACTTACGTTAGGGCCCTAAGACCGAATACTAGCCTAAGAGGCTGCTAACACGCCACTTATAGATAAGATAAAAATGACCGAATCTGGACCTAGCTTATTGGGTACGAACCTTAAGCTAGCTACGGATATTTATCCCGTAAATCCGTCTACTGCACTATAATAATCTAAAAAACTACCAGACCCCCTAGTATTTACCAGTAAATAATAAGAGATTTAATTATTCTTAAGCTAACTTAAGAATAAGCTAACTAGTAATGCTAACTGTTACCTAACTAAAGCTAACCAACTCTACTACGCCCTAAGTTAACTAGGAGGAGACGTAGCTAACCTTATTAAACCTCTTCAGCCAAACTTAGTACAGAGCCTAGTTGTACTTCTTAAAGCTATATATAGTAACCCGAACCGCCAAGCTACTGCTTAAAGGAAGATAAATTATATAACTTAAAAAAAGAAAAGCTTCTTAGTATACTTCTCCGAATTTAACTATTACGCAAAGGAAATAGGCTAAAACGACTCCGTACTAGTTAATAGCCTTATTAAATCCCTAAGCCCTAAACTAAAAACCTCCCTAATAGGTATAAACCTACTAGGAGCCCTTAACGCCTACGCAAACATTATTAATAAACGGTATAATAATATACTACGCCTAATACCTAAGCCTACTCCCCAATATAATATAATAACTCTATAAACGTCCACTAAGTTATTGTCGGTATATATATTCGTTTCGTATATTACGTGTATAAAGTACGTAATCTACGCGACGCGTATATATATCATCGGGACGTATAGATAGAATAAGAAGAATCTAACTACACACCACACTATACGTATATTACGTCTATTGCACTGTGTTAAAGCATACCAACACTGATTAGTGAGCGCGCACAGATCAGGAAACACGCAGATAGCTTAAAAGACAGTTATACTGTCTACCTTACAGCAGATTAGAAGATAGTTATACTTATCCACCTTTTGTATTAGCCTATTTCAGTTAAAAAGAAGAAGAGAAACCACTTAGGAGTACTTATTTGGTATCCACAACAACTTCTAGACATCTTGTTCTATCTATTTTAGAAGAATTACTGCGCAAAACACCTTACCCTACTTAAACAACTCAAACCGCCCCCTTAACCGCCTCCTCAACCACCTTCTTAACCGCCTCCTTAACCGCCTCCTTAACCGTTCCCCTACCTTTACCCTATAAACACCCTTACCTACCTAAATAATATATAAAATACAAGATGTTAGGAACAGAGAAAGACTAGAAGGAAGAAGCAGCTAAATAGGAAGATAGAATTAACTTAACAGAAGTCACCAAGGACGAGCTGACCAACTATGTATGATGTAAGATGTATGTATATACGGAGATACACGACTAGCTAGACTTAACACTCTAGGAATTATTCTAGGGAGATTTCAAGGACTTTACAGTTAATATCTTTACGCAAATCCACTTATACTGGCTTTAGAAACTATATAATTGTCCAAATACTAGAGGAGTATAGGTTAATACTAACTACAAACAAGGCAAATTACTCCCTTAATTTTTATATAATATAGTATAAGAAGAAGACCAAACGGAAGGGACTAGAGAAGAGATAAACGCACTTAAGAAAAAGTTTAACACTGGCATTAAGTCAAGAAGTATCTAGTATTATAAGATATATAGAACTCTAGAAGAGCAATAAGCAAGACGTTCCTTAGTGCCTATGCTTTCCACTATACCTTAATCTATAATTACCTCTACCTTTATACTATCTGTTATGCCTTAACCTGTAATAATAATATAGTAACTTTACGAACAACCTATAAACAAGGAGAACCGCCCTATTACTATAACTGGCTATAGAAAGGAAATTGCGAATATAGCTAAGATACATATAGAGAAGTAGAAATATGGTGGTATAAATAAAAGCCTTAACTATAAATTGATAATATTCTATAATATCTATAATTAAGTGGACGTACCCCAAGAAGCTTACCTTAAGGCATTCCCTACTATGTTAAAAGGACTAGCTCTAAACCACTTTTATATAAACCAATTATCCTACCTTCTATTTGCCAAAGCTTATAAGCACCTTTGGAATTTCTTTAAAGGACTAGGATTTTAATGCAAGAACCTAGACAAGTGGAATACTATTATACTTATAATAGTAATGGCAGAAAATATAGACAAGTCTATAAGCGAATGCCTCTAATTGCTAATCCACAGACTTCGTTAACTATAGTATGGCCTTAGATCTACCTTATAAACCATGGACTTCCTTTATAATAAAATCGTCACTTTGTGCTAGGGAATACTAGTATATAGATATGCAGTCTCTGACCTATTAGATAACCTTAAACCCCTTATTAACAAACTCTAATTATCTATTATAGTATACAAGAAAGAGCATGCGGAGAAGATATAAGCTTTCTTTACGGACCGACAATTCTATAAAAGAGATAATAACTATGACCGTAATAACCGTAGCAACCCCCTATATAACCGCAACTAATAGAAACTATGTTGCTTTGTATATAATAAGGAAGGATATTGCTTATAGAAATATATTAAAGAGGAGCAAGAAGAGTCTAAGACTAAGTTTAAAAATAAGTTTAAGGACCGCTTTTAGGAGCAAATAAAGTAATATATTATGGACTATAAAGGCAATAATAATAAGGACAATAACGAGAACGACAAGATTACTAACGCATTTAATGCTCTGGTAATTAACATGGACCCTAACACTCTACTAAATAAGGATAACTAGGCTATAGTATACTATACTTTATACGGTGAGATTAAACTAGATAATGTAATTGCTATAGCTTTAGAACTGGCTAATAGAGCTTATAGCCACGTAGTCACAACCATTAATACTATAATAGATGCATTTACTACTAATATAGACCCGTTTGCGTATAATATAACCTTACACTACACCTTAATAAAGTTTATAGGTGTAATAATTGATACTAGAGCCTCTAAACGTTCTATAATAGGATATAGTTAGTTTCTTATACTTTAGAAGATTAATAAAGTATAGTTAAACAAGTCTATGAAAGGCATAGTTAGCGTATAGTTTAGAATAGGTTCTACATCCTCTATTGGTTCTATTAAGGTAGATATACTAATAGGTACAGTAGAGTTTTATATTATTAAAGTTAACACCCCTTTCCTGCTTTGCCTAGCAGATATAGATAACTTATAAGTATACTTTAATAACCTAAAGAATGTCCTAATAACCCCCTTAAAGACCGTACCAGTTGTACGCTGATTTAGACACCCGTTTCTACTATAGGATACCTTGTTATATGTGTTTATTATAGAGTCCTTTAACTAAAACCCATGCTACTTAACTGATATAGAATTGCGACGCCTATACTGACGCTTTAGACACCTGTTAATAGAGCGACTTAAGAGAATATTAGACCGCGCTAGCTATAAAAATAATGCTAATTAAAAGATACTTAAGCATATCACCCGCTACTGCTTATACTGTTAAAAGTATGGAAAGTTACCAGGTAGATTTAGATTTACCTTAAATAATAACGTTAATTTTAACTACTGCATTATTGTTGACATTATATACATTAATAGCAAGCCTGTACTTTATATTGTTGATAAAGGCACCTAATTTTAAATAGGCAGATGGCTATAGAATATTAGTGCTAAGTATATATGGGATATGTTATAAGTGTACTAGATTAACACATACCTAGGCCCCCTAGATATAATTGCATATAACGTAAAAAAGAACTTTATTAGTAGAGAGTTTAAGCAATACGCGGTTAATATAGGCACTAATATAAAGAGTGTACTAGTTAAAGCTTACAACTTAATTAGTATGGTAGAGCGTTACCACAGCCCCTTGCGATGTATATACCATATTATCACTTCTAAGATACCAGGAATTAATAAAGATATGGCACTGTAAATGGCCTTTAAAGCAATTAATGACTTCATAGGACTAGACGGCCTAATACCCACGCTGTTAGTATTTGGAGCGTACCCCTAAATGATAGAGTCCAATGCACCTTTACCTATAGTGATATAGTGTGCGACTGCATTTAAGAAAGCTATAGAGGAAGTGAAGAAGATATAAGCGGAGCACTAGGTTGCAGATGCACTTAATATACGTAATAGCCCTAGCACTACCGTAATTTATAATCTACCCCTTAACTCTTTAGTATTAGTCTGGAGAGAAGGCAAAATAGGATAACCTAGATACTGGGTAGGACTATATAACCTACTAAATGTTAAAGGAGAAATGTGTGCTATTAACCTACCTAGTGGCCCTATAAAGTTCCGCAGTACCACTATTAAACCATACTTAATAGACCCTAGAAATATTTACGTTAAAGATATTTAAGATAACGGCACCTAAGTTGATAATATCTAAGTTAACAAAACTGCCTATACATGCGAACCGTCTATAGAAACAGTCTCTATATAGAAACCGTCCCTTACTAAAACTGGAGAAGTATAACTACCTTGCTAGGGAAGAGGAAGACCCTGTAAGTATCCCCTTTACGTTAATACTGCTAACATTACTATATTCTTATAAGAGGACAGCAACTATAAGCAGTTTAAAATGTCCCATTAAAAGGAAATTATAGAACTAATTAAAAAGGGCGTATTTAAGATAATTAACCCTTAGGACATACCCGCAGGAGTTAGAATCTTTAACTTATAATTTATAGATAAGATTAAGAACCCTAGTACTAATAAAGCCTTTAAGAAATTAAGACTTATTGTCTAAGCGTACAACAATCTTAAAAAGGGCATTGTACTAACCCAGTTACCTACTATTTAATAAGTTAGCCAACGCCTTATTCTATGCATTGTAGCAATACTATAAGGCAACGGCATATAGTTATACCTATGAGATATCTCTTAGGTGTATATTCAATTTCTTACAAAGCTGAATTAAGACTTCTATATCTGACCACCTTATAAGTTGGGAAGCCAACTAGGCATTGGAAAGAACTTAATCTTAAAGGTGATTAAGCCTTTATATAGTGTTCTAGAAGTAGGTAATTACTAGTTTACGACCTACTATAATTATTATATTAAGGAATTAGATATAAACTTATTAATATATAACCTGTGCCTCCTATAGAGCAACACTTCTAACTACTTTAGCATTATTGGCCTTTAAACTAATAACACTCTATTCCTAGCTAATACCACCTTTACAGACGCGGAGCAATAACATTTAGAAAAGGCTTAATTTCTTATAAAAGAACGCGAGTAACTTACAGTTAAGTAGTTACTTAAATTTAATAAATGCATTATTTAACTCTCTTAGGAAGGCAATATTATAATAACCTAGGAACACTAGTGCAAGAACCTAAATACGGTCCACCTTGGTAAAATAGCTACAACCATAAGCTTAAGAGGTATTGTCTATAATGCACTGACTATAAAGGAATAATACGTTGCGCAATGCGTAAGAGGTGTATATATTGCCTCTATATATTAACTAGAAGCTTTATTTAATCTCTCTTTTACAGCCTAGGTAATTAACCCTAAGAAGGAAAACGTTACAGCACTTAATAAATAACTATAATTGTAGATTAAAAATCCAATAAGAGGCCTTACGTTTGTTAAATTGGATATTAATATATTACGCCTACTTACCTTTACTAACGCCTTATTTGCTAATAATAAGGACCTCTTGTTATAAATAGGATATATACTAGTATTGGAGGACGTGTTATATAAGGCTAACATTATTTACTGGTTATTAATTAAGTGCAAGAGAGTCACCAGAAGCGTACTAGCCTTAAAACTCTACGCAATGGCCTACGGATTTGATATCGGCGCCGTAATTAAGTTAACTATTAAACAACTCCTACAGATTAAACTCCTACTCGTACTTTACACTGACTTAAAATCACTCTATAAATGTCTTGTTAAGCTAGGCACTATATAAGAGAAACGTCTTATAATAGATATTATGTGTCTCCGTTAGTTATACGAGCGTAAAGAGATTATAGAAGTTAAGTAGATTAACGGTAATAGTAACCCTGCTGACTTAATAACTAAGAGCAAGGCATCTACGGCTCTTAAGAAGTTAATTAATACCAATTACTTAGAACTGTAGACTATGGAGTGGGTTAAATAAACAAACTAAGATTTGGTATAGTGTTGTAATAGTACCATATTCTACGGACCCTGAATTTAACCAGCTAATTAGGATTTTCCATACCCGGTATAGAAAATTGCTATTGGCTTGCTTACCACTAGCGCCTTAGCGACCCTCGTAATATATCTACTTACTACCCCTACTGATTCTCCTTCTTCTCCTTAACTTAGTATCTTTGTTAGATAGCAATTGTTATAGGATACCCCCGTGACGCCTTATACGCGTCCACCTATTTCCACTAACTTAGCAATTAAAGACTGACCGCGAGACGGCAACCTAATAGCAATCTACGGCAATCTAATGGCAATTTAACGGTAATCTATGGCATTCTGCCAAGTCCACTGAGTCCTACTAAGCTCTGCTAGGACCACTACTTAAATCCTATTCTATGGAGAAGCTATTATATATTATGGACGGAAGAGCTAGTTATTGCGTATACGCTATAAATAACGGGAATAGTACGATTTGGTTTCCTTCAGAGTTGCTCTAGTATTGGTATATATATTTGTTTTATATATTACGTGTATAAAGCACGTAATCTACGTGACGTGTATATATATTATCGGGACGTGTAGATAGAACAAGAAGAATCTAACTACATATCGCACTGCACGTATATTATGTCTATTGCACTGTGTTAAAGCATACTAACAGTTATTGTCTTAGCCTAAGCACCCTAATGCTATGGATATTAATATAGGGACCCTAGGATATGCTCTACTAGGGTCCTCTAAATAAGAATAACGCATTAAGCTAGGCCTTTACTTTAAATGCGGAAGCAAGGACTATATCTTAAGATACTGCTCTATTCCTATACCCTAATATAACTTATAAATGGCTAACACTAATAACCGTTTACTATATTAATCCTCTAGTTACCGTCCCTAATCTTTACCTGGCTCTAGCCCTGCGTCTAGTAAGCACTACTTATAAGGACAAAGTTATAACTAATATTTTATAGGAACCCCTTCCCGCTTACTACTAAAAGGTATATCCTAGAGTTAAGTCGCTCTTTAGGACAGCTATATTATAGGATCTTATTAAATATATTAGATGTTACAAAACCTAACTCTTAGGATTGTAGTATAACCGTTAACTGCCGTCTTTAGTAGAAAGTTTAATAGGCTAATACTTAAGTCCTAATTAACACAGGAGCTAGCGGCATAGGATTTATTAATAAGATCTTTGCGTAAGATAATAGGTTTACCCTAACACCCCTTAACCGGCATATTAACGTATTTGGATTTAATGGCAAACGCACTATCTTGGGCCGTATTACTTATATAGCGGCCCTAAGACTCTAATACCTAAACCACAAAGAATTAATTAAGCTCTTTATAACTACCCTAGGTTACCTAGTAATCCTTAGACAACCCTAGATAAAGCTATATAAGGTAACCATTAATTAGGATAACCTTAAGCTTCTATTTACCGCCTCCCGTTATAAGTAGAAGTATTTTATAACTCGCTGCTTAGACTCTAAACCAAAATCTAAAAAATCCATTAATATCTACCCTATACCTAAAAAGTCCACTAAATTCCACTAATATGAGATTTCTACCAACGTCTACTAAGAACCCGAAAATAACACACAACTATACAAACTGACTTTAACCACTGCACCCTAAACCAAGCAGAAGCTTAACATACGAAGGTACCAGAAGAACTAGTATTCTACTATAAAAAGGATACTTAAAGAACCTGAACCTAAATCTAATACTAACTCCGCACCTAATACTGAACCTAAAACTATATAAGAAACTAAGGATAACCTAAGCTTGCTTAATACCTTAGATATCCATATAATTAGAGCTACCCCATTAGTACAACTTGCTAGGAAACCTGAATATATAATCTTTACCATTATAATGGCCGATATTAAAAAGGCCCTAGCACTAAAGAAGCACACTAACCCCGCCACGAAGGTATTAGTAGAGTACTATAACTATCTAGATATATTCTTATAAAAGGAAGCTAATAAGCTACCAGAACGCTGTCCATATGATTATAAGATTATAATTAAAGAAGGAAAACATCTGGGATTCGGACCCCTATATAGAATGTCCTAAAATAAACTCTAGGTACTATGGAAGTACTTAGATGAATATCTAGATAAAGGATTTATTAGAACAAGTTCTTTACCTATAGCCGTGCCAGTAATCTTTGTTAAGAAACCTGGCGGTGGTTTATACTTCTGTGTAGACTACTAAGCTCTTAATACTGTTACTATTAAGAACTAATACCCAATCCCATTAATTTAAGAGACACTAAACTAATTAAGTAAGGCTCGCTTATATACAAAGCTTAATATTATCTATATATTTAACTGCCTCTATATTGCAAAAGGAGACAAATAGCTTACTACATTTTATACTCGATACGGATTATTTAAGTACTTAGTAATGCCATTTGGCCTTATAAACGCCCCAAGTTCTTTTTAATACTTTATAAATAACACCCTGCACCCATACCTGGACGTCTTTTATACTGCTTATATTAACAACATCCTAATATACAGCAATAATCTGGCCGAATACTAAAAATATATTAAACTGGTCCTGCAAGCCTTACGTAGAGCCGGCCTATAATTAGATATAGATAAATGCGAGTTCTATAAAATAGAAGTTCTATACCTTAGACTTATTATTTCTACAGATAGCGTATAAATGGACCCTAAGAAAGTTAAAGCAATTGTAAATTAGCAAGAATCTAAGAATATTAAGGATGTAAGGGCCTTTATAGGATTTGCTAATTTTTACTAATAGTTTATTAATAACTTCTCCGCCCTAGTTTTACCCCTTATGGCCTTAACATAAAAGGATAAAGCCTTTATCTTTAATAAAGAATATAAGAAAGCTTTTGCTTACCTAAAAGTTATATTTATAACCATACTTATACTTTAACACTTTGATCTAAACTAAATAAGTATTATAGAAGCTGACTTATCCAACTACATTACTGGAGGCATTCTGTCCTAATATAATAAGGAAGGAGTATTGCACCCTATAGCATACTTTTTAAAATAACTAAGTTTAGCTAAATATAATTATAAGATCTATAATAAGGAACTATTAGCTATTATTAGATGTTTTAAATAATGGCGACCTAAATTAAAAGGCTTTGGATTTCTAATTAAGGTTCTTAGTGACTGTAAAAACCTATAATACTTCACAACTATAAAATAGCTAAGCTACCGTTAGGCCCGCTGGTTAGAATATCTATCCCGTTTCTAATTCTCTATTATATATTGCCTAGGCGTTTAAGGCTAGAAGCCTAATACCCTGACCTAACGTTTACAAGATATACCAGCTTAAGAAGAAGCGTGCTTCTACCGCAATTAAACCCTACTCCGCCCTAAACTATTCAAACCCCCTACTAAAGACCTCTTGGTATACGTCCTTGAAATAACCAATTAAACTATTAAATAGATTATAGCCAACGAATACCCAAACGACGAGTTTATCCAAGAGATGCTTAAGCTAATTTAAGACGGCGTTAGACGCTCTAAAAGGATTTCTCTAAGTAAATGCGAAGCTTATGGAGACCGCTTATACTACCAGAACTGTCTAGTTGTACCTAACTATAACAAACTTAAGCTCAAGCTCCTTAAACATATATACGATCTACTAGTAGCCGGTTACCCAGGCTAAGGAAAAACCCTAGAACTGCTCTAATAAGAATACCATTAGCTAAACATGCATAATATAATATAAAGATATATCTCTAGCTGCTATATCTACCGATAAGCTAAAGCTTCGCACGAGACATATAACGGCCTTTTAAAGCTACTACCTGTTCCAGACCAAAGATAGAAGGATATTTTAATTAACTTTGTTGTTAATCTCCCCGTAAGTAAAGGCTATACAAATATTATAGTAGTTATAGACCAACTATCCAAGATAAGACACTTAATCGCCTACCCTAATATATTAACACCTACTATTGCCTAACTGTTCCTAAATTACGTATAGAAACTCTATAGACTTCCTAAAACGATTGTCTCTAATAAAGGTTACTAGTTTATCTTAGTATTTTAGAAAGAACTAACTACCCAACTCCGCATTAAAGCACTATTGTCTACAGCATATTACCTAAAAACGGATAGCTAAATGGAATGTGCAAATGCTATAATGGAACAGTATATTTGGATATACACGTTATATTTATAGGACTAAATAGACTGGCTTATATTTACCGAGTTTACTACAAATAACTCCATATTAGAAACTATAAAGGTCTTCCTATTCCTGGCTAATTATAGCCAGTACCCGCGAATAGGTTTTAAACCCTTTAGTAATATTCCTCGCCTAGCTTATTAAGCCTTATAAGTTGTAGAAGTAAACGAATTTATAAAGAAGATAGAAGAACTATAAGAGTTCCTTACTAATAAAATAATATGGGCCTAGTCTGTCTATAAAGCCGCAGCAAATAAGAACCGAACCCTAGCACCAGCCTACTAAATTAGTAACTTTGTCTGGCTAGACGTAAGAAATCTAAATATAAAATAACCTATTAAGAAACTTAATTAGAAGAACGCCAGCCCTTATAAGGTTAAAAAAGTTGTCTTCCCTTATGCCTACCAACTAAAGCTCCCTAATACGGTTAAAATCCACCCTGTATTCTATATATCAGTCCTCCGCCCTGCCGCCCCTATATTAGATACCCTACCTAGACAGATCTAAGACCCTCTCCTACCAGTTAAAGTGGATAGTAAGGATAAGTACCTCGTTAAAAGAGTTAATAATATTAAGTATAATAAATAGAAATGTAAATATATATACCTTACGAAATGGAGAGGCTTTACTGAGCCCTTATAGGAACCCGTTGACTCTATAGGACTTATATAAGCTGTAGAAGACTTTTACAAACTCCACCTAGAACTACTACAGCCCTATCTTGCAGAAGCTCGAGTTTAAAGGGGGGGTACTGTTATGGGACACCTCCGTAACACCTTATATACGTCTATTTATTTCCACCTGTTTCCACTAACGCGGCAAGAAGAGACCAACCGTAAGATAACAATTTGATAACAATTTGCCGGCAACCTATAGCAATCTAACGGCATTCTGCTATATTCTACCAAGTCCACTAAATCCTACTAAGTTCTGCTAGGACCGCTACTCGAATCCTATTCTGCTCTATGTATGTGTCGACCAAGCAACCAAACTAACAATATATACCCTTTCTTCCCGTTTCCTTACCTTCTCTCCTTACACAACGTCTTGACATTATTATATAGTTTATATACGTAGCCTAATAATATCTACTTTGCTATATATTATCGTCACTTATACTCACTCCGTGACAAATAGCATTATTAGAAAGGATAGGTATTCTTTATAGTTAGAAAAATCTAGAATAGGATTAGTAATATATAAATCTTTACGAAGATAGATTTAAGATAGGTATACTATTAAATTAGGATTAAGAAAGGCGATAAATAGAAGGTAGCCCTTAGGTTAAAGACAGGACTATTTAAGCTATTAGTTATACAGTTCGGACTTATAAATGTACTAGTAATATTTAAGAAATAAATTAATAACGTATTAGGAGAATACCTATATAAGTTTATTATAGTATACCTTAATAATAATATTATCTACTTAATAAGCGAAGAAGACTACGGAGAATACGTTAAATAAGTCTTAAAGAGATTATAAGAAGAAAAGATGCTAGTAGCAATTAATAAATGCGAGTTCTTTATAAGAAAGACCAATTTTATAGGATTTATTATTAAACTAGGTAAAATTAGTATGGACCTAAAGAAAGTTAAAGCTATAGTAAGTTAGTAGGAACTAGAGAACGTTATATAGTTAAGATTATTTTTAGGGGTTTGTAACTACTATAGGAGGTTTATTATATAATAATTAAAGAATATTAAACTATTTATAAGATTAATAAAGAAGAAGGAACTATAGGTATAGGGTAATAAATTAATAAAAATATTTTAGAAGCTTAAGGAATTTTTTACCTAAGATCTAATTCCTAAAATATACTAAGGTTAGAAACGGTTATAGAAATAGATATATTAGACTTTACGCTAGTAGTATGCTTGCTATAGAAGCATTAGGACGTATAGTATTTAGTAGTATACTATAGTTAGAAAATATTATTATTAGAACTAAACTATAATATCTATAATAAAGAGTTGTTAGATATAGTTACACTACTTAAAAAATAGAGAGCATTCTTATAAGATATAGAAACACTATTTATTGTTAAAATAGACTATAAAAACCTAATAGGATTCTTAATAATAAAGGAACTTAATTAAAGATAGGTTAGATAGATAGAAATACTTATAGAATATTATTTTAAAATTTAATATACTAAAGGTACTAAAAATATAAGAACAGACGCACTTAGTAGAAAGGCTAAATTATAAAATAATAATAAGCTATTAGGGGCAATGCTATATAAAGATAAGGATGGATTAATTAGGTATAATTATTTTAAGATTATAGTAATAAGAGAAAAAAAGACCTATAAGGTATTAGAGAGTATATAGCTATAAAGGATTCTAGAGGTATAGTAGGAGGATTATTACGGGACCACCCCGTAATACCTTGTATATGTCCACCAGTTTCCACTATCTCGGCCTCTATGTTAACAACTTAGTTAATTAAGGCATATAATGGCAATCTAAGGCAATTTGCTATTATGTAACGGCAATCTAAGGCAATCTGCCATTATATAATGGCAATCTACGGCAGTCTACCGTTCTTTACTATATTCCGCCAAATTCTACTAAGTTCCGCTAGGACTATAACCTAAAGCCTATTCTGCCCTATGTATATGTTAACCAAGCAACTAAGTTAACGATATATACCCTTTTTCTTCCTGTTTCCTTACTTTCTTTCTTTATATAATGTCTTGACTTTATTATACAGTTTATATATATAGCTTAATAATATCTACTTTGCTATATATTATCGTCACTTATACTTACTCCGTGACACTACGTTACGTTAAAAACCTATATTCTGTCCTACCCCGCCTAGTCTAAAATGCAGAACGACCTTAAAGCCCTTATAACGGCTGCTAATATTATATCCGCACTTCAAGAATAATTAGCAAATATGCAGAAGTCTTTTATAAACGCCCTTGTATAAAACCAGGCCGCTATAGCTAAATAATAAGCTAAACAAGAAGCATGGTACTAGGAATCTATTAAAGCACTTTAAGAAGAAGTCCGCACCCTTAAGGCACTTATATTAGGGACCTAAGACTAAATACTAGCCCAAGAGGCTGCTAACACGCCATCTATAGACAAGATAAAAATAACTAAATCTAAACCTAGCTTGTTAGGTGTAAACCTTAAGCCAGCTATGGATATTTATCCCATAAATCTATCTACTGCACTGTAATGATTTAAAAAAAATTACTAGACCTTTAGTATTTACTAGTAAACAATAAGAACTTTAATTATTCTTAAGCCGGCTTAAGAATAAGCTAACTGGTAATACTAACCGTTACCTAACTAAGGCTAACCAACTCTACTACGCCTTAAGTTAACTAGGAGGAGATGTAGCTGACCTTATTAAACCTCTTTAGCTAAACTTAGTACAAGGCCTAATTGTGCTTCTTAAAGCTACGTACAGTAACCTAAACCATTAAGCTACCGCTTAAAGGAAGATAAACTATATAACTTAAAAAAAGAAAAGCTTCCTAGTATACTTCTCTAAATTTAACCATTATGTAAAAGAAATAGGCTGGAACAACTCCGCACTAGTTAATAGCCTTATTAAATCCCTAAGTCCTAAACTAAAAACCTCCCTAATAGGTATAGACCTACCAGGAGCCCTTAACGCCTGCGTAAATGTTATTAATAAACGGTATAATAATATACTACGCCTAACACTAAAGTCCGCTTTTTAATACAATACAATAGCTCCGCGAACGTTTATTAAGTTATTATCTTAGCCTAAGCACCCTAACGCCATGGATATTGACATAGGGGCCCTAGGATACGCTCCACTAGGTTCCCTTAAATAAGAACAACGTATTAAGCTAGGCCTTTGCTTTAAATACGGAAGTAAGGATTATATCTTAAACCACTACTCCATCCCTATGCCCCAATATAACTTATAAACGGCCAACACTAATAACCGTTTACTATATTAATCCTCTAGTTACAGTCCCTAATCTTTACCTAGTTTTAGCCCTATATCTAGTAAGCACCACTTATAAGGACGAAGTTATAACTAATGTTCTATAGGAACCCCTTCCTGCTTACTACTAGAAGGTACATCCTAGAGTTAAGTTGCTCTTTAGGATAGCTATATTACAGAATCTTATTAAATGCCTTAAATATTACAAACCCTAACTCTTAAAATTATAGTATAACTGTTAACTGCCGTCTTTGGCAGAAAGGATAATAGGCTAACGCTTAAGTCCTAATTAACATAGGAGCTAGCAGTATAGGATTTATTAATAAGACCTTTGTGTAAGACAATAGGTTTACCCTAATACCCCTTAACCAGTATATTAATATATTTAGATTTAATAGCAAACGCACTATCTTAGGCTGTATTACTTATGTAGCGGCCCTAAAACTCTAATATCTAAACCACAAAGAATTAGTTAAGCTCTTTATTACTACTCTAAGTTACCTAGTAATCCTTAGATAACCCTAGATAAAGCTATATAAGGTAACTATTAATTAGGACAACCTTAAGCTTCTATTTACCGCCTCCTATTATAAGCAGAAGTGCCTTATAACTTACTACTTAGACCCTAAACTAAAATCTAAAAAATCCACCAGGATCCACTAGTTTAAAATTTCTACTAATATCTACCCTATACCTAAAAAGTCTACCTAATTCTACCTACCTGAGAATTTCACTAAATTCTACTAATATGAGATTTCCACCGACGTCTACTAAGAACCTAGAAATAATATATAACTATATAAACCAACTCTAACCGCTGCACCTTAAACTAAGCAGAAGTTTAAGCCTAAGCTTAATATACGAAAGTACCAGAAGAACTAGTATTCTACTATAAAAAGGATACTTAAAGAACCCAAACCTAAATCTAATACTAACTTCGTACCTAACACTAAACCCAAAGCCGAATAAGAAGCTATATAAGAAACTAAAGACAATCTAAGCTTACTTAATACCTTAGATATCTATATAATTGGAGCTACTCCGCTAGTACGACTTGCTAGGAAACCAGAACACATAATCTTTGCTATTACAATGGCCAATATTAAGAAGGCCTTAGCACTAAAGAAGCATACTAACCCCGCCATAAAAGTACCTATAGAGTACTATAATTACCTAGACGTATTCTTACAAAAAAAAGCCAATAAGCTACCAGAACGCCGTCCATATAATTATAAGATCATAGTTAAAGAAGGAAAACATCCTAGATTCGGACCCTTATATAGAATATCCTAAAACGAATTCTAGGTATTACGGAAGTAATTAAACAAACATCTAGACAAAGGATTTATTAAAGCAAGTTCTTTACCTATAGCTATACTAGTAATCTTTATTAAGAAACCTAGCAGTAGTCTGCGCTTCTGCGTAGACTACTAAGCTCTTAATGCTATTACTATTAAGAACTAATACCTAATCCCGTTAATCCAAGAGACACTAAACCAATTAAGTAAGGCTCGCTACTATATAAAACTTAATATTATTCACGCATTTAACCATCTCTGTATTGGAAAAGGAGATAAATGGCTTACTGCATTTCGTACTCAATATGGATTATTTAAATACTTAGTAATGCTATTTGGCCTTATAAACGCCCTAAGTTTATTCCAACACTTTATAAATAATACCCTACACCCATACCTAGACGTCTTTTATACCGCTTATATTGATAATATCTTAATATATAGTAATAATCTAGCTAAATACCAAAAACATGTTAAACTGGTCTTGTAAGCCTTACGTGGAGCCAGCCTATAATTAGATATAGATAAATACAAGTTCTATAAAACAGAAGTCCTATACCTTAGACTTATTATTCCCATAGATAGCATATAAATGGACCCTAAGAAAGTTAAAGTAATTACAAACTGGTAAGAACCTAAGAATATTAAGGACGTAAGGGTCTTTATAGGCTTCGCTAACTTCTACTAATAGTTTATTAATAACTTTTCTGCCTTGGTTTTACCCCTTATAGCCTTAACCTAAAAGGACAAAGCTTTTATCTTTAGTAAGGAATATAAGAAGGCCTTTGCTTATTTAAAGGTTATGTTTACCACTATACCTATACTTTAATCCTTTAATCCTAACTAAATAAGTATTATAGAAGCTAATTTATCTAATTACGTTACTAGAGGCATTCTGTCTCAATACAATAAGGAAGAAGTATTATACCCTATAGTATACTTCTTAAAACAACTAAACCCAGCTAAATATAATTACGAGATCTATAACAAGGAATTGCTAGCTATTATTAGATGCTTTAAGCAATAGTAACCAGAACTAGAAGGAACTAGATTCCTAATTAAAGTTTTTAGCGACTATAAGAACCTACAGTACTTTACAACCATAAAACAGCTAAGCTACTATTAAGCCTACTAGTTAGAATATCTATCCCAATTCCAATTCTTAATTATATACTACCTAGGCCTTTAAGGCTAGAAGCCTAATGCCCTAACCTAATATTCGCAAGACGTACTAGCTTAAGAAGAAGCGTGTTTTTACTGTAACTAGACCCTACTCCGCCCTAAGCTATTTAATCCCCCTATTAAAGATCTTATAGTACACACCCTTAAAATAATTAATTAAACTATTAAACAGGTTATAGTTAATAAATATTTAAACAATAAATTTATTTAAGAGACGCTTAAGCTAATTTAAGATGGCGTTGGACGCTTTAAAAAGATTTCTCTAGTAAATGCGAAACCTATAAAAACCGCTTATACTACTAAAACCGCCTAGTTATCCCTAATCACGATAAACTTAAGCTTAAGCTCCTTAAACATATATACAACCTACTAGTAGCCGGCCACCTAGGCTAAGGAAAAACCCTAGAACTACTTTAATAGGAGTACTACTAGCCAAATATATATAATATAATATAGAGGTATGTCTCTAGCTGCTATATCTACCAACGAGCTAAAGCTTTGTATAAGACGTATAACGGCTTTTTAAAACTACTACCTGTTCCAGACCGAAGATAGAAGGATATTTTAATTAACTTTATTGTTAATCTCCCTATAAGTAGAGGCTGCGTAAATATTATAGTAGTTATAGATTAATTATCTAAGATAAGATACTTAATCGCCTGCCCTAATATATTAATACCTACCATTGCCCAACTATTCCTAGATTATGTATGGAAACTCTATAAACTCCCTAAAATAATCATCTCTAATAGAGGCAGCCAGTTTGTTTTAGTGTTTTGGAAAAAACTAACTACCTAACTCTGTATTAAAGCACTGTTGTCTATAGCATATTACCCAGAAATGAATGGTTAAATAGAATGTGTAAATGCTATAATAGAACAATATATTTGGATATATACGTTGTATCTATAAGATAACTGGATAGACTAGCTTATATTTACTAAGTTTACTGCAAATAACTATGTTTTAGAAACTATAAAGGTCTCCCTATTCCTAGCCAACTATAGCTAGCATCCGCAAATGGGTTTTAAACCCTTTAGTAATATCCCTTACCTAGCTTATTAGGCCTTATAAGTTACAAAAGCAAATTAATTTATAAAGAAGATAGAAGAACTATAAGAGTTCCTTACTAATAAAATAATATGGGCCCAATCTGTCTATAAAGCCGCAGTAAATAAGAACCGAACCCTAGCACTAGCCTATTAAATTAGTAACTTTGTCTAGCTAGATATAAGAAATCTAAACATAAAATAACCTACTAAGAAACTTAATTGGAAGAACGCCGGCCTTTATAAGGTTAAAAAAGTTGTCTCTCCTTATACTTACTAACTAAAGCTCACTAATACGGTTAAAATCCACCCTATATTCTATACGTTAGTCCTCCGCCCTACTGCCCCTATATTAGACGCCCTACTTAGACAGATCTAGGACCCTCCCCCACCAGTTAAGGTGGATAGTAAGGATAAGTACTTTGTTAAAAGAATTAACAACATTAAGTATAACAAACAGAAATGCTAGTATATATACCTTATAAAGTGGAGAGGCTTTACTAAACCCTTATGGGAACCTATTAACTCTATAGAACTTATATAAGCCGCAAAAGACTTTCATAAACTCTACCTAGAACTACTATAGCCCTATCTCGCAGAAGCTCGAGTTTAAAAGGGGGGTACTATTACGGGACCACCCTGTAATACCTCGCACACGTCCACCAGTTTCCACCATCTCGGCCTCTATGTTAATGACTCAGTTAATTAAGGCACGTAACGGCAATCTAAGGCAATTTGCTATTACGTAACAGTAATCTGAGGCAATTTGCCATCATATAACGGTAATTTACGGTAGTCTGCCGTCTACCCCGTATATGTGTTAACCAAGCAACCAAGTTAACGATATATACCCTTTTCTTTCTATTTCCTTACTTTCTTTCCTTACGCAATGTCTTGACTTTATTACACAGTTTATGTACGTAGCTTAATAATATCTACTTTGCTACATATTATCGTCACTTATACTCACTCCGTGACAAGGATTTAGGATATAAGGACTATGTTAATAGAGAGGCGATATATATTCTAAGATTAATAGCAAGAGAGTTTAGTAGAGAATTCTATAAGGGAATAACTTAAGGATATAGTAGAGCTATAGGTTTAGTATTAAGACTCTAAGAGGAGTATATAGAAATATTAAGCTATTAGTTTATAAAGTAGATATATATAAAGGTTAAGAAGAAGACAAATAGAAAGTTTTAAAGATTATTAGTTATAAGGACATTAATAATAAAATATACTATAAGGTTAAGTAGATAGGCTATAATAAGACTACCTAGGAACTACTAGATAGCCTAAAAAACGCTATAAGAAAGGTATAGAAGTATTAAAAGAAATTAGATTAGGAAGTATTAATGAGATAAGATCGCTAAAAAAAAAATTAAGTTACCTAAGGGGGACCCAAAAGGAGCGCCTGCTAAGGTATTTAGAGTTATTTCCCTATCTATTAGAGGAGAATCCGTTCTTTTAGCGTTAAGTTCTATTAGGCCTTATTTTATAAGCTTCTACTTCTTTAAATATACTTTTTTACGAACCTTCTAAAAATAAAGTAACTAAGCGTAAGCGACTAGTGAAGCATTAAACACTTGCCATTCTTTAGTATAAATGCGCTCCTTATTATTTTAAAGTTTCTATATATTAGTAAGGGCTAAGGCAAGTTTACCCCTAAGGTAAGAGGCTTTAGATTAAATATAAGACCCTATAATAAATTTAGTAAAGCACTAGACGCCTATAGAGAATAACAAGACGCGTATACTTAGCGTTAGAGATAGATTAAATATTATAGGATAATTGCATGTTTGCTTTTATATACTTAGCGTAAGAGAAAGATTGGCGACCAGACGGAGCTGTAATTATAATGTATACTAGCTTCTTCTCTATATAACAAGAATAGGATAGTATTACTTTACCTAGCGAGAGGGTAGTAACTATAAGTCGATTATAATAATTAGACTAGAAAGATTTAATAGGAGGTATTAAAAATAAAGAAGGTTATTAAATTAAAAACGGGAATGCTATACCTCTAGTAAACAACTTAGAGATATAAAATATCTTTAAAGACGAATATAAAGAGGAGGGGGATAATGTTACGGACCTTATATTGGTGGTAGTATAATTACTAAAAGATGATATAAATGGACCAGTAGTAGAAGCGCAGGAGGTGTTAGAACTAGTTAAACTATAGAATAAGGGGTAGCCGAGTTATATAACGGATTACGTATTATAACTTAATATGTAAGTATACAAGTATATAGATATATAGGGATATACCGACGTACTAACGTACCGACGTACTTAGTACATTTCTTAGGCGCAGTTATATATATTTAAAGGGCTATAGTCCCTACCTAGATAGTTCTTTTCTCTATAGTAAATCTTAGAATATAATTAAAGTTAATTTGTTAGGCAACTACTCCACTAGTTATTATTACGTTGTTAACTTCTTGTTTACTTATATACCCAGCTTATTAACAAGTCCACCGTAGTATTTCCTATAAAGCTTCGTTATAATAAACTAAGGATATTATTAACGATAAGAAATAAAGAAAATAAGTAAAGAAGTAAAAAAGAGAATAGAGACTCTTATAAATCTTGATAAGAATCTCTATAAATTAGATAAATTAATATAAGAATAATAAAAAAATACTACAACCTTAAAAGATTAGAGGGATTAGATCTTAAGGAGGGAAATAAAGTATAGCTACTATATAAATTTTTTAAAAGTAGACAACTAAGTAGAAAATTGAACTACGTTAAGATAGAAGTATTTAGGATTTTATAAAAGGTCTTAGAAGTGCTATATAGGTTATACTTGCTAGAGAGAATAAGCATCTATTTAGTATAGTATATTATAATATTAGAACCAGTGTATAGAGATATAGAGCTACTAATATACAAATAGAATACGTATAGAGGTTAAGAAGAAGACAACTGGCCAGTTAAGAGGATCACTAGTTATAAAGATATTAAATGTTAAATATGGTATAAAGTACTATAGAAAGGCTACGATAAAATTATATAGGAACTAAAAGAGAATTTGGAAAACGCTAAGGAAAAGTCATAGGCGTATTATAAGAAAGTAAGTTAGGTAAAACCGGTAAAGAGAGGTTATTAAAGAACAAACCGACTAAAAAGGACTTAGGAGGAATATCTACTAAGTTATAGGGAGTTGTTTCCTTCTCTAATTAAATAAAATCTATTCTTTTATTCCCTAGCTTAGCTAAACCATATTAAATTAATTTTTACTCTTTTAACTAAACCTTTTTACGAATCTGCTTAAGGTAAAAGAGATAAGTAGAGGTAGTTAGATAAGCTTCTAAAGCGCGTTAACTCTCTTTATAGGTACGGCGTTCTAACTTAACAGCACAGCGGTTGGCTTTAAGGGCTTAGCCTTTAGCCGCCCACAAGTCGTGAAAACTCGCAACCGTTTTTACCAGCTTAATATTTAAGTTTTAAAGCCGCAAATTAGATACAAGACCCTACGATAAATTAAGTAAGGTATTAGAAAATTTTAAAGAATTATATAAAGAGAAATACGAGCTGTATACTTAGTATTAGAGATAGTAAGGTTTAAACCACTTAAGTACTCTTTTAAATAGGAGTAGTCCTATATACGCCACTTAATCTATAACAGTTGCTAGTTTCGCTCCTTTTTATATAACCTTAAAGTGCATCTACGTAAGGAATCCTTTAAGTTTTAACTTCTCCCCTAAAAATTGCTTAATTAATAGTAACTTAACCTTTACTACTCTAATGCTATTAATTCTTTCTTTAAGTACCCTATTATTATCCTATAGCTAATTAACTATTTCTTATAACCATAACTAGTTACGAGTTAGTATCCCCTATACTAGTATCTCCACTTATACCTAAGATAGTTACTGCTGTTAATAGTATTATAACTAGTGCTTTTAGTAGTATATTATTTAACTTTATTAATACTATAACCTAGGTAGTAAATATATAATAAAGCCTTATAGGAAATATTATAGTAAACTTATTATTAGGCTAGGTATATAGGTAAATAAAAAGTTGATAATATAATAATAATTAGTAGAGTAGTTGCCTAATAGATTAACTCTAATTATATTCTAAGATTTACTATAAAGAGAAGAACTATCTAGGTAGGAACTATGGTTCTTTAAATATATAAACTATGCCTAAGAAATACTAAGTACATAAGGTATGCAAGGTACGTTTAGTATATAACGTTCTTTATAGATCTTATAGATTTTATATACTAAAATAGTAATATAATCTATTATATAACTCGGTTACCCCTTATCCCATAGTTTAACTAGCTTTAGCACCTCTTACGCTGCTACTACTAGTCCGTTTATATCTTCTCTTAATAGCTATACTACTACTAATATAAGGTCCGTAATATTAGGAGGCATTTTCTAAAATAATATTAAATTAAATAATTTTTATTTAAAAATTAGTAAAAACCTATAGTATTTTAGATATGGTAGGTATAGCATCTAGGATTTATATCCTTATGTCCCTAAAAACCAGCCCTAAAATATTAAAAAAACCAAGAAAAAATATTATATTTCTTACCTTAACTTCTCCTCTAGGTCTTTATCTTAATCCTTTTAAATAAAATTAGTATATTTTTAAAGCTATTAAGAAAAATATATACCTTTAACGGCTTTTCTAATAGCTATCTTTTCTAGTAGGTTGCCTTTTTAGTAGTAGTAAGGGTAGTAGTACTAAGAGATCTAATATTTAAAAATTAAAGGAATTCTTAGAAAAAATAAGAGAATAAGAAAATAGAAATAGATAAAACCCTAAGTTAATATAGCAAGAGGCTGTATATTAAATAATTCTTCCTAGTAAGAAAGAAAGCTTAGGATATTGGAAAAACCGATAATTAAGTAATTACTATAGTAAAAAACCGAGAAACGAATTTCTAAAAAAATTTCACATTGGTAATTTAAAGCCAATATGGCAGAATAACCGAGAAACTAGTAAGCAATATAATATAAAAACGAGAAAAAAAAAAAAAAGAGATCTTTGTAAATTTGAAAATATAGTTCTAGAGGACTTTTTTTTCTGAAAATATATGAAAATTATATAACTTGAAAAATGACTTACTTGGGAGGCATTTTTGGAGCTCTGGGAGAGCTATGGGATTGTAAATCTAGTATATAAGTTAGTATATGACGTATATAGCTAGTATAAAGCTCTAGCTTACTTGGTTTTGGCTTATTAATTAAGCGTTGAGGTGTTTGAGGTTGAAGAGCTCGTTCGAGAGTGAAGTTCTCTGGGGCGCCAAGCCCTCGCGTATGCTAGGCCGTTTCGGGCCTGGCGCCCCGACCGTCCGCCCTACGATAGGAAGTTATATACCCCTGTTCCTGGACAGCTCCTTCCACGTGATATTAAGAATAGACGAAACACCGGTTCAACCTGACCGTTTCATTGGGTTATTAAGGAGTGAGTAAAATTCGTCTAGCTACCGCTCATATGGCTTCCCTGTCCTCACAGACTACCCGCTTCTCAATGATGGAATGCCTTTCGTGCAATGTGCCAAAGAAAAATAGTATGAACGTCAGCGCGCCTTTAAATCTAACCGTAAGAGTGATTCGGTCTGATAACCTCACCCCCATCAGTTGTATCTTTGAAGACTATCTCGAGATGCTCATCCTTGACCCTAACCCTCACCGTCTCTTCGAACACCGGTACGGTTACAATCCCCGCTCCGGTATTATACAGAGCTCCAGAGGGTTTTGAATTCATGGCCAGCGCCACGACCTCGGGTGCAGTGTCCCATGCGTTTGACGTCCAGCCCGTCACCGTTGAATAAAAAAAGTGAAAGAGTGCGAGAGAGCAGTAAGCCAGTAGCACTCCCATAGCGGCTACTTGGGCCAGTCCACGGTGGTTGTATGCGTAGCCGTTGGCTTCCACATGCGCGGTGAACATTGTGGCGAGCCTTGCCTCCTCCGGGGAGATGTCGAAAGCGTTCCCACCCCAGCCCATTGACTTCTGAGGCAAGAATTCGTTTAGGAACGCGCCATTGGAAGGCCATCCAGGGTCAGTGACATTGCCACCTTTTGCTGTGCCGGCCATTGTAATGTTGTAACTTGCTCGAGCTAGTCCATTAAGTACCATTAAGGTGATGATGCTTTCTACCATGACTTCGTTAAAGGCTGTGTTAGGAACGACGGAAGAATTCCATAAGCCAGCGCTACTAGCCATTTGCGAGAAAATTGTAGCGTTAACATTGCGCATGGTCGGATTCAGGTATTCGGCCCACGCGGCCGTTAAAGCAATTTTTGGGTAGTCGGCATTGAGAGTCCCAGTATCTATGAAATCGTTAGCGCCGCCATAGACGATCTTCCATATGTCTCGGGTTGCAGAAGTGGTTCCCATAATATAACGACTATCAATAGAGCAGGAATAAGTGGTGTCGTTCTGTGTGCCATTATTGCTCGAAGGAAATACTGCGACAACTTGGAGAGTGCTGTTGGTTTCATTGAGCGACTGGGCGTTGTCAAACCATATCAAAGTCGGCGGTGCTCCCGGTGTGAGTTGAGACCGAACTGCTTGGGTGATATCATCCTTGGAATGCACATAGACCATGATATCCTCAACGTCCGAAACGGAAGCGGGAGTGCTCAGGACAAGGCTCTTCAAATCTGGAAACTGCAATTCCAGGTAACTCGGCTCAGAATGGGTCAAGTTGTCGGCGAAAGATTGGCGGTTACAGCGCGTAGAAACGGCAGGTTGCTGAGATGCAACAGAGTACTTGACCTCATTGCGGCTCCATAATCTTTTCTGTCTTTGCTCTCTGAAGGCAGCCATATTGTACCAGCGGCTAATCTCGACTATGCCGTCTGCAACTGCAGATATTGGAGTCGATGCCTGGGTGTATGCGATCGTGAAGCCGGGCGTCCAATACGGATCCCCTGTGTCCCGTATTCTGTTCTCAATAGAACGCTGTGAGAACGGGCTATCGATTAGGATCGATGCTGGGACGTGTTCGTATGGTTTTAACCTGCTCAGATATGAACAATACGCTTTGTCGAGGATCTGCCATCCACCATGAGGACATGATAGATCGCCAGTATCCACATTGCAGTGTGCTAACTGTTCAGAGGCATCTAGTTTCTTTGGGTAGAGCTCATTTTGAGTGCCGTTGATCCAGAATGTCGTTCCGCCAGCGGGCCAATAGTCCAGCCGTGGTCTCATCAACTGAGCAGTGGAAGGGCCGACCGAAACTCCGAGAAGAGTGCAGCACACTAAGAGCAGAATAAGATTGAACTTCTTGTGCTTTCGGTCCCACTTGTGGTATATAGTGCCCCAAAACTCCTGAGACCAGAGGAAGCTGACGCTATCGACTTGGAGTCCGCCTAGAAGTGCTCCAAAGGGTACACCTTCCCCAAAACTAACTTCTCGACGAATGTAAGCGAACAACACAGCTGTAATGGATGCAAGCATGAGCAACTCGTGCAGTTTTGCGGCAAATTGCAACGCCGCCAGCTTTTGGGCATCTTGTCCACTCACGCCAGCGAGTTCACCGCCAATATAGTATTGGTGAGCGTTGATCAACACCAATGCAAATGCAGCGCCGACGGGAATGAGATGTATGAAGCTGCGGAGAAAGGCGTGGCCTCTGTGCTTGAATATCGCGACCTTCTCAACCTCTTGATTGCGTTTACCTCCGCACCGGGCGACCAACCCGTAAACCGCATTCAATCGAAGAGCTTTGAAGAGCGTTTGAACTTTGGACGTCCAGGTGTTGTATCTCGGTGGAGCCTGGGTTGATGGAGAGGACCCGATCAATAGTTCCTCGGTGTGTATTTCTCGTGGAGACTTGATGTCTTCGCGACCATTTGGTCTATTATGCTTTGTTAGCTATCTTCGCTCTAAGTCAAGTAGTCAACAACAATGACGAACTCGATAGAGACATATGGAGGGGAATAACATACGTGTTCACGCTAGACGTGCCTATGCTGCTTGGCATAGAGCCGAATGACCGTGTTTTGGTAAATGGAAAAGATGAACCGCCGGGATATGGATAGCTGTCTGTTTGTGACGGGCTGCTGGGCCACCCACTGGTGGCGGTTCCGCCAGCTCCCCGGGCGAGCACTGGTCTGCGAGACACCTGTGGGATTTCAGAGTGAGAGTAAAATTGATGCCCACCAAGGGCCCTATTGATCGAATCTGCCATGGAGAAATAAGAAGCGAGTTCTATATTGTTGGTTGGCGTAGCATGCAGGCGATTCTCGCAACAAGACTTTAAGAGTGCAGAGCATACTTAGATTGTGTAGAGCCTTGTTGCCCATGACTCATGATTTTGCCCTATTACACGTCTAGAGCCTCAGCCATAGAGCCTTTTTCCCGCCCCATACCTTGCCGCCCTTATCGTACGGCAAAGTGGCGCTATATGCATGGAACTGTCCAACTAGAGCCCTGGCACCTTCGGATTTGGGGCCTTTGCATGTCCAACGCACCACACCGGCAAAGATGCTATTTTGAACTCGATTGACTTGAAGGGACCTATAGTCGGGGAGGGGCGGTTTCCCAGAGCTAACAGTGTGCTACTGTCTGAAAGCCGAGAGCACACATATTCCATGTTTGGACGAGGAAATCCGTAGACCGAAGAAACCGAAGGTTTCTAAGGGCTCTTTACGAATGTGGGGCAACAAATATCTATACTAAGCGCCTGTGAGTCGGGGGTCTGTAGCCTCAGCCCCTGTCTATCGCGACATATTCGCCGAATCAGCGTTGCAGACTTTTGAGAGACACACAGCAAAATCGTATTGAAATGGATGCGCAAAAAAGACGGGCGGGACTGAGTAATGGAGGGACGGCAAAAACAACTGGTTCTACATATTGGGGGGGGGGGGGGGGGGGGGGGCTGCGGAAGCTGCCGGGGAGTCAGGAGTGTGCATGGTGGCTGTACGGGTAACTCGAGCACTCCCAGCGAGCCGCGCATCTTTTGCAAAAGGATATCTAGATTTCAGGTTGATTATCAGCTATCCTGAATTTCGAAGTCATGCAGTTGTGACATCGTCAAAGCAGCAATGGTCATTAACTAACTTGCATGACACTCGCGCTCTTCGTTATTTCCGCTCGCTTTTCCACGAAGGAACGTCGCACTTGGCCCCAAGGCGAGATAATGCATATTTGGCTGGTTGCAGCGACGGCTAAGGGCTCCACTTCCTCCGCACCTGCAAGGCTGAAGGATTGCGTCTCATGACAGCGTAAAAAATCCGCCGCCATTGTTGAGAGCTCCAATAATTATGGCCAGTCTCGGTGAGGTCGTATCCGGGCCGCTGGCGCTTGCACTGATGCGGCACAAGCCTTCCTTCGCTCGATGCTAAACCTGGAACCCTGGGCCCCACGCTCGACTTAGACGAGTGCTTGGGTCCTGAATACCCAATTACTCAGAATCTTCTCTGTAACACGCCCCGTTCCGAGATATGGAGGGTTAACACCAATGGCCACATCCAAATTTCCCGCCGTCTTGTAAGGAGTGTCCTCCTAAAAAGGTATTGTACTTTGAGTAGAACTATAGAAAGCCGTGCAAATCAGCTTCAGGACGTAAAGTAGGCTCTATTGTGCTGTTTTACAAGGGAATAACCAGAAAGTCTTGGCATCTCCTAATAGAACCAGAAGAACGGCCCCATTATTCCACCTAGATAATGGTAGAATAAGTCAACACCAGCCTTCCTGCAATCTGCCAGGTTCCATTCTCGATGCCAAAGATCTCCACAAATATTTTACTGTTGCATCGGCAAGGGAGAAAAGGTGCTGGGCAGAAGACTAGATTCTGAATGACCGCGGATACATCCGAGATCCTTTGCCCATCGGTAGACGTATTTGGATCTTGTAAAGCCTCCTTGAGATTCTTTCAGAATGCAGTGTCCCAAGGAAGTATGATATAGCGGAGCATCAATGGTGACGCGTGTCCGGTGTCCAGTATCTTGCGACTAGCGCCCCTTCTCGGCAGCACTCGAATGGTAATGCTCCATATTCCGTTTTTGTTCCCACCAGAGGTTTCGCAGCTCTTGCGGACCAGTACTCCAGAACTTCTCGTGTAATGTAACTACTTGCCCATCAACATCTCTCGAACTAGGCCACGTCGCGCTCCACTTGTAATGAATCTCCCTCCACGGCATGGGTCCAGCCCTTCGAAACGCATAATTCAAGAGACTCTGCTCCATTGTATGTGGGTCAAACCGCCGATAGTGATTCATCACCGACAACAAATATGCGAACATCTCATGAGATGGTGCTGCTATCCAAAACCCAGCACTGAAGACTTCAGTTTGAAGAGGTGGAAACGAGTGGTCGCGTTCTCCTGTCAATGCGTTATCTGATCGGGCAGCGAACATGTATTGTGCGGGGAGCGGTGCTTCGTCGGTTTGGGTCTCTCGACCCAAGAGGGTGTCAACTGGTCTGCGTACTTCGAGTTCGTTGAAAATTCCGTCCAGTGGCCTGGTTATGAGAGTATCGGCATCGATAAAGAGAACGCGGTCAAACTGTGTCATCTCAAATAAGCGCAGCTTCGTGAATTGGTCCTTCCATCTTGTGACGCCCGTTTTGATCCACCAGCGTAGAGGCACGTCCTCGGCCTCCACCACTATCGCGCCATCTGATCTCAATTGCTGCCGCTTCCGTTCCGACACCGTGGAGGTGACTAGTACGACAAAAGAAATCGACATGTTGCAACGGGTCTCGGGCGCATGCAAAAGTTGGTAAGCTATAATGCGAGTGGCGATATAATAATAGTCGGTATCGAGATCATCTTGTTGTGCGCTTTGTTTGTGATTTCCTGTCAGGAAAGTGGCAATCGCAAATCGAGAAGAGTCCGAGGTTTCATTTACGAGTCCAAACGTCGGGTCATGAGGGGGATGCTGTCGTCGAGAGGGTAGAAGTAGGTAGACAACGAGTAGGCTTAGCACAAGAAGGATCTTTCCTCGTCCACTTATCATTTCGGACGTAAATAGATGCAGTGCTCGCAGATGAAGATTTCGAGAAATGCGGAGGAAGTACTACGAGCCGTAGTCGTAATGCTGCAGGGTTGAGCACTGGAAATAAAAGTTAAAGTATGGTGAATATGGAGGGCGTACAACATTTTTTGGGGTGAAGCGACTGCGCTGGCGCCTAATGTGAAATTGCTTCAGGGATGCAGCCGCCACGAAGCACGGGCGGGATGGCACTAGGCAACTCTCCCCATACCTTTCTTCTTGTTCACCCCGTCATAGTTACCAATGACGGGTGATACTTTTCAGTGTAAAGAATGATATTTTTTCACTCGTTCCGTCGCTCGTGGCGGTATTCCTTGCTTCGGATCGCAGTTATCGTCTTTCTTGCATGCAATTTTCTCGATGTTTTGCGGGTCCGTTGGAGCATTCTTTCAGCACAAAATGCTTCCGAAACCGAAGGCACGTTTGGTGAGCAGAAAGTCTATATTTCTAGCATTCATTGGAATAATGAGCAAATCATGAGGAGCCATTGGAACTCAGCGGTAGTGAACCTGATCAAGGCCCTGGGTCCAGAGAATGTCTATGTGAGCATTTATGAGAGTGGAAGCTGGGACGATTCAAAAGGCGCTCTAAGAGACCTTGATACCGAACTTGCCCACCTAGGCGTGCGGAAAACAATCGTGCTGGACGAGACCACACATCTGGACGAGATTCAAAAGGAACCAGCAGCTTCGGGGTGGATCGACACACCGCGGGGAAAAAAAGAATTACGGCGCATCCCTTACCTGGCAAAGCTTCGTAATTTATCTATCAAGCCACTAGAACAGCTCCAAAGTTCTGGTGAGCATTTCGACAAGGTGCTCTTTCTGAACGATGTAATTTTCACAGTACGTAGGGTTGATTGTTCACATTCCGGTTGCGCGTGAGCTTACCCGTTGGTAGACCCAAGATGTCCTATCACTTTTCAATACCAATGACGGCAAATACGCAGCCGCATGCTCTTTAGATTTCTCGAAACCACCCAACTTTTACGACACCTTCGCTCTGCGAGACTCAGAAGGCCACGAGCATGTAACGCAATCTTGGCCATATTTCCGCTCGCGAAAATCAAGGCGTGCTGCAAAGGTTGGAGCTCCAGTACCGGTAGCAAGTTGCTGGAATGGCATGGGTAAGTGATTTAGGTTTCCCGAGGCTTGTAGTTGATATTAAGTCTAACGCTAGGTTGACGTAGTTGTCATGGACGCTGCGCCGTTCTATAACTCCTCGACGGGTAGCCCACTCCGCTTTCGTGGAATTCCAGATAGCCTTGCCCTCTCCCATCTCGAGGGATCAGAATGTTGTCTAATCCACGTTGACAACCCAATCTCCCGAAGTAAAGGAGTATGGCTCAACCCAAATGTGCGCGTAGGCTATAACAGCCTTGCCTACGATGCTGTTCACATCACGGACTGCTGGCTCTCTTCATATGCCATACTTCGAGGATTGTGGAAGAATCGACTTCGACGGTGGATTACGACACCGTGGCTCAAGTCGTTAGTCGTTAGCTGCAGGGTCCGCGCCTGGGAGGCTGTCCACCGAGACGTGAAAGAGTCTGGAACATTCTGCTTGATAAATGAGATGCAAGTACTTGTTGCCAATGGCTGGGCGCATGTCTGACCACAGATTGCGGTGTTTATTTTCGCGATGAAGGTTAGGTGTCTAGCGTGACTTTCGTGTAAAATTATTTAAATTTCTACCCAGACAGTGTTGAATTAAAGTTCGAACTAGTTCCACCAAATAGAAACATTATTATTATTTATTATTGTTATTTATTCATTGCTTAACATCTGATACGGATCCTTGTGGCCCACGCAGACTACTCCATACACAGGGGAAAATCTTAAAGAAAACCCTGCTATCACTAGAGCTAGAGCTATCCCTTAACCTGTCGAGGCGCAACGCTGAGGCCAGCTTAGCAGGCCCGTGCAGGAACACCGTGCTGAGCTGTACTCGAGGCATCTCTCCGTCAGCGAAAAAACAGGCCGATTTAGGGCACGGACCAGAACGCTATGTTCGTGAAAATTAAAACAAACAACACCATCTTCAAACTACTACAACTCCACCAAGAACTATACTAAGCGGCTGCATGATTGTAGAAGGGCAGATAATGCAGTATTAAGCTTGTTAAGCGTTGAATTGTATATAGAAATCAATGTATTGTGTTATGTTTTGGTGTTTTATGGTATGTGCCCTAAATCGGCCTGTTTTTTCGCTGACGAAGAGGGCATCAACAGAGCCTCACGGTTGCTGCAGTTCTCATCACGAAGGCTCGAATGAAGGCCTCCTATTGGCTAATCCTTATCGATATCGTTGCCCAGAATCGAAGGGTTAAGGGAGATGATAGATATTTCAAACAGTCCATTTTCAACCTAACCCAAGATAATAGTAGACAAAACAACGGACGCATCATTAAACATGCTAATTGAATTTGTAGATAACCCGATGACTATCGGCGTTTTAATCTCTTCCAGAAATCAAAGGCATGCTGTAAGCCTGCAACTCAGCGTCTCGACCAATAGAAAACAACTCACTAACACTCTCTCCGGCGTAGAATTTGGGCAGCTCTTTCATCGATGATCCTTTGGATGCGTCTCCCCCGGGCATCCAATGATGTTTGCAACTTTTCCGCAAAAGTAATCCTATGATAGTAGCACAAGAAAGGGGCGGGAATAGTAACCAGAGCAGCCACGGATTGTCGTTTCCAAGCCGAGTGGCTTGAATGATTGCTTGACCATTTCCATTAGGTCCAATAGCGTCTGCGGCAACGGCTCCATCGGTGGTGTTCAGATTGGCAGTTACCATGGCAGCAATCAGACCGAGTACATCTTCCAATGCATTTCTGCTATTTGAAAATGCATACGGAGGGCCGCGGTTCCGACCTACCGCCCTATTGATCGTAGAGAAATAACCATCAAGACCGAAATTCTCCATCACGGTGTTCCAATTCGCGGTGGCGGCAGTAGCAAACAGAACATCGCTCACTGTTGGATTGAGTGGAGTGCAGTCATCTCCTCCTAAAAGGTGGAATGAGTAGCCAGATGTCTTTATCTTTTCTGTGGTGCGTTGCTGGAGAGCAACCCAGCGATAATTATAGGCATTCTGGGAGTTCATGATACATGTAACAACGTATGTTGAGTTCCCCGTTTCATAAGAGGTTGCGTTCGGATCATTGATGGCTTGTGCAAGATCTGCTGCATAAGCGGTACCTTTAAAGTCCGTGACTGCGCCGAAAACCATGGTGATACTTCCAACTTCTCCAGTAACGTTAGCGAACATGCGCTTTGCCATTACAGCGTCCGTCCTCGGATCTCGGCTGACGAAAGGTGGTGTAGTGTAGTTATCGTTCGCGTTGAATGATGACTGAATGTACACCCCCAAGCCATTGTAGACTCCTGTGCTAGTATTGCGTACACTATTGGTTACTTTAACCTCTCCGCCAGTTTTACACTGAACGGGGTTCGAAGTCATGACAGGCACGCACTGTGTTGTTTGCATCAGGTAGGCTCCGTATTGGATTGAGACGTTTTGAAACTCTGGGCCAGTGTAGATTATTGCAGGCGCCCCAATAGCTGTGCTATCGACCGCCACTCCAGAGTCAACATAGGCGTAGTCGGCAGGATTCTGAGAATTAATACCAGAAGCAAGCGCGATCGCTCGAGATTGTGGACACCCTGATCCCCCCCAGGTGCTATAAAACCAGCTACCGTTTGGAAATTTCCAATGTAGGAATTGACTTGTGGCGTTGCTAAGTATTTGTTGTTCCTCGCTCGTGACAGCTGTTCCCGCACAAGGACGGGAGCTTATATTGATATATGGACCGTAGTTGGCACTCGGGATCCCAAGAGTATAGCCTTCGGCGCGATTGACGGTTGTGGGAGTAAGAGTAGCTGTGATTGCGGCCGTAAGAACAGCACAGAGACTGTAAGCCAAGAGAATGCGCCTATTGTGAAATATTTCGCGATGCTTGGATAGCTCAACCACAGCCCTCTATTTTCTGTCTAATGTGGATATTGACTCGCGACGATGTGCAGTAGCGACAGTGGATTCGGGGCCTTCGCTCTGAGTTTGTCCCATGCTTCGCAAGGCGTTCTCCAGACTTTGCAGGTACAAGAAACGCATGCTTGTGAAGGTAATCTTGGTAAATATCGTCCCAAGGGCCAAAGGAGCTTCAGTATTTATATTAAAACAGAATGGACTGAACGAAACGCTTACCAGTTACACCAAAAGTAATCACCTGGGTCTTGGCGCCTTGTAATGGACCAGACTCCGTTAACATTTTTGATTGCCGGTTGACCCATAGCATTAGGCCCATAAGGCCTAACAGACCAATAAGGGCCACGATATGACGAATGTTGGAAACAACTGCAAACATCTGTATCTTACTCTATCGGTATGTCTAAGGCGGGAGAACTTAAAAGGAATGCGGTTGTGGTTTCGAAAAGACTGATTAGCAAATAAGAGGTATAAAGCTGAACCCATGCTGGAAAACTCATCCTGTTATTAAGACTCCTAGCTGAAGGGGAGTGGCTGTGGCAGAGCCAATGAGAAATTCGGTGTCACTTTGGTGGCGTCGAGGAGTCGTCCTCGGGGCCACTTTCCCAAGGTTTCCTCTCAGGTGCAGCAAAGTGAATCGAAACGGTTCTGTTAGGACCAATGAACAATCCGTTACGTTGTTGGTGGCACCAAGGACTCGCATTCAGAGCCCTATCAATCAGCGGCTTATCGTCTGGATATTATACCTCTGAGTAGCTTACCGCAATTTGATACCAAATACTGCTTGTGAATACAATTTTCTTAATGGCGACATATTATTACAACGTAAATTCTCACTACTCTTTAAACTCTTTCAGCAATATCTCACGATAAGCGTAAGTTGGGAGCAGTATCCCATGCTCTGGTGGGGCACGTCCCTTTTTAGTGGGCCAATTAGGTCGCTTAGGTTTTTGGCCGGGTTTATTGACCGGGTTTACGGGGTCTATACTTTCAGGTCCCAGGTTTCAAAGTTTACCAAGCCTTCTTCTAATTGGTTAGGGAAAAAGTTGCGCGCGGTAAGCTACAGGGTCCGGGAGGTTCGGTGCCCCCCCGGTAAGCGCAGCAGCGGTGGCATTTAATTTCGCTTAAGCTTCGCCTAAATTAGTATCCCATTGTGTGGCAACCGTTTCTTGCACTTTTCGTATATGCAAGCCTCATAAGCCTATCTAAGGCTCTATACCGTATATAGCTTGGCATTAAGGCCTCAAGTCAGTGCAATTACTTGGCGGCAAGGGTGCTAGCGCCTCATTGACATCTTCGACGCTTAAATATTACGGTAAATAGCAGCGATGTGTGAGGGCGCGAAGAGGCTTTAGGGAAGATTTGAAGGAACAATATAAATTCTATCTAAATCTGAGGGTATATAGCTCTTGCTAAGTACAAGACGTTGCGTGAAGAAGAGAAAGGAACATAGGAAGTTTGTAACTAAATATTCGAGGGTCTTAGCAGTAAACGCGTGGGCACAAGCGCACGCGGATTTTGACAGGTTTCGACCAAATTCTATTACATTAGTAGAATTTGGTAGAATTCGGTCAAGTTAGCAAAATTTAGTGGAATTTAATTAACTTGGCAGAATTTGGCAGAATTTAATTAAAGCGTTAGAATTTATCTACTAAGTATTTTACTAAGACATTCCTACTATAACTAGGCTAGTCCCATTATAGTACCCCCCCCTTTAGCTAAAGGTCTAAAACAATTTAAATTAGTTAAGAATTTATAACTTATTATATTATAAGCGTTATAATATATTTTAAGTTCTTTTTAATTTTAAGTTTCCTACTAACGTGTTTCATCACCGAGTGTCCGACACCACCGAGTGTCCGACGTCAAAACGCACCAAAAATTGAGAAATTCATACCTTAATATCTTAACAACCACTTAATAATAAATTCCAATGATTTATA
>Ga0307507_10002461_pt1 | contig 38734 bp, 44 predicted proteins | sample 7_EM_MG_FD_207223 | JGI IMG/M metagenome (GOLD analysis project Ga0307507, IMG submission 207223) | Populus trichocarpa ectomycorrhiza microbial communities from riparian zone in the Pacific Northwest, United States - 7_EM | ecosystem: Host-associated > Plants > Roots > Unclassified | place...
TGGAGACCTTGCGGGGGGAGAGGGGGGGCTAGACGCAATAACTGTGGAAACTATTGGTAACTGTGTGCGTGTCTGACTAGACAGCCTGTAAAAAATGTTAAGAGAAGGGAGAAACCAACCGTAGCCTATTGAAGAGTTTTCCCCAACTGCGAACTGTAGTCCCTGCCGTCCGTAACCTCGGCGAGAGGGTATTGTCGACTGTGCAAACGTTAAGCCAGCCAGCGAAACGCAAGGGAAGAGAGGGGGGAGTAGGGCCAAACGAGCCCTAAAAACAATGACGCCAGGGCCAAAGGACATGATGAGGGAACTAAGGTGGGCTGGGGGGGTTCTGCACACTGAGATGCGTGGGTGGATGTTGAAGATAAATTCTCATGGTGTTGCTTTATCAATCGCCGGATATCTAGCGGAGATGGTTCGTGGCCCCAATCCTGAGCCCCGAGGGTGGCCTTCTATAGGGGTTCTTCCCTCATAACCCTACGTGACTCATACGCCAAGTCTCTGAGGTACTCGACGCATACGCAACATATTCGGCACAGCATTCCTCAATTACCCGCACCACCTCTCCCATTGCACCCCTATTCCACATCTCGCCGCTCACTAGCACTTGTCTCCTCTTGTCCTGGCTCTATTCCATCAAGGCGCAGCGAGAGGCATCGCGCTGGAGTGGGACTCACAGTCCTCTCAAACAATAGTGCCCTGGTCACATCCAGTGAACCATCTGCACTTGGCAAACAAGGATCGAGAAATCAGAGAACCCGGGCAGCTGATATCTGGCGGAAATCAAGGGACAAATTAGCGTCCTGCGAATTGTTCTGACTATTTATTGCCCCACTGGGGTCCCAATGCGCTGGCTGCTCAGAGTTTGAATTCTGTGGGCTGGCCGTTGTTTAGCATGGCTGGATGGTTGACTCTGCAGCTCGGCGGCTACCACAATCCAATCAGCGGGAGGTTGGCTTTGGACGGCTGGCCGTCGAGTAGTCTGGCTGGATGCCCGACTCTGGCCATCAGCAAAGATATTACCTTGGGTCCTGGTGCGTCCTGTGCCCCCTCTGCGCGTGACGCTCCAGGCGCTTATAACATATACTCCAGTACCTGAGATGAACGCTGGGCCTCGCTTTGTCTGGACGCAGCCCCTGTGTGTCCGGAGGTACAGGAGGCGGCCTGGCGCAGTTGTCCCTAGCAGCCCTGCCCCCAGCGCATAACCTCTCCCTCCCCTAGCCCTGACTGCCCCTGTCCGCAGGCTCCTCTTCGCAGGCGCCTTGTGGCCGGGACTTCTCTACTCCCAACCCTCTCCCGGACACCCCTGGGGGCTACACTTCTTCCCATGATAGCCCGGTCTGCCCTGATTTCATCCGCCGGATCCGGGAGAATACCAAAAAGGCCAGGGCTTAGGTGGGTGTGGGGAGAAGAACAGAGCTCCTGGGGGGGTTCACACGAAAAAGGACTAGTAGAGCGAGTGTGAACATTCTCCCTGCCCGGGCTTTTTCATCCGAAGACCCCACACGCTCTGTTCTTCTCCCTGCACCCCCCGAACCCTTTGTGTATTCTCTCGGATCCAGCGGACGTTCTTCCCTCTCAACTTTTCACTCTCCTCCCTTCCACATCCATCTCGTCTGCTGGATCCCCTGCTGTCCACTTCCGCCTCTCACTGTCCGCCCAACAGATTCCCCTGCCTTCTGAACCTTCAATTGTCAGCGGCCCAGCTTATCCGCATCCGCCCGATGTCCTCCGATGCCTTTCATGCATACAATTGCCCGCCTAAAGCCCTCCTACTAGCCTACAGACTTTAAATTTTTGTCACTTCCGGACCCCTATTGGCATATATCATCTATTTCCCTTATTACACTCTTATAATATACATATACAATCATACAATAGTTATAGCTGCATTGCCCTCCTCTAGGGCAGTTTCTTCAATGTGTGATGGCGCGTTCGCCAGTTCTCGCAACCGAGCTACCTCATTCAATGCCCCCAGGTTTGCCCCTTGATCCCATTGCGGTCTGCGCTAACCATGTCCTCTCCCTGCGTCTCGGATGCCGCCACCGGCTTCTGATCCATCCACCCCGGGATCAATTCAAAACTCACACCTTAATGCGTCCTCATCATTGGAATATCCCTCGGTTCTCTCAAGACACTTTCCCCGCTCCTTCTCGCTTCTAGCCTTGACTATTTTCCTGATCCGCTCGATTATTCGTCCGCGCCAGACCTGTCCTGTACTGGCCCCTGTCTGTATCGGGTATTCTAGCCGGCCTATCATCTCGTTAGGTGACTTGTTACCACTTTAAGTACTTGCAGCTTTCCCGAATATCCGGATGCCTTGGGCCCTGGTCGCCAATGGATCCGGATACTTCAGAAAACTGCAAGTAAGCTTCATTTCTCTTACCTTTGGAACTGGCACCTGTGAAAGCTACATTATCTATAAAGGTTCCATCCCGCCAGCATTACAGTGAATGTCACAATACAGCTGCTATCAGCCAGATAAACGGACTAGCGATCTTGCCTACGAAGTCCCCCTCCATCATGCCTGTCCTTCTCTGGCTAGAGTCATATGGTGTGAATATTGCGTCCGGCATGTGTGGCGCTATTAATCTAAGAGAAATTGACTATACACTGAATTAGATGGATTTAGTCTTACTACAGTTTGAAATAATCAGGGGAGATGCTGAAAGGCTACTCATAGTTCCTTGGTGGGCAAGTGAACCGATCCTCCTCCAGCAGGTATTCTGCCCTTCGTCCTCAGACTCCAGGATCATCCATATCAAGCTTATAGAGTTCTGTTATAGCTTTCTTCACCGTATGCAGGTACTGAGATCTGCACAAACTGTGCTTTGACCAGATCTGCAAACAAGTGGCCGCCGGCCGCTCTATTTAGTTCAGGGATAAGATGTAGGTTATCGATTAAGGGTAACTTTCCTGGTCATTTGAGTGTTGGGTAGCATCGGCAAAATTTGGAAAGCCCAATTCCCTCCGGGGATGGTTCCAGCACCGGTGCACTTCTTGGGTGAGGGTAATTAGGTCCAGAAACGGATTCACGATGATCGTCCACTCTCATATCAGGGAACAGGCTTTGGCCAGGATGCTAAGCTCGAGCCCCATTGCCATATTCCGTCTTGTCCTAGGCCGCTATCCACCTCCACTCTTGAATTCAAGTGTTGTTGGCTCTGAGTGGGTTGGAGTTACGGCCGGTGTTGCAAGCCAATTCAAGACTGGAGGCGCACAGAAGAGAACTACAAATGGAAAACCATTTTGGCTAGTAAGTACGGGGCAGGTGTTCTCCGTCCGGGGTACCCAATCCTGCTAGAACTCTGGGTATTCCCTAAGATGATTGTCAGTTTCAAAGCTTGCGAGTGACTGACCTCATGCCCGATCGGCCTTGGTGCCCCCCCCAAATCCGCGAATAGATCTTCATCATCGCCATGCCGTTCTAACCTGTTCTCCTCCGGCCTCTCATGGTTTTCCTGGCTCTCCTGGCTCTGGCCCTCGTATTCCCCATCATCGGAGGCTATACGGTCATCCGCTGGCTCCAGGCCCTGCTCTCTGTTTTCGGGAACAGGCTCCCAGTTGTCTGGAACAGGCCCTGGTATCTCAAGTTGGGATGAAGCTGGCCCCAGCATGGCATTCCCCCTTCTACATACAGTAGACCCAGCTGTAACTGACTCAAGAGTGGGTGGTATTCTAGTTAACCTCTCCCTGGATGGAGATCTCGGAGCACACTTGTGGCAGACCTCCCTTCGTCTTTGCCTCTCCTGCCTCGACACATGCGTTCTGTCCGCCGTAAGCCGCCACTGTTGTTGTGACATCGAGTGCGGGCGAATTGTCACCGAATGGGATTGTAGTGCATAAAGTTGCTAGATAGATGGTCTTAGGCAACAGGTATTGGCAGGTAGCTAAGAATGCCATATGGGGTTTGAATCTAAGAGATAGGAAGTGTCAGGGCACCTTTAAGTGCTGGGGACGTTCACGGCTTGTCACTCGCTTTCATACTTGATGGCATAGGCACATATCTGCGGGGCCAAATTGCGCTTGGACACCTGATCTAGAGATTGCACCCGCGGCGTCTAGCTTCCAATCATCGGCGCAACTGTTTTGCTAATGATAATAGGAGCGTCAAGGATTTAGAGTTAATGAAGCAGATGAAGAGGTTTATGGAATGCGCGGAGAAATCTAGTTCAAGTAGGTCTGCCAAGCGGACCATAGTGAATATGGGTAAGGCTAGGGTTTGGAGCACGGAACGCTCATCTCAGAACATACAAGCTGCCGCTAAGGCTCAACAGATGGGGTATAAGGTGAAAGCTAGGATGGCAAAAGCAATGAAGAGGGTAAGTCCGAACAAAAAACAGCTGGAAGAATGATCCTCACAAACCCAAAGAGCCAGGTCTGAAACTTGAAGACACATATCCCACGCGAAAAAAGGCGCAAAAAAACATGAATGAACTGCAAAAATTTCCAGAGCAAAGCTCAAAAGCCAGAAAAGACACCCCCAGACGAAAACAGCGGGTGCCGAACACTACAAGAATGGTCTCCAAAACACCCAAAGCAAATGACCAAGCTCCTCCCGCGTCTTGCTAGGATCCGTGGACGATGGCAGGTCTAAATTTACCACACTGGGTCAAGGCAAACTGGCCTAGGTGTGGCGGGCTACTCCCAAACCTAAATGGTCAGGAACAAGTGAGAACAACCCGCAGAACTCTATGAGTGAAAATGAAAAACACCGAAAGGAAACGTCTAGGATCTGCAGCGGCCTAGTATCTATCATCATGAACGGAACCACCCTCTTTGGGGCTTCACGATAGCCACATTAGATGGAGGCAGGCTAGCTTTGTTGACAGAACCTAGTGCGCAGAAACGGACCAGAGCGGACTCCTACAGTCCGTTTCTGCTGACAAAGTAGTAGGACCTGTTGCCAATATAGCAGATGAAAGACCTGGTAGTTGTAACCGGAACTTACCAGGTGTAAAGTACCGACTTGAGCTGGCGTGGAAGCTGGCTGCCGGGCCTAATGTTCGTCCGGCATCTGCTACTGCCATATCTACAAGTGTATCGTTGGCCCAGAGACTAGAGGGGGAGTGTCTTCTGCTGGGCGTACCAACTTGGGTCGCCCATGTGTTGGCAGGCTGCTGGGCGTGCGAGGCTAGCATTAAAAGATGCTCAGCTGATTTCCTCAGCTGTAGGTGGCCTGACGCCCCAGAGGCTAGATCATGACATGGATTGGGAGCCACCCGGGGAGGACTGTTTGGCGGACTAGGCGTGGCGGTCGGTTGCCGACTTCGCTTAATCTCGACATGGAGTCTATTTGGTTCCCTCTCAATACTACTGTCGATTATTGGCACGCCTCGGGCGACCTTTCTCCGAGGTTCTGCAGCCTTAGCCTGAGCATTCGGTTCGTCAGCTTCAGCGATGGATGCTAGGTCACCTTTGCCACTGCTATCGACCGCCGTCAGGGTAGATACCCTGAATACTTTCCTTAGATCAGTCTTCCTTCCTATTTGTCGGCCCGACCTCAAGGCACGAAAGCCCAAGTCCGTAGCAGGGGCAGAGGGTTGATTAGCAGGAGATGGTGTGAAACTAGAATCCAAGGGTTGCACGACCTTGGTGGCCGAACTGTGGTTTGAGTCTGGCTCCGGTTCAGCAACGTCCACCTGACTGCTGCGCACCCTTTGTCTAGTCTTTCGCATACTGCTCCCAGTTCTTTTGGTACTCAACCTGGTGATTTCTTTGCCGCTGCAGCGGACCACTTGGGCTGTTGGCCGTCTGAATCTGACTCATCCCTATAAACGAAGGAATTGGCAGATTGCACCCTATTATCACAAGGGCCAAAATTCATGGCGCTGGGGGGGGGAGTCCCATCTTCTCCACGGGTGCGATGGTCAAAGAAGAACAGATCCATTGGTTCGCTCCGTGAATTCTTTGACCACCACATGCGGACATGCCTACTCTTTCCAATTAAGATCATTTCAGCAACCTGCAGCGACTACTCAGGGTCATCAAGCAGCATGCCTGTACCGTGTCTGGTCCCACCAATGAGCAGACGATCTCCTTATCCTCGTGCAAGCCCTCTGTCTATGTACACAAACAGGTTCTGCATGGTGGCTCCGGTCATCTCCATCCAGTAAACATGTCCATGGGTTTGCCATTGAATCTTGTCCAGCCCGGCAGGGAGCTGGCTGTCTGGCCGGACCATTGACGGCTGCTCTATCTAGAGACGGACAGAGCGCCTGCTGACAAGACCTCCATGAGTCATATTAGGATATACTGTGCACATTTAATGCGGCTGGTTTGAGCTAACTTACAATCATTTCTGAGGGCAAATGGGGCCTCAACGGGGGCTGCAATGGGGGCAATAGTGGTAACGGGTTCTCCTGCCAACAATCGCGTTAAGCTGGGCTTATGTTTTTTTGCTATGTCCTTTTGCAAAAAGTCAAGGCATTCAGTAAAACTTACGCCCGGGGCTGTATCTCTCTGCCAGAGTGCCACCCTAACTGTAACTGGCCTGGTGGCAATGGCATATGCCTTAATGGTAGCCCATTGGGCGGCCGTACTCCACTTCCACCCCTGGATCCTGTCTTGCTCCATCTTATGTTTCATAGCATTTCGCCAGTCTTTATACTCCTCACTATAAGTTCTGGGTTCGGGGAAGCCACAGACGTACTTACACCAAATAACGTCACCATCCTCTTTGAAGGCATCTGACTTTTCGTATTGAAGTGCAACTTTTGAGGCTGCCCTTGTAATAGCGGTTGGGGCGGGGGGTGGTTGAACAATCTGGAATTGTTTTCATTTTTCCACACTGGTCTTCCAGCGAATGAAAGATGTCCGCTAGCAGAGGGAGGTAGCCTGCAGGATAATGGGAGAATGGTTTATGGGGTTACAATAGAAATAGAGCGGGCCTGGCGGAATATAATGGGAGATAAAGGGAGTTCTGCAGATGATAAACGGCTGTGAGAAGGTTATTAGCTGGGAATATACAGATGAATAGTACTCAATTGGTTAGGAGATATACTAGTAATACCGCAGACGAGTGAGAGGTTTTGTAGAGCCTTGTGGGTTCTATTGGGATAGAGGGGTTGATCTATGAAGGATGTGGTGGTGATTCGGGAAAGGAGGATGAAGAGAGGATTGAAGGGTGTGAGGGACAGCTCATATGGGCCGTTGGGGTTCGCATGATCATACCCTGTACAAACTTGAATCATGATATCTTACATCTTGAAAGGTCAGGTGATCCACGCACACAGGTGAGAAGCTTCAGATTAGGTTTTATGCCGCAACAGAGCCGCAGTGGAGCCCCAGCCTCACAGCCAAGACCATGCTAAACTGCTCTAGACTTGCCTCCCATGAACACTTAGTTAATGACCACTTGAACGTCGGGACCCGTCCGTGATTCTACTAAGGCAACTTGAAGTTTCCCCTGATCCAAGTATTGAAAGAAATCTGCCTTTGGCTTTGAAAGACTATATCAGCTGCAGTCCACCTCCACCGATTAGCTCAGCCAGACCACTTGAAAGAGAAACACGGGGCCAGCACGATGACGTCAAACACAACAAAGTGTCCTGATTGGACCTGAGGGGATCAACAGGCCGCTGCATACGAAAAGTATCTTAAGACAATCAATCTTGATATCTTTTGATCCCTCTGTGCGGATGCGGAACTGACCTCGCCAGGGTCGCCTGGCTTTATACGCGATGAAAAGATCAATGAGAGCGAGTCAGACTAGGAATCTGAATATAGACTGGAGATTGTCGATTGCCACGCAGCAAATAGTGAGTTAGATAATGAAATGCAGAACGATTGAGATGCGGAGGACGTTGCCCACCTGCCAGTCTGCGGGCTCCCATCGTGGCAAGAAACTATTTCTGGCGCTGGCACAGCACTCAGCGATGTTGCTGGCTATACGGAGCTGAATAGAGCCATGACAGATGACCCCTGGAACCCTTTCTTGTCCGAAGATGACTTTAATTTGGCAAGCTGGCGGGTCCGCACGGAGGTAGCCAAGTCTCTGATCCACACGTACTTTGCAGAAGGTTTGGGTGGCATGGATAGCAGATTATTCTGGTCCGCGTATACCATGCGACAACACCTCGACGTTCTGGACCCATTTGCTGAGTACCTGGTGTAGACGGAAGCCGGTATCGATAATGGTCGACATGCAGCTACTATCTAGTATCGGAATATTATCGACACTGTCTGCTACTGGATCCGCCAGATTGCATATAGATCAGATATGGTCTACGCACCTATTCGGGGATATGATTCGTGTGGGGAGGAAGTATACTCTGAGATGCATATGGCGGACTGGTGGTGGGATACACAGGTATGAAATGGGTCCTGACAAGTTTATAGTGGTGGGTGTTTCAATTGCTAAAAAAGCCCATAGTCTTTATTATGGGGCAGGGCGGGGCGGGTTTTCTCAGAATGGCCCCGCCCTCACTCCGGCCCGGGGTTAAAGTTTTGCCTCCTCTCCCCACTCCTTCCTCTATGGGGCCCCGTACGGGTCCCGGGGCGGGGTGAGTAGTTTTCTTCCCCAGTCAAGTCGCCAGACGGACCCACGTTCTATAATCTCCGGATTTGTACCCTTTGCGGGACACCCTCTCTCACCCCGAGTGAGATTCAGTGATTACCAATATATTTCCTCGAAATCTATACTTATATATTGTATCATAGAATCCTGATCTGACTATCATACTAGTATATATTATAAACTAAGGATATAGAACTTTATATCTAGTGCTAGTATTATTAACATAATTTGAGCATACTTCTCGAAGTATATGATTCTGTGCCTATGATTCTGACTCTATCATTCTAAACCTATGATCCATAGCTTATATTTGCCGTGCATATAATTCTGGGCGAATGATTCTGGGACTATGACTATTGACGTATGATTCTGGGTGTAGGACTCTGGGCGTGTGATTCTGGGCGTATGATTCTGGGCGTATGATTCTGAGGGTATGATTCTGGGCGTATGATTCTCAGGGTATGATTCTGGGCTTATGATTCTGGGCCTATGATTCTGGGCCTAGGATGCTAAGTCAACAATTCTCTATGTCTGATTCTTAGTATCCCGAGTGAGGTTTTATATGTATGATTTTGGGGCTATGGCTTGGGCATCAGTTCCCAGGCTAATAACCTGAGCGCAGGGCTTACAGATATGATTAGAAAGTATCCCTCGATATTTACCATCAAATTGAACAATCAATAATTTGAAATATTTCTACATTCAGATGCCGGCGCAATTTCTGCCACTATTTAGGCATTGCATCGAACTCTCATAACGGCTCTCCAGTTCTCACATATGCATCGTGCACACCTTGATGCATAAAGTGAACTACACTACAGCGATTCCCCAAAAAAGACCCGATGAAATGCTCTACAGCACAGGAGCCCATAAATATTACGGAGCCCCTATTATTTATTAGTCACAGTCAGAATTTCAAGAGGCAGCAGAATTGTCTTTACGTACCCGGAGGACAATTGATGTTAACTCCGAGTCCTGGAAAACAGGAATCGCCTACTTCAAACTCGCCCATAGCTACAACCGCACACCACCCGGGACATACGTCTTCCAGATCCTTATGATTGTTCGTATTCGCATTGATAACAAGCGAGCCAGAGGTCCATATCCCAAATGCTACATCAACTGGATCTGCTCTGCCGTCATAAATTGTCTCGTAGGCTGCCCTGTATTTGGAATACTCGCTCGGGAGAAAGATCTGATCTAAGGGCTCAACTGTTTCAGTCCTTCGTAGAAACAGCGGGCTGAATTCTTTGAGCTCCTGAATCGCTGCGTTCCTTGTATATCTCTGCGCTTGCCCAGGTCCAATGTCAATATTCTGCATCTTGTGAGGCCATTCGTGCAACAAAGGTGCAATGCCGAATAACACAGGCCTTGGTTCTCAAAGTACCATCCGGATTAAGCTTGCCACTTGCATCTCCCTCTGGTTAACCTAGAGTCGTGGCATCTTTGGTACTATTACCGGAAGCGGCTTGAAGATTAGACATCTCATGGGGTTTAACACGCTCTCAGGTACCCATTGCGCCGTGCCAGGTATGATCTGCTGGTATATTCCGCGAAGCAACATATTTGTAGACTGCCGGTTCGACTTGAGGTAGTAACCAACTTGCTTTCTTATTCACAGCTTTGATAACGCATGGGACGTCATTTCTAATCATAGTTCAGTGTAAGCGAAGTCTCAACCAAAAGTATCATTAATTCCTTACTTGTCGTTTATTATAATAATATCTCCAGTAACAGACTCTAATTTGGGCTCGTTTTCCTCGGCAAAAGTCTCTTTCAAGCTGGATTCTGGCTGCTGTTTAGGTCGCGAAAGTATTGCCTTCATAAGATCAAAACTGGCACATTGGGGGTATACAGCGTGTGGCTCCTTTCGGTCTTTTAACATCTGGCGAATATTTCTCTTCATCTGGTATACCTTATCCCTGTCGAGCCGCTGGGTTGTTTCCCCAGAATCTAAAGTAATTGACCATGAAATCAGTATATACTTTCTATACACAAATATGACCAGTGGCCGATTGCCATCCTAGGTGTATGAACAAAGCTCAGGTAAATAGCAGGGGGTAATACCGTACCTTTGGCAGTCATAGTGGAAGTGGAATGCCTGCGCTCTGATCTTCAACACATAAAAGGTTGCTGAGTTGGTACTCGTCTTTTTGTTGCTCCCATTTCCACTACCACCACATAGCCTCCTCGTTCTCCCCTTTTGATAGTCCTCTCATAGTCTTCTCACCAATCCAAACTCACTCAAAGCAAGCTTCCTTCATGCTCAAACCAAGATACAACAACGGGTTGGGATAAAACAACAATAAAGATATATAAAATCGGAGGTAGAGAGTGATGAGTTTTGGTGATTGACGTTGAGAAGCCGTAAGCAGGAATGAGCCGCTGTGGGAATTGGGTAAAGCAAGCAGCAGAGAGGGGAGAGAAAACAACAGGGAAAGATAAATTGTGCTGGTAGGTGTGGGCGAGGACAATTATAGGGAAAGAGAAATTACGCTATGACATAACCATTTGTGCAACCGTCCAAGCAAGCTAGAGCTAATGCCACTAGTCCTTACACCGATGCGTATTATCTGCAACACCAGTGCCCAGAGTGTTATTCTAGACATACCGTGATGTGTATATGAAATCACAAGCATAAAATCATCCGCCCAGAAAAATGATCCGCTCAGAAAATCATACGCCGCCCAGAAAAACCCTCAAAATTGAAGCATACCTAATTATGATAGTTGTGAGGTCAGAACTCCTCGTACTTTACATCAAATACGACTAGATCAAACGGGACTTTTTCTTTTCTTTCCCACCGGTTCCAGTACGCTTTGTGGTTGTAACCGCAACAGCGGTATTAAAATCAGTCCTGCCCTTTCCCAGGGTTACTCGTAAAACCGGAAATGATTCGGTGTTTCCCAGTTGGCCCTCCATGGAACAAACCTCTGCCTGATGAGCGGCTAAAGGTTCAATTTGGCCAACATCTGGGCTATGTCCTTCGTGGTCAAGATCACCTATTTCTTCTCCTGAAATCTGTGGCTCCTTGTCTGTGGATCCTTCTTCTCCCTCTGTGTCGGCTGCGACATACATGTTATCAGTACTATGACAAATTCGTTCGCCTTCACCGGATTCCTCAGAGCCCGCCAATGGATCAACATCTTGACTTTGACTACGAGATGGTGGAGGGCGTGCATCTCGAGATTCCATCAAGCGACAATCAGGAAGTAGAGGCCTCGGTTCTCTTCCATATGCAGGGGTGCCATCCTGATCGAGGAAAGACCATGCTGTCTCCACCTTGTGTGACTCGTCATCATCCGAGATACCACCCCTATCTCTCTCGGTACCTTTATCCTTCCTCTCTGCCCAAGAACGGTAATCATCCAGTGTCAGTATTTCTTCCAGTTTTTTTGCCTCGGGTTTACTATCATGAGAGACTAGCTCCCGCCAGAATTCTTCATCCTCGTAGCATTTGACCAGAATGGAAGCTCGAATTGTCCTAATTTTCAGTCGGGAGCGACGATACGGAATCACATCTCTTGCCATGCTAAATACGCGCTCTGCTCGGACACTCCCGCCTTGGACCGCAAGAATATCCCTAGCCATTCGAGATAAATTCGGAAATCTCCCAGCCTTAACCTTCCACCACTGCAGAATATTTGCCTAGTAGAAAATCCCAGTTGGGCTCTCGTCATGCCTGGGATCGATATCTTCGGCGGCCGAATCCGGGGTTCAATCTCTGAATCACTTTCGAGATAACCAAGTGTCTCACAAATCATAATCGCTCTCGGTCTCGATCCGTGAAGATATTTAGATTGGCTATTCTGACCGCTCCGTGGAATTGGCGTATCAGGACCCTGGGCATTCATTGGCGCATAGTAAAGATCATTATACCCTATGAACTCCTTCTTATATGACTTATCATACGCAGTCTCGCCACTGGTATCGTCAATATCCCATTTACGAAAGCCATTAAGTTTGCAATATGGATTGAGGCAAGCTCCAATGCCGAACAAAACACCTCTAGGGCCTTTGGTCTTACCATAGTAAGCAGCCGCCTTTAATTTCGCCTTCAGTAAACCTTCGCGAATATCAACCTCCATTGCATCCGCTTCCCTTCCAACTTCGCCATTTGCATTTCCCAGTGATCAAGGATATCTTGATATACCTGAAAAATGCAGTGAATGGTGATCTCATGTGTTTTTGACATCCATAACGTCCAAAATCTTATGGGCTGAAGTACTTCCAAGATATACTCAATCTGCCTCCACTCCTCTGGGGTGGACCACAAAGGTGAAAACTCAGGATAAGTTTGTAACCAGTCCTTGGTGAATTCCCGTAGCCGTACACATCTTTCTAACATCTTTACAGTGGAGTTCTATCGGGTTTTGACGTCATAAAAACAAGGGTTGTCGGAATCTTGCCCCTGTCATTCTGTATATCAATGAAATGTTGCCGTCGTTGAGGTGAAGCTCCAATCGCAATACTCCGTTTCCGATGCTAATGCACATATAACTTTATTAGCATTATCCCTGACTAGTGGTATCTGACCTGCGAATCATGGAGAGTATGAATTTGGGCTTATTAATTTAGGCATATGAATTGGGCGTATGAATTTGGGCGTATGAATTTGCGTGTATGAATTTGGGCATATGAATTTAGGCGTATGCATTTGGGCATATGAAAAAGATAAATTTAACCAGGTCAGATCTTAGACACATTACCTTTTCAATGATCTTGTGAAAGCCATTATCTAATCTTGTAACCTTGTCGATATAATTTGCCTGAAAGGCAGACGGCATATGGCCATCGCTTGATTGAACCTTAATCGAACTCATGAAGGCTCCGAGGATAAGCTCAATAACATGAGCCAGACAGGGAATATGATTTTCAAATTGAGACCATTCAACTGATAATAAACTCCAGGCATTGCTCAGGGCTTCCGTGAGCGTTGGGTTATTGCTTGCACTATCCGTGGTGAAACCAAGAATCCAATTCTGAATCCCGTATTTGGCTAGAACCCTATTACTTATTTGGGCCATATTAGGCCCAGTATGAGACCGCCTTATTTCCTCAAACCCAATCAAGACCTCTTCCATCTACCAGCTATCCGATATCCAATAAGCTACAATTGCTAGAAATCGAAGTTTGCTTGGTGAAGTCCAGTTATCGGCAGCAAGAGAAATCCTTCCCTCTGTTGGCAGGCCTGCTCTCATGTTGTCAATCGTTGAGACACCAAGCCGTTTCAAATGTCTGGTTAATGTCGTTGGGCAGGGATTACAATACTAGGACGAAGATACTTGGAGACATGATGAAAGACAAGCTTGTTTGAACAATTAAAGGTGAGATTGGTCGCAAGAAAAGCCTTCACAGAGTATTCTTCGAACTTGCATTGATTAAACCCTGTAGGGGCTGCTAGATCGATAATTCTCCGTCTATTCCCCGTTTGAGTGCCTCTTTGCAATAGCGGAAGACGATCTGTGCTACGTGGGCTTCCGGTCTGAGTCACATATTTGTGAAACTTTCTAGATTTTTGACAAGCCGAGGACCTGTGATGATCATACATCGAACTAGTACCCATCCCGCTTGCATGAGCTAGAACCTTTCTGCACATAATACACATGACTCGAGGGGTGCCGACCCAATGGCCCCAAAGGTCTGCACATTGTTGAAAGTATTTCCACATCTCTGCTCCCCCAAGATCCGAGTTTGATATTATCTTCTTCTTTCCAGCATACTTCGCAGTATATGCTATATACCCTGGTGGTGCTTGCCACCACTCCATCTAACTCTCATGGTATTCTTCGGTATAGAGAAAAAGGTTTCCAATGATCTCAAATGGATTCGTATCAGTTGCTGGCAAAGGTGCGGCTGCCGGATACAGCATATTCCGAGCATAAGCTTGGTTTCCAGGAGGTAGCGAGACTTGATCAGAGTGTAAGGGTCTTGTGCAACTTGAAAAGGGTGCTCGAGCCACACTAGTCAGAGGTCTTGGAGTTGGTGTTACTGGGCCTTCGCTCTCATATGGACTATATTAGGCAAAGAATTGGGATAACGAGGGAGACTGTTCGCGTGTAGGGGTTTCATGAAAGGGTAGAAAGGAGGTGCGGCTTTTTCTGGAGTTGGTATAGTGGCCCTGGCTGCCAGCCATTGAAGATTCTCCTTGTGAGGACATTAAGTGAAGATGATTTTGAGCTTTCGTAAAACAGAGGTCTTTACACTGGGACTTATGCTTTTTGATAAAAGAACTACCGATAGGAAAAAAGATATTTGAATGAAGCTGTCTAGCGCTCGTGCTGGCTTATCCTCTGTGATTCAAAATCTTTACTTGCATATGTATCTTTGAGTCTAACAATCACGCTTCTCTTGAATTAAGTATAGAGTATTAACTTTTGGGCGTATGAATCTTTGGGCATCTGAATCTTTGTGCGTATGCCTCTGCTCGCTGCAGTCAAGCTCGCCAGAAGCTATGTGAATTAAGAATGGTGATACAATCGACACGCTTTAGGCTTATTACGGTAGTCCAAATCTGGTATATGGTCAGCATACCCTGCTAAGCCACAAAAAAGTGTAACTAAATCCGGACCTTGACCCAAGTTGACTAATATCAATTGAGTACGCTCATACAATCCCTTCGCCCCAACGTGACGACCAAATCTTCTAAACGAACTTGCAAGTATGTTCCTCGAAGCTGTTCCAAAGACTGAATGCAGGCTGAAGGGAAGGAACCGAATACTAGATGTCAGCCAGACCTCTCAATCCCTCTTCGAGTGATGAAAAGTGATTCGTCATTATAACTCTTTTATATAAGTACCGCATTATCCAATATAATTCTTGTCTCCTCAATATGCTCCAAAGACTATCAGACCATATCATACTTATCCCTAGTGCTCTCTACCTTTCCATCTGTTCTCTCCAGTATTCACGGCTAAGATAATGGCAACTACCTCGATTGCGGAAGTTCCAACAGAGCATTTCCGGACCTGGACATTTGACCCTGACGACTCAATCACCCTTTACACTATTTCCTTTGGCCGAATGAGGTCTGACTTCTTCTTCTGTGAGCCTTTTTCTGGATTCTGTCTTAGTTAGAACGCGGATACATGTCTTCTATTAGTACTATTGATACTGATAATAAGATATAGATAAGCCTTGGGCTAATAGCCGATCGCCACGAATAGGAAGACGGTATGAGCTTAAGCTCTGTGGATTTGACTGGGCAAATGATGGCGGCAAGGCGGTCAAATTAGTTAGAGGGGGGCGGATTGCTAGAATGTTGGAAGTGATGCCTCGGGAATCACGTGCTATCGTACAGGCCTTGGAGTTAGGATACGAGATCAAAGGTCAAGTCTCCAGCTTAGAAATCTTTCAGCAGTGTGATTGGGGCTGTCAAGTTGTAAAAGGCAAAATAACCTGGCGCTTAATTCCGGACTCAGACTTGTAACGGTTCCTTCACCTTTCTGACCTTTCCATATTCCCAGCATTGAGACTGTACGCGATTTGATTGGATTCAATTAAATATAGTATAGATTCACTTGATATATAAGTAGCTGCCCTTCATGAAATCATTTTGTAGGTTTTTCCTATCACAAACCTCTTTGTCTTAACATATTAGGATTCCCTGTTTGCCTTTCTAGATATCCATCATTGATTCATATCATGGACACGATCAAGAACAATATCTTCATTGGGCCTGCCCTATCCGACACCAGTGAGCTGGATATCGTTCCACTTCCTCGTCGTCATGTGGCCCCCAATTTTCCACCCGAACATTGTTTCTTTGAGACGAAGGGCTTTCCCCAGAGCCTTCTATATAACTACAGCAACCTGCAACCAACCTTGTTTTCACATCCTTATCCCTACTCGCTTTCCTGGGGTCATAAGGTTATACGCTTCTTCTGTAACTCAAGTACTCACAAATCTTAGCGCTTAGCTTACACAAGTACTTCGCAGATATGATGGATTTTGCGAAGGCTGGAATGCATGCTCAGCTCTTGGGTCAGAAGTATTGGTTGAGAATCAAGATACATGAGGACAAGTCAGAGAACGTGGAGCTACAGCGGAAGGAGATGGTATCTTGGTTCTTAGACTGTGATGATGCAGAATATGAAGGGATTCTTACAGCCGGGGGGGCCGGAATTTATCTTCGTGCAACCGTGCATTCACTGAGAATGATGCGTAGTGGAAGTACGGGTTGTAGTCTTATTATGGCTCTGGTGCATTGTGAGATCGTGGATTCTGATTCTGATTCTGAGATAGAAGTCTGTCCTGTAAACTGTAATCGGTCAATTTCTTGGGCATCTCGCTTTAGGCATATGACTCTGGATATATGATTTAGATGTATCTTTTGGGTATATGGTTTGGGCGTATGGTGTGGGGGTGTATTTTGAGTGTATGTTTGGGGCGTATGTTTTGGTAGTAGGTTTTGGGCGTATGGTATGGGCGTATGTCTTGGGCGTATGATGTGGGCGTATGTTTTGGGCGTATGTTTTGGGCATTTGGTATGGGTGTATGAGTTTGGACTGCGGAAGCTCCCGCTATGTACACCATCAATAATTTCAATCCATGGCCATGACTTATCTATCATTGTGAGGAATTGATTCTAACTTCTTAACCGGTATCTCCTTACTCTGTACAGAGCAATGCGGCTCATTGAATCTAAGTACAAAAAAAAGAAAAGAATTCTATTCAGGGGCTAGGATAACAAAAGAAATTAAATTGTTGAGAGGTGCAGCTCTGGGCATCTAGACTTAAAGAAGTAGAAGAAAGAAGTATAGAATGCTCAGCAAAAATCAAAAGAAGAGAAAGCATCCGGGTATCTATTAGACATGAGAGAAAGGATATAGGTTAATAATGCCTCTAAAGAGAAGAAATCATGATCGGGATAAATGGGGAGGTGGGGTGGGGTAAGGTAAAGGGAATGAGATAACAAGAGTGAGACATACAGGAATTGAGGTGAAGAACTCCTTGGGGGTCATAGCCCGCCCAAGCAGCCTCTCTCCAATCTCTTGAGTGCTAGCCCGGAAATGGTTTTCTGCAGCATTACTGTAAAGCCCACTGGTGGCAGATGCAGACTAAGGGCGATTGAAGTCCAGGTTCGCCCTTCCTAAACCTGAGCCAGAGGTTTCCCCTGCCCCTATCATATCGACGGACCCATCCTCAGACAGACTCAGGCTGTGAGAAGATTGATCCTGCACCTCCCCTACATCCTTCAGGTACTGATCATTGTCGTAATCGTCATCGTCGTCGTTGTCCTCTTCCTCGTTGTTGTTCTCTTCCTCGTTGATCTTCTCTCCACCATAGATCTCATCCAAATCCTCTGAGCTATTGCTATCCTCCTCATCAGACTCGTATAGATCAATGAAATCTACATCTTGATCCTCCTCATCCTCCTCCCACTACTCGTAGCCCTATGCGTTAGGCAAAAGCCACTCAACAGGCTTCACCCAGTCAATCAAAGGAGTACGCGTTTCATCTAGTTCATCTTCCCGGACTGTCATATCCAAATCCCCTGCGATATACCCCACAGGTAACCTGAACCCAGAAGTACGGTCTTCTCCGCCGGTAGTTATCGAGGGACCTGTCTGAGCTAAATAAGTCTGAATATTAGTAAGGGGATCTCCCAGCTGACAAGACAGTGTTTAAAAATTACTTACTTTCTTGTGGATGATTAGCACCAGAGTTTTGACTTCCAAATCTGCTTCTAAGCCTGGTGTGCACCGAAATAGGCTCTCTCGTGCTACTAGTGGCAAATGTAGCGGCTCTCGCCAACCCCATTGCGGGTGCAACACTAGAAGCAACTGAAGGTCCCGCCGCCCCGTGCATACTAAATGAAGGACTTCGCCCCTGAAGAGTAAGAGAGTGGCAGGAACCAGATGCAGGAGAAGATGAAGGTGCCGGCGCAGAGCCTGCCAACAGCGTAGACCCCATGGATGAACTTCTGGGTCGCTTGGCCAAAAGGTCAAGCAGGCTCTTCATTCGAGGTACCGGCACATTTTTGGTGACGGATTAACAGATGGCGCTAGTGAATTGGGCGGGGTATCAACTTCAATAGAGATTGGCGGGGTGGCGATAGGTGAGCCATCCTGACGAAACTGGTTTGGATAGTGTTGCCGCCAATTTGCCAATATTGCCTGACCTTCCTGCTCCAGGATCTCATTCTACTCAGCAATCATCTCCCGATCTACTTCGGCTTTGGTCTCATTGTCGAGCGCCTGGTACAAGCCATATCCTGTCGCAAAATCACGGCGTTGTTTCAGTTGATTTCCCCGCTTTGCCCGGGCACGTTTGAAGACGGTTTCCAAAGAGGTAAGGCTTGTCCTACTTCTATTCCGGCGGATCGTTTCCGGATTGCTCAAGTGGGCTAAAGTGCCTGCTGGAAGAGGTCTCCACTTATAAGCGGAAGGCATTACTGAGTGAAGTGGGTATTCTATTCAGCAAGGTTAGTTCGTGCGTATGATTTGGGGCCTATGATATTTGGGTGTATGGTTTTTGGGCGTATGATTTTGGGCGTATTATTTTGGCCGTATTATTTTGGGCGTATGATTTTAGGTGTATGATTTGGAGGTAAGATGAGGGCAGATAGAAGGAAAGGCGAATCCAAATATACAAGCTAACTTACTATTGGTAGATGTGCAATTAGTTAGCTTATATGTGCTACTGCAATAGGACCTTGAACAGAGAGGAGGTACGCAGAGTGGAACAAGTATGGGTGAGGAGTGTGCCAGGAGCGTAGAGGGGCAAGCAAAGTAGTTTTCTTTTGCTGCGGAAATGTGCGAAAAGAAGCAAGTGTGATGGAGGGTCAGGGAACAGAGCCGCTTGTATATGGTATGGAGAGAGTGTTGAGAGCCAGAGGATGAGAGCGTGATGAGAAAGAAGGATGGTAGTTTGTCCTCTCTTAAAAAGCAAAAAGTGGACCTAGGTAAACCTCTTGACAAGATGGTCGCGATCAATTAGGAGTTAAGCGTCGAGTGCCCGCCACAACGAAAGATTACATCAGAGCCCTAGTAAACAACTACTAAGTATGAATTTTCCCTTCTCGTCAAAGTCCCTTACTAATTACTACTACTGTCACAGAAAAGATATCATTCCAACGAACTCTATGTTTGGTATTCTCAGACGGCCAGGATGTATTGTTTACCTTCCTCAGTGATTCTAATTGTACACTTGATACCTGAACCGGGAAGATATAACATGTTGGAACATATACAACATTTCATACACAACTTTCAAGGAATTGCTATGTGGAAGGGATTGTACAATGTATATTTCAGTAGGCTTTAGGTTAGAGCCTTACTTCAATTTCATCATTGTACAATTCAAGTGTACGTATATACTGACCCCAATAAGCCTTCAAGTTATCTATCTACTAGACATCATGAATCAATATATACCTAAACTCCAGGGGGCTGGAAATATATGATGAGGCGGCTTGAAAGATACAAATCATGAAATCTCAAATGTCCTTATTCTGATCAGTATACAATGTCCCTCTATCCACCTCTCTCCCAAAGCCTATCTCACTCTTAACAAACTCTAATATCACGACTCAACTATCATACTAGGGAAACTATAGATCTATAACCATACACCCAAATCCACATACGCACAAGTCACGAACCCACACACCCCTGATTGCCCTCTGTCAGATTCTTGCAGAAGCCAACACAATATCTCCTCTCTTTTTCCATTTAACTTTTTTCCTCCTCTTCGCTTACTTTTCCCTCCGAAAAGAAAATCAGATAAACCAAACAACAAAAAGACACCTACCCAATGCCTCCCAAGCATAGTGGTAATCCGAATTTCTTGGGCCAGAAAGGTGGCTGAGGTTGGGGTCCCACAACTAGGCATCTTGGTCGGAAGAGAGCCAGCAGAGGTGTCAATAGAGTACCCCGGTCGGCGCGGTATCCTAACAGCAGGGTCGCAATGGCAGAAATTATAAAGTACCGCCAGGATGGGGGATATCTTATTCCCAAGGCCCTCTTCTATCGTGTTTGCCAAGAAATTGGGGCAGATTTGACCCTTGAGCAGCGATTCCGCTGGCAGAAGTCTGCTGTTGAATGTCTCTAGGTGGCGCCAGGGGAGCTTTTGGTCATGTTAATGACTGGTAAGTTGAATTACCATACTAACCAAATTATCTAATTTACTAATGAATTACTTATAGCTGGTGCCTTGGGTGCGGCACATGCTGGTCGGGTTACCCTCATGGTTCAGGACCTAAGACTGGTTGACGATGTGATGAACGTCATGGCTGGGAAGCCTGATCTGGCTACGCGGGATCAGATTAGATGCAATCAGGGTCAGGATGAGGGCGGACCAGCACTACCTCCTCCTCTGGGGGCTGCGCCACGTCCTTCCCCACCATCCAGTAGGGCTCCTCCTCCGCCCCAACCCCTGGGTAATGATAATAACAATGGTGATAGCGACTCTGATGTCAACCCTTCCCCTACTCTACACCATCGCTTGTTTCGTCAAGAAGGCGGAGCTAGTGTAACTGGTGGTACTAGCCGGAGTCATACGCAGGGAAATCAGGGTGGGAATACACGAGCTATGACAGGAGGCAGTAGCCACAGTGGCGGTGCTGGGAGAGCTGGTGCCAGTGGTACTGTGAGAGACAGTGGGAGTGGTGACAGTGACTCGAGTGGAGACAATGCTGCAGGTGCTGCTGAGAGTCCAGCTACTGGTAGGGGTGGAAGTGCAACTATGGGTGCTGCTGGGAGTGCCGCCGGAGAGGCTGCGGGGAGTGGTACTGGGGGTACTAGGGGAGGCCCAGTTTGGCACGATGATGGAGGTGGGCCATCTATAACTGGTGGTGGTAGTAACCCACTGAGCACTTCAGTTCGGCGCCCGCAGGCACAGGGCGGTTGGACTACAGGTGGTAGGAGTCGTAACAGCGCAGACAGTAGTTGTGATACTGGGTGGACGAGCACGCATCGCACACGGTCCAGAGGTGGGGGTGGCAGGTCTGGAGCTGGGGCTAGCAGGGGTGGTAGGGCCTAAGCATGTCCCGGGATTATCTTGTACTTTCCTTTCCTAGTTTAGCCCTTGTTTGCAGCCGAAGACTTGCCCTTTAAGTGTTTGCTATCTTTTTATGTATAGGCCTCTCATAAAGGGGGCCAGGCCTTTCTCTCTTATACTTCACAAATGTAACCTTTGCCTGAATATATTTTATACAGTAGTAATGATGGTTCAAAATTATCTCTTACCTCAACCTGAGCATGTGATCGACTCTGAATAGGTACTAACTAATCCCATGGTGAGTATGCTGTGGGGGTTTGATTTTGGGCATATGATTTTGGGCGTATGATTTGGGGCGTATGATTTTGGGAATATGATTTTCAGCGGATGATTTTGGGGGTATGAGGCTATACGATGATTGTTGGTGTATGGTTTTGGGCAAATGATTCTTGGCGTATGATTTTGGGCCATCACTCGCAGAATATGATCCCTGGTCTATGATGTGGAGCGATGGTTCTAGGGGTATGATTCTGAGTGGATGGCTGGGGGCGGATGATTCTCGGGGTATGATTTTATATTGGAGGGCACAATTACTTTAGTACCTTACATACTAGACAAAAAAGGAAAGGAGCCAGGATATCAGGACGGTACTTTTTCAGTAAAAAGATAAACCAGGATACATACTAGTAAGCAGGAAAACGGGCAATATTTTGTACATGAGAGGACAATTATACAGAAATATACAAAAAACATAAAGGCTTTAGTAGGGAATTACAGAAAATACAGGGCTCTGGAAGCGGAAATTCAACCTATGGGGGGCCATTCGGGGCCGTTAAGCGGGGCGGGGCGGGGAATTTGGCCGGGGGCCCGGAGCTTTCAGGGCCCCGTCGACCCCGTAACGAACACTAATAGCCCATGATGTTCCTTGGTAGAAAAGGCTCCCCCGCGGGTCCACTGTGGTACCAATTATGGGATTGTCGGACGAGACTCAACTTACCAATTTTACGGGAGATAGAAACCCCTGGCCGGGATACCGGACTATCGGCAATATCCTTTACGCGGACGAGAAACAGCCCTGTCCAGATGCCAATCCGGCTTCTGGCTTTGCTTCCAGTACCGTCAAGGTTTATGTGTCAATTAGCCTGTGCCGCCGAAGCCCAGCGGCCGATAAATGCGGATCTCCAGCGTACTGTCTTCGATCTTGTCCTTGCGCCATTACACTAGGTTGTTCAAGAAGGAATGGTAATGGATTGTGCACAAGGCAAAACACCCTTTTGTTTTCCCATCTTGTCAGCCTGGATTGTGGATCATGCTGAACATGCACCCTTGGACGGAATAGCCGGTAAGCCGTGCCCCACGTGTGAGGTGCTGTGCAAGAAGTTTGGTAGGAATCCGCTGAAGATGTAGAAGACCCACGACTACATCCTATATAGATAGAAAGCCTTCAGACATGAGCCGGCAGAAGTGGCCGGTATAGCAGCATAGTTTTCAGCAGGTGGGCGTGAAAATAGGAAATAAGGTATTGACTAGACTCGACCAAGTAAACCCCAGTGACTTACTTAAACTGGACCTCTGAGACAATAGTTACCTCAGCCTATTCAAGCATATAATGGAATGGGTAGAGGGGTTCCTGAAAAAGCACAAGCGGCAGCAAGGGTTCAACGATACCGGGAAAGAAATTCCACCTTATCCTGGACTCAGCGTACCAAAAAGGGCCTATTGTGAAGTTACACAGTGGCAGGAAAGGAAATGCCCAACCTCGGCCGCTGTATTTTGGCCGAATTGGCATCCGCATTGGGGAATCCGGAAAGTTCGCAGTATGACGATTTCACAAGCCCTTTGAAATGTGTTAGAGTACTACTTGACCTCTCTCTCATGGCCCAATACCGCAGCCATACACCATATCAACCTGCCTACATGGAAAGCTATCTGCAGACATTTCAGCGGACCAAGGACATTTTTCTTGAGTTCCGTATCTCAAAGGCTACACGTCCAGAAGCAAATCGTCAGTATCGGGATCTACGAGAACCAATGGCCAATCAACGTGCTAATGAGGCCCGCCACAACACTGCCGCCAAGCACCGTCACCAGGTGGATTAAGAGAGGCTGAGAAAGGGCCAATCAGGGGGCGGATTTGATACGGCGCGTGAATCACTTCAACTTCATGAATATATACTACCTGAGTCATTTTGCCTCCCGTGTACAGCATTTTGTGTCCAGATTGATGTATTCGACCGAGATCAGCGAACTAGCACATAAGGCGCAGATTAAAGACGGTTAGCGGTGGTCAAACAAGAATGAAGCTGCCCAACAGATCTTGTCGCAATTTAACCGACAAGGAGTCTCTTAGAATGCGCTTCCAGATAATAGAAGCACTTTTGAAAACAGGTGTAATCGTGGTAGGAAATAGCGGGATGGAAATGCCGACTTCTTCAAGCTGCAGTGCACCTCGGTGAATGTTCAAAGGCAGCACGAACCTTGGCACTCTCTCTGAGCTATGCCGAGCCCATGAAATCGAGTATTGCGACATGATGGAGGAGATGCTAGGTTTTATCAAGCAGACTGCAGCGGATCACCCGCGGCTGCCTGCTGACTACACCAAACTAGGATTGCTTCCTGTAGAGCCATTTACCCAGCTTGAAATTCCGGTTTCTGACTTTCAGCAAGCTGACGTTTTCCAGATCCGTCGGGCCCACTACACTGGAACAAAGGCTTTCGGCAACGGCGGTGCTAGAAACGACTGGGTATGGGTCCAGACTGGTGGGCAGGAGAGTTATGCGAATTGGCGAGGACGGGCGGTGGCGCAATTATTAGCACTTTTGAAGATAAGAAATGTTCTAAGCGAACCCGCAGATGTCCATCGGGTGGCATTGGTTTGTGTACTCGATCTCATCAATGGTGGTAGATTTCCCCTGGCAAGCAGACATATACGAGTCGGCAAGCCGTCCACTGGTCGAGACATGTGCATAGTCGGTAGAGGGGTACTGATTGGTCTGGCGCATGTAATTCCTAGTTGAGAGAGGCAATGGATAGTCAATCATAGGATCAATCTGCGGATGTTTAATGATATATATTAATTATATTAAATTATTGTACGGGATTATCCACAGTATTTATGCGGCCTCAACTAAGCCGCGTGAGTACTACAGGATATATCTGCGGACATTTAAGGAAATATATATGCAGCCGAGCTGAGGCCGGACACTTAAGCTGCCATTCCCTACCTAAAGTGACCCGCTTCAACTCGGCCGCTTGAGTACTAGAGGATTAACCTGTGGACATTTAATGAGACTAGGAAACTACTGCACGCTACGGAGCCCACGGGTGAGGAGCATGTTTTATAAAAACAAATCTAGACGACCTAGGTTTAGCCGCACCGGATCGTAACAACAAGGCTATTTTCCATACTACGGTACGCATGCCTATAAAATGGCGGTGGGGGGAAGACTACGAATGAAGCATTCTGGGATGCCAGCGGACGGATCCAGGCCGCTGGAAGTGAGGGAGTGGTGAGGGCGGCACCCAATGCGGACAATTTGATAGGGGTACGCCAGACACAGAAACGAAAAGCTAAGGTGGCGGACGGTCGTGGGACAGAATAGGCCACGACAAGCACGCAGGGTGCTTGGGGAAGGAACAAGAGCCGTCGGGATGCACCAGATGCAAGACATGATACGCAAAGAACGCCCAAACGGCCAGGGCGTGGAGGAGACATGGGGCGGTGGCAGCTCATTCAGACACGAGCATTGTGCGTCCGGAGTGAAAGTCGGTTCTGCTGATTAATCCCCTCTAGGTATTCGATGTCGGTTTAATCCGTTCCTGCGCATATCGTGTACTCCAGGTCCTTGTGTCGTCTCTTAGGAGACCTGTCGTGTATTGGACTATTTGCTGGTCATAGCCGTTCTGCTATCCCACTGTGTCATAATATACCACTAACTGGGCTAGCCAGCCTTGGAGTATCTGTCGTTCTCCTTGGTATACCTTGGGTTTCTTGGCTTTAGATTGGCTAGATCCTCTGCTGAAGACTATCATAATCTGCCATATTGGGTAAGTGTTTAATTCTGGCATAGTCGCTGTTGAGGACAACCCCTCTCCTTAATGTAATTGAGCTGCCATCATGTTTCCTCAGATCCTTCTTTATTGGCCTGTTTCTTCAGATCTGACCAGTATTCGGCGCTCCGGGGTCGTAGAACTTGGTCTCCTTTCCTCTCTCAGCGTCCATTCTACTCCATCTTCTAAGGATGAAACTTGGAGCGTTTCTTCTAATTGGTTGATGTCGCTTTCGTTGTTAGTTGAATTTTCTTTGTTGGTTATCTTCTGCTAAGGTTGACCCAACAAAATATAACAATCCTATCATGTCCAGGTGATACTTGCAGCAGGTAACGGATAGTTCACTAACAATCACTCCCCTTCTCACTTGTCTACTATAATAGCTATGTCCACTCACTCTGATCTAGAAGTGTCGATCGCTAGGTTCATGTAAGACAATTGTGTCTTGTCTTCCCCCAATGAATAATTGAACAACAATCTCGTATTGAAAATTTTGTGTAGTCCAAAAAAGTCCCTCCTCTGGAAAAGCGGCGAAAAGCACACCAAAAATCTGCCCCCCGAACCAAAAGGAAAAACAAAAAAACACCTGACCTTACTCGAAGAGATAACCCAGCCTTTTATCCGAGTTTTTACGGTACCTGGCAAAGATGAGATCAGTACGCGATTCAAAAGAAGATACACAGGGCTCTGTATTGCAAAAAGACAAGACAAAAAGAAGGTCGATAGCTAGCATTCCTCAGAATTTGTGATACGTGGCTCTAGGCGCGTAAGGATAAGATTTTACTAGTTGTCGCTAGCGGCATCTATGCCAACCCCAGCCTGATACTACAATTAATCCCTACCTCAGTCAGCAACAACCCTACTAAATCCTCCGAAAAGGAGCGGAATAAATAATACTGACCCCGATATCGTCATCGTTCTGTTTCGCAGCCCACATCCCTTCCCAGATTGCCACCTTCTGAGCAACAAGCTTCTCCTGCTATCCCGATGTTCTTGGCACCCAACTCGAATTCAGCAGTCCTTGACTTCCTCTCTTCTTCGGCCTTGTTGTCCTCTGCAAATTCGATCAGCATGGTCAGCTTGGTTTACTTCTAGCGCCTCCTTAGAGTTAGGACGGTGGGAGGGGAGGCCGAACCTAGTGAAGCCAGGAGTCGCTCGTGCTATCTTGTGAAGATTGAGCCAAGCCTCTTTCTTGTCGCCCGTACGCCCATGAAGCCCAGGGTACTTGAGATGCCTCTTCAAGTACCAGTAGGGCGCCTCCCCCTTGAGAACAAACAGGCAACTGGGAACGGGGCAGGTGAGCGGATATGGGCAAGCATCTCCGGGGGCAGAGGGCTGAGCTTGCAAGGGTTCGAAGGCGCAAACGGGCCCTTTGGAGGTAATTCTTTTACCCTCGGAGGAGGAGGAAATTTCTGTGGGTATGGAACGTTCGGGCATGCCTTGGCAGGGGTGGCCGGAAATGACTGGCGGACCGGAGTCAAGCTGCTCGCGATTAAATTGAGGTTCCGGTTGAAGTCTTGTATGGTAAAATTGAAGCCCGCCCGCAAGTGGAAGAACGTGGGAGATAGTCGGAACGACTTGGGAGAGCAACCTGCTAAAGTTAAGCTAGCAAAGCACCAGTAAAGCGGCTCCTAGTCTATGTGGGAGAAGAACGGGGGGAGAAAGGATAACCTTGACTTATATAGAGGGCAAGTTAGCTGTGGGTGCTATTGGGGCTTATAAATGTGCTCGCCAGGCGTCCAATATGGGTCCCCCGATTAGAGCCAAACCGGAAGCGTACCGTCCCGCCGTCGGTCTTTCAGCGAACGTCGAGGTGCTGATGAGATTGAACCCAAATGGCCTAAGTTTATAAAACATCACTCTGCATGGCCCATCAGATTTGTTATATCAGTCGTGCATGGACTACTCACCAAACACGAGGGCTCCGACCTGCAGCAGGGCTCATGTGCCGTTCCAGGAAACAGGGGAGAAAAATACGAGGCCTGCAAAAAAACAACTCACCATCACTAAAAACTCTTGTAGGAATCTCTGGCTTCTCTTTGATGGGCTGGCCCGGAAGAGTATTAACCCCTATTGAAGCCATAGCTCTCATCCAATACTGGCTCCATCGAAAAACAAAGCTCCATAAAGAGTAAATTTTAGTTCCATGCAGAATTCCTTTCAGCCATCTTATCTTTTCAAGGTATGCTCATATTTCATTTTACGTCCGTTCTGCAACTACTAGTCCCAGGTCATGCAAACTCACTCGCAGCCAAGCTTATCAGAAATGCTGCTAAGAAATGGCTACTAGTGGCTCATGAGTGGGGGCGCGGGGTAGTCTGTACTCGGACAGGGTCAAAAAGGACGGAGAAAAAATCAGCAAGATCAGGTGTGGTCGTTAGGAAATTGTTTGCAAAGGTGGAAAAGTTCTTGCCTTGGCGGACACCTGAAATCCGGACTGAAGGGATAAGTACCAGCACCGGTTTCCTCGATTTTTTTTTTACCTTTCTTTTCCCCCGAGGTTGCCACACGCAATAACTTATTCTTATTATTTTTCCTACTAGCAACTTATGCTGCTCCTCACCTATTAGTGGTTGACGAAAAGGGGCAGCCGTTATCCCAGAATATCGAGCACTTAATTTGCGCCCGGGCAGTACTATGGCATAGCTTTTTTTATTTTGCCTTCACCGGCCTTGAAAATGGCTGCCTTGTTCTGACACAGTGGACGAAAAAAAAAGTCCAACCTTTCCTCCTAGTTCGGGAGTCGCTAAAGACGCAATCCCGGTATTTAACAAGTTGCCCTATTAACGCCAGAAAATGAGACACGCCCCTTTTTTGGGAAATAGTGGTCATGTAACGGTAGCAGCATTGTTGCCAAGTGCGAGCACCGTAAATACACTTTCGATTCGATAACTCTGTCAGGTTGCTAATCTCAGCATTTAGAGGCAAAGGCTACTGAGAAGGATTAGCGTTTTCCCGACACAGCATAGCCGTGCTCTCACTTTAAGAACTTTGCTTCCTTGCCAAACCTAACCTGTGGCGGGCTGATGCCGCGACCCGCAGGGGCCACCCGAGAGCAAAGCGTAGGGCTTTGCTATGGGATGGTCCTCCTAGGTGGGGAGTTTTTATCAATTGTTCGAGACGGGGCCCCGATCTCTGACCGCCTCCCTGTGGTGTCCACACCGCATAAATTCGCGTGTAAAACGGGGCGGTCAGGAAATACCCGGAAAAAAGCACCCGGACAACAGGATTATGGTTGATGTAAATTAGAACCTTTCTTTCAGAACAAAACAGAGGAAATAAGCGCCAAAATTCTCTTGACCGCTCTTGATGGCTTAGGTTATGATCTAGCGCCTAATAGTCACGATGATCTCGGAGACCAGAGATTATAAATACCCCATTTCCCTTCATGCTAACTGCTCGCTTCAGACGTAGAAACGCCCGGATGGGGCGACTGCCCCGGCGGAACTCGGCAACCCTCCTGCAGGCCGCACGACGCCAAGCACAACAGGATAGCGTAAGTATCTCTGACTGAAGAAGCAGCGCTGCTCACCATTTTTCAGTTAGTTCGTGGGATTACCTAGCAAGAACTTAACACTGCTTTAACTTTTCCTACAACTAAATTTTTAAAATTAATTTTATTTGTAGTTGTGCCTCTACAGCAATAGGCCTCAATAAACTGACGTTGCTTGGGCTTGAAATAAATATCCCTCCAGAATCTGATAGGTAGTGTATGAACCGCTGACAAAATTACTCGGCCACCAATAACCAAAGGACCACAGTGCGGACCTCCTCATAACCCACACTTTTAACGCCGCCGCAAGAACTTTCTCCAAATCAAATATCACTTTCTACTATATACTCTACTATCTATTCCCATTTTTAATATTTTATTTTTGGGTTTTCATGATAGTGGGGTTAGTGGGGGAGTGCTCTGGTTATGGCCGAAGTGTTTCCTGTTAATTGGTGCGCTATTAGTTTTGTCAACGCACCATATACAGTGTTCCCAACGGGCCAGGCCGTCGGTAGGCCGGCCTATAGGCCATAGGCTAGGGCAAGGCAGGCCACGCTCGGAAGTAGCCTAGGCCGATATAGGCCGAATTCGGCTGGCCTGCCAAAGCCTATCAGGCCTGATAGGCGCCTATAGGCCCTGTGATTAGCATTGAGAACAGATCGCTTTAAAGGTATCCTGGCTCCCCCGTCTTTTTCACGTTCCCCATCTTTTATCTGATTCGTTTTTATCTTTCGGCTATTGCTCTTTAAGGAATCACACAACGAGTGATAAGCAAAACATCTTAAGAATGTCTTGACCATTTACCCCCAAAGTCACCACCACTGTCAAATCTTACCATTTTTCCCTCCAATGTTGTTTTTCTACAATTAATTTAATTAATTAACCTACTCTCTCCAGTATTTTTAGGTAACAATCCAAATTCTTTTTGCATTTTAACGTTATTTAGTAATGAGGGAACATTTATTTTGAATTTTTGCTGAGGTGACCGCACAGCCGCTCTCCAGGAGCGGACTAGACTAGGCCTATACGGCCTATAGGCGGGCCCGGCTTTACCGAAGCCTGACCCGCCTGGCCCTTTGGGAACAATGCCCATATATACTCTAGATATTCCACCTCAGGATGGGAGGCAGATGTAATATTAAATTCCAATCCAACAGTAGGATGGATAGATTTTGAGATACTCTCCCCTATCGTCTCCCGGCCACAGAGTTGTCGTTGTTTTTTATTTTACTCTCCTTACCTGGTCTTTTTCTCATTTTTTTCGGGCCTTTTTTTCCCCCCTGTTCTCTCCTGCCTCTCTCCCTTTTTTTCGCAAGCCAAGCCGACTTGAATTTCTTTGTATTCACTTTATACAATGGGTAGCAGGCGGGAGCTACGGTTGATATATAATGTTCAAGATCAGGACGGGGGAGTCCACTAAGAATCTAGGATCAGGATATGAAGCTTTATGACGGTCGGTAAACGGCGCCTGGTAAGTTTAGGCACCTTACCGTTCGAACCTTGATGTCTTCCGAGTGATATTTTATGAACCGTGAATTCATTCGAACTAAAAGGAGATAGAACACCTATAATACTTTCTTCCCCTGCCACCTCCTTAACCTTGAGTACCGAGTACCGATAGGGGATATTCACAAACCCTCACCTCCTCTTCCTTCCGGGGTCGGTTAACACCCACTCCTCCCACAAAGCTTACTAAAATATTTACTAAAGGCCAGTGTCAGACTTGGAATTATGCAAATTTAATCAAAATCTGCCAACACAATTTCACCTGCTATCTTCAACTATAATAGACATACTGGCCTCCATTCCAACTTCCCCTTTATCTTCACACAAAGCCCACAAGTACCTCTCGTCCCAAGCAACCAGACTTCCGGCCTTCAATTATGTTTCATAGCTCCTATAAAGGCATTCCTAGACATTGCGTGACCACTAACACTGACGCCTCCGCCTCCTATTTCCAAGAATGAAAGTTCTATCCTCCAGAGCCTTAATTACTCCTCAATCCTCTTGAAAGCCATACCCACTCCGTCTATGTCTGCTTGTCCAGCTGAACTCGCATGTCTCGTCTCAAGCTGTCGCTCGATCTTCAAGAGGAATAATATATGGATGCCTCTGGAAGTACCTCAGGCGCCCTTGAGTTGACAGGAGTGCCGGGGACGAGAAAACCGCTTGAGAAAATCCTCACAAGATCGAGCATGACTGACTCTCCAGGATTCCCTCCCTTTCCACAAGCTCACTTCCGAGGTACTAACGATTTTGATATAGTCACCTAGCACACTCAAAGCGTGAGGCGGGGAAGATGAAAGAACAGAAGAGATTAAGGACTACTGAGTTTTGAGCTACATCTAGGGACATGGGGGTTATGGGGAGACATTGGTTGCCCAGAAAGTGGTGGTTTGGGCAGTGTTCCCAAGTGGCCAGTCCGGTCAGTCCGGCCATGGTTTTTAAAACCCTGGGTCGGTCCGGCTGAAATTATTAACGGCCCCCAAAGCCTGCAGGCGCCCAGGCAACGGCCTGGTCGAGAGGATAGGCAACCCAGGCAAAGCCCGTAGGTGCCCAGGTAAAGCCGCCAGATGCCCAGGTAAAGTCGCCAGATGCCCAGACAAAGCCTGCAGATGCCGAGCGAGGGCCGTAAAACATTCCTCCTACTCCCCGGGTCCCGGGAGTCCCCCTGTGGCTGAGCCACCTGGGAGGGCTCCTGTGGCTGGTACTCCTGGGAGTGCCCCTTGCCCACACGTTGCACTTATCCTACAGCGCATAACTTCTGAATAGGTGATAAAAACATAAATGAAAAACGAAAAGAAAGAAAAAAAGAGAACAACGGTTAAAATAACAACCTCAATGCGGTAGCTGTAGATAATGACGCAAAGGGGAATAAAAACAAGGAACGTGAGCTGTAGCCAGCTTGGAGATGAGAATGCGAGTTGTAGCGAGCTTCGAAGTCTCCAACTCCCGGGAGTTTGATGGTCCTATATGTGTTGATCGCTCCTGGGCTTCCCGGCAAGAACGCGACTGGCTAAACCTATTCGTCACCACCACCGAGCGATGCTCTACGCGCTTTGCCCAATTGGCAATGAGTTGTTCCAACCCGACAACTTTCTAGGTAAAAGCAAATTCTATACTTATTAAGCTTTTGCTCTTAGCCACTCTTACTGACTATCGCGACCGGAACCATACCTTGGATATTTCGCTCCGGGATGGGTGGATGTGTTGTTGGGCCCCGGTCCTACTAAGATATTGATTTTGGAATACTATCCTCTACATCCTCTCCTCTCACTAGGGTCGGCAGTCTTTTGTTTTTTACCTATTTTACTTGATTCAATTTTTTTCCCGAACTCTCTACCCGAAATAAATCATTTTTTCAACGGCAACAAGGTACAGTACCATAAGCGAAAGAGGAATGTATAATATTGAAGACCTACTTGGGCGGTCTTTTAATTTTTTCTTGCTTGCGAGGAACACCCATACCCGAGAGCCAGCGCAATTTTTCTGACTAGCGAGCACCTACCATTTGTTGGTTCGTCTTTATCGGCTTGGGCTTTCGAACAGCACTTGCACGGGAGTCGGCGGATATAAGCGCTACCTTAGTGATCGACTAACTAGCTAGAGAGCAGCAGACTCTGGATCTTTTCTTTTCTTTTACTTTGTTAAATTGCGGATCAATCTTTATGCTTAGGTACGTAGTTCTAGCTCGGCCACGCTAGTAGTCCAAAGAGCTTTGTATCATACGATTTGTTTACTCTGAAATTTTTAACCATTTTGAATCTGTTATATATGCTTGCACTAAGCTAACGAATGGATTTTTCTTAAAAAAAAAAACCTCCAGATTATAGGGAATATTAACAAGAATGATGCAAAAGTTTTTTTGCAGTAGTTAAATGTCTTGATGGATCAATATACCGGTAATTTACTAGAGTGATGCATTTTTGGTAATGAAAGAAAAAAATATCTCGCACACTGCTACACTTTAATCGCAGCATGATGGAGAAGTGAATCAGAAATCATCTAGGAAGGTATGATATGGTGGGTTGACAAAATTAACCACGAATCAACAACGAGGGAAAAAACTACAGCCACGACAACAACACTCCCCCACCAGCCCCACTATCATTAAAACCAAGAAAAAAAGTCGGGAATATAATTAAATAGTAGAATACATAGCCAAATTTAATATTTGAGCTAGAGAAATTTCTTTATGTGGTGTTGAAAGGGCGGGGTAATAGGGATGGTTGCGTTGCCGTCAATCGTTAGTTCACGGTTAATTTTGTCAACGTACTGTACAGTACAATACCTTTATTAAATTTTCATATTAGAATTTCAACATAACTCTCGAATCACATTTTATTGTAGCGATTGCAAAGTCTTGGCGCACAAATCTGCTTAGCCATTTGGGACTTTTATTTCAGCCTTGTCAAAGTTTTGGAGTGCAAACCGTGAGCCAGTGCTCGATGTGGTAGCGGTCGCCATGCAGGGAAACACCGTATGATATACCGGTAGTGGAGGCAGTCATAGACTGGTGCCGGCCCGGGGACAAACCCCCTGCCCTCTCAAACAATTAAAGTCGCCACCCATAACATGGGGAATATCTGTCAAGCTACACCAAAGCACACGCAGAAGAAAAAAACAGAAAAGGCAAATAAGGGAACGGGCGAACCCGAGATATTATTCCTCGATCATTGCACTGCCGTGGGGGAGAGAAGAAAAAAAGAGCCCCCACCTTGTGAAAAAAAAAGAATACAAAAGAAAAAACGGTTTCGTGGACGCCTTCTCCCCTTGCCTCGCTCAAGCTGATAAGGAACTAGCGAGAACGGCCGATATCGGTCCGCCGAGCCCCATCCCGCGTAGATGTTATCTAATAGCCTCGCTGACTGCAGGGATGACGCACCTTGGTAAGCCGCAAATTCCCTAAGGTTTGGACACGAAAAATTTAACTTTTGGTCATTTGCCTGCCCCTGAGAGCAGAGATGGACCCCACTTCACCCCACATTGCGCCATACTCCAACAGACCGGGAAATATTGTTGCTTAGACATCGCTCTTCTCTCTTGCGTGAGCCCCCGAAACTCTAGAAACCCGGGCACAAGTGCCGAGGCCATAATCGCTGACAAAGGTGCAATGTCTCATACAAAGATCACTTAGCCAGTCTCTCCGGTCCGCTGCACACCCCATGCACCCTTAGCGACAGGGGAGGGAGATTTGAGGGCACTTTTGCGGAGGATTAGAAAAGTATAATAGTAAGCATAGTACCAGTACTCGAGTATGTGTCCCAGCCATTGAAGATCAACCAGGTTGCCTACTGTCTCCACCGCACCCCCGACGAAAACGACCCGGTGACGAACAGAGATCAATTATGATACCAATAATTTTCGTAACCATAACCTTGAAGATTTACTTTTTTTGCCAACCAAATACCCCTGTTCGTGGTCCGCCCATTTTATTAAGGCTAGAGCCTCCTCCGGGGACGGAGCTTTACCTAAAAGGGTATCTTTATTTTTATCAGATTCTGAAAATTAGACAGGGTTTTCGTTGCGTAACGGTAGCCGCAGTGATTCTAGATACAAGCATTGTAAAAACCCTTTCAATTCTCTATCTCTATTAGGTCCGAAATCTTGGGATTTAGAGAAAAGATTTGGTGAGAAAATTAACGCTTTCCCGACACGGTATAGCCTGAGCCCTTTGGGTGCTTGATTTTTATCAAACCAAGCCTAGCACGAGCCGATACCGCGATCTACAGAAATTTTGCGGTTTAGCGGGAAGGTGACTCCTTGGTGGGGCGTTTTATTCAGGAGAGTGTTCAGAGCGGGCCACCACCCCCTGGCACGCCACATGTGGCGCTCGCGGTGCACAAATTCGGGTGTAAAACGGTACTATGAAAGAGGATCAGAAAATATTCGAAAAAAAAACACTTGGATAATCATAATATAATCGAAACGAATTAGAATCCCTATTCCGGAAAGAAATAAAAGGAAATAGTCACCACAATCTCCTTGACTGCCGCCAATGCTCGCATCGTGGTTAACGCTTAATAGTGACGATGATCTCAGCGACTACAATCACCACTATTGCGCTCCACTCTAACTACTTGCGGTTTCCAAAAGTACCCGGATGCCTTGGCATCAAAACGTCTACAGCCAAATCATCCAAACGCTTTTCAAAATTGCAAGTATCCCTGCAGGGCACTCCACGACCGATATTGTGGCTTGTATCTCAAACACTCTCTGTGGCTTGATATCGTATTACTTGCCACCTTAGAAGCCACACTTAGTCATAAATGTGGCTGAGGAGCAACGGCTGTATGCATGCCAAGTGCTCTACCAGTGCTAGTAAACGAAGCCGAAACTCCTGGTTTTTCCCATATCATACTTCACATGATGCTGCTGTAGTTCAAATTCTTGAGAATGTATTAATAGGGGCACAAATGCCCCAGTTTTGGCAAACATGATACGGTTAGATGAAAAGAATTAAATGCTCTCTTGTCTTACTCTTTCTGAGCTAGAAAAGAAGCTCCTTAATTTAAATACCTACCGAGATTTCCCCGTGATAGAGAGTTATCTATTCCAGCTCTTTTTTTTCTTCCTGGCTTTTTAGAACGGCGGATGGGCTCTGCTGTAGGTCGGGGGCACCCTAGTGTCGCGTCCGCACCAGACGAATCAGTAGCTCGAAACAACCAACGGACCAACCAAACACATGCATCATCAGCCTCGAGAGTTGTGAGTGATAGACTGTGAATCCAGCCGGTATAAAAGCGTTAACCACAGATATTTACCAAAGGACCAACTAAGCAGCGATGCGCTTCCAGTTTTCCTCCAATTAAAAATTTTCTCATACCAAGTGACCAGCAGGCACATTCATAAGCTTCAATACCACTCATTGCTAGCTCACCCTCTATATAAGTGATGGTTATCCTTCCTCTCCCCCGCTCCTCTCACAGATAGCCTAGCTGGCGCTTTACCGGTTAGGCTCTGGAAGATTTCTCTCCTAGGCCATTCTGGGCCATCTCCAAACTTTCATCTCTCTACGAGTCGGCTTCAATTTCGCAATCTAAGATTACAGCTAGAACCTCACGGTTGATTATAAGGTGCCCGACTCCGGCCCGCCAACCATGTCTGGCCACCCCCGTGGAGGCATGCCCGAGCGCTCCTTGCCCACTGAAAATTTCTCCTCTTCCCAAGGTAAAAGAGTTACCCCACAAGCACCCATTACCTCCTCCGGCCCCTTGAAAGCTCCATCCTTTGCCCTCACCAATACCGGTTCATCTCCGCTCGCCTGTCCCGTTCCCAGTTGCCTGTTTGTTCTCAAGGGAGAAACGCCCCACTGGTACTTGAAGAGGCACCTCAAGCACCCTGGGCTACATGGGCGGACGGGCGAAGAGAAAGAGGCTTGGCTCAATCTTCACAAGGTGGAACATGAGCGGCTCTTGGCCGTACTCGGTTCAACCCCCTCTCACAACCCTAACCCTGTGGAGGTACTAGAAGTAAACCAAGCTGACCGTGTTGATATAATCAAATCGGTAGAAGGCAACAGGGCGGAAGAAGAGAGGAAGTCAAGGGCTGCTGGATTCGAGTTGCGTGCAAAGAACATGGGGATAACCGAGGAGAAGTTTGTTGCTCAGAAGGTGGCAATTTGGGAAGGGATGTGGGCTGCCAAACTGAACGGTGACGATATCGGAGTCAGTATTCTTTATTCCGCTCCGTTTCGGGGGTTGTGGTGGGATCGCTGCTGACTGAGATTGGGATGGGATTGATTGTAGTACTGTGCTGGGGTTCTCCTAGATGCCGCCACGAGCGCCGATCAGTAAACCGTTTTCGGTAGGCCCCCGGAGGCTCATACTGTAAATTCTGCTGAGGGGCCCTAGCTGCCGACCTTATTTTGTTTTTATTTCTGCTTTATATCTTTTCTTATGTAGCGTAGTGGGCTCATTCTTGTTAAAAAGTGGTTGGCCGTTATGGAGGACTTTGTGGTTAGGAATTGCTCGCTTAAGAGAATTGTGCTTTGCTTGAGGTTGGACACTGGCAACGGTAGTGTCAATTCCGCCCATTCAACGGCCCAAGTTGCCGAATAAAATTAAAAGTGAACATGCCCTAGAATGAGGGAGAAACTCTCATTAGAACGACAAAAAATTTACTCCTTTCTAGCTATATCAACTTGGTTATTGGTTGGGTAAGCTTTGGATGAGAGACATGACCCCTGTGACTCTTCCCCCTAAGCGAGGAATCTTTACGGAGGTACAGCGTGTAAGTTTTGTAGGTTACACAGGGGGTGAGGGGGGCAGCACTGGGTTGTAGAACCTACAAAACTTACACGCTGTACCTCTGCAGGTGTAACCATGCGGCTCAGTGTTACAAACTTAAAATCACTCATGCACAAGGGTTGGCACCGCGATAAAGCAACACTGCCAGACACTGGGCAGTGCACTCCATCACTAGCACTGGGAACCTAAAACACACCTAGCTATCACGTTAACTAAGGAGTATGGAGGCCTACCAGAGCTGAGACACAATTAGGAAACAAAGCTCATAGAATTCATGGAGAGTAAATTTTGGGTGGTTCTATGGAGAGTTCCCTTCGGTCCTCTTATCTTTCCCAGGTGGGCTCATCTTGAATTTTATTCCAACCTGCAACCTTAAGCGACCCCCATTCTAGGCAGTAAACCGGATAAAGAGGAGAATAAGGTGTGGCGACTAGCCTTGGAGTACCGTACCGTAGGGATATTTCATCTTGCAAAATGTCACATCGGAAAAACGATCATAAAAAGGAGTTGAGATCAAAAAACCTTAGGACGAGAACCACAATGTTGAACAACTTCAGACACTGAAGGCCCTTTTTTTAACTCTGCGGTCAGTTATTTTAAAGCGCTAAAAGTATTCCAAAACTTGAACGTATGCTTCCGGGGGTTGGCACTTTTGTTGTGCTGGCACCCGAAACCCTAATCCTCAGGACCCTTCCTCAATCATTGGCGATGTATTGTATGGTGGGTTGGAACAACCCAATGCCAATTGGGTGAAGCCCGGTGTATCACCATGACTCGGAGGTGGTGGGAAAAAGGTTTAGCCGGCCCGAGTCGCGTCCACTCCCGGGGGCCATAGCACGCGACCCATGGGCCCTGGAGCCACACCGTGGAGTACATATACCACGATAGAACCCCCGGAGGTTTGGAGACCACGAAGCTTGCTACAACTCGCCTTCTGATCTCCAAGCTCGCTACAGCTCTCATTCTTTGTTTTTACCCTTCACTCAATTTATTTCTCGCTCAATTAATTCTCACCAACCATGCCACGCACAAGAGGTTCTACCCGGGGAAAAAGAGCTCCACCCAGGAGAACCACCAGGAGTGGAAGCTACACTACTCCCGGGAGGGAAAGCCACAATACTGGGGGCGCTCCTGGGAGTCAAAGCCACAACGTCATAAGTACTCGCAGGAGTCACAGCCACAACACCAGGGGTATAGTGCAAATGGAGTCAAACCGGGTCCTCTAAATAGGCCAAATGCGATTCCAAACTAGTCAACCAAACAAGGAATTTTGTAAAAGAAAAACCGCTACGCTGAAGCTACTCCACTGGAGAACAAGGTACCGGTTTTTGTTTTTTAATTAAAGGCGGTAGGAAAAAGTAGTTAAAGATTGAAAAGTGAAAATTGTGGTGAGAGCGGAACAAGTGATAGAATCTACTCAGTGCCATGCTAATAAATACTGTGGATTACTAAGAGAGAGTGATACTTGATGAACAAAATATTAGA
>Ga0307507_10002462_pt1 | contig 38734 bp, 33 predicted proteins | sample 7_EM_MG_FD_207223 | JGI IMG/M metagenome (GOLD analysis project Ga0307507, IMG submission 207223) | Populus trichocarpa ectomycorrhiza microbial communities from riparian zone in the Pacific Northwest, United States - 7_EM | ecosystem: Host-associated > Plants > Roots > Unclassified | place...
CTTCGCTAGAGTATTGTATCATGCAGTTCCCTTGACTTCACTTCACTGTACTTTAGGTGTTTGCTCCCATTCCAATTGAAAGGAAACAGAGTTAGACTTTTACCAAGATCAATTCTCTAATAAGTAGGTATCATAATTACACAGTATACACTTACTAGGGGTTTTTTTTTATTTTTATTTTAATATATGCCCTAGCTAACTTACGATACCTCCTCGCTCACGTAAAAATCTGACCCCGGGTTTTAGACCCTTTCACCCAGGACTGACGGCCAGAGTAGCCATTGCGTGTTTAGGAGATGTGCGTATGGATTAGCGGACGTAGTACAATCGGGTATATAACGAGTATTCCATAAATCAATCAATCAGTCACTCACTCACTCACTCACTCACTCACTCACTCACTCACTCACTCATTCGCTTGCTCGCTCATCCGGTAACGGGAATTGGCGTCAGGACGGACTCGGCGATATCAGAATGGGGGTGGTGGTATATACAAGCTAATATTCAATAGAATACATAAATACAAAGTACACAGAAGTACTCCAAAGTGCAGGATGCGTTGAAGGAGGGGGGAGTGTCGCACAAGCCGATCCTTGTGTGGATCTTGAACTGGGAGAGGGAAATTTTAACCTGTGCGCTACAAGATTTTTGGTGGTGGTGGCGGTGGTGGTGATGGTTGTGGTGTTTTTGGCTGGCGTGGGGGTGCCGTCTTGCAATTCGTTGTTGATGGAGAAGAGGAAGAAGGATGAATACTGTTAACACTTTCTTTTTTTTATATAGATATTGTATAAGGATGCGTAGACAAATTAGGAATGGGTGGGCTCGATAGGGAAGTTGAGACAGAAGTTGAAGGGATTGTGGGAGAGATTGAAGGGAGAGGGGGGGAAGATGGATTTGTGGAGGTTAAACGGTTTTTTGTTCTTTTTTTGTTCTTTTTTCGCTTTTCAACCTCTTGTGTAAGGGGGGGCGAGCAGAGGAGAAGGGACTTTTTTTGGTTCTTTCTTTCTCGTCCATTTTGCTGTAACGGTAAGGTATGCATGAGTAACGTTACTCTGGGGTAAATTTGTATCGCCCAGTATCGTAAAGTATCCTACAGTATTAGTGCTCAATACTACTCTAATTATTTGTTTCTCTCTCGTATGGTGATGCAAATTGTAGTACACTATCATACAATAGCGTAGCTAGTGTATAGTACTCTAGTTTAAGAGCTTATAGCACAGTGGATAGGGTACAGTAATACCAGCACTATCCAACAAATTGGGCAAAGTGAGCCAAAGGTTTCGTCCCGAGAGACCAACTCTGCCCCATCGGGCATCATACTGTCATTCGCAAGATGTATCCTTTCTCTCACATCATCCCCTCCCTCCCTTCCCTCTCTCCCCTCCTCATCCTTCTCATCCGCCCTAAAAATGATGGAAAATAAAAAAATATAAATTAGTAACTAGGAAGAGAGCGGGGGGAGGGGAAGAGATGGAAAAGAGAGAGAAAGGAGGGGGGCGTGGGCACCGACCACGACCGCATAACCCTCAGTATGATACCAATTCCACTGCTTTCACCTACCCCATACATGTCTCTGACTGTGGGTAGCTTGGGGGCTATTAATCACCTATCCACCTCTCCCCTCCCTCCTAGTTGACCAAACAAACAAAACAGAGCAAAACAAAACAAAGCAAACAAAACAAAAAAAAAGACCAGCGACAGCCTCGATCCTCCCTCCCTCTATCCCTTCCTTACCCCCTCATTGCCACCAACGTGCGGTCTAACGAATAGCAAACAATCAGTGGGGGTTGCCGTGAGTTATAATAAAAGGGAACGTGGGGGAAATGGAGATAAACAGATAAAATGCAGGAAGGGGAAAAAAAAGAGACACCCTAACCGCGGTTATCGGACTCGCGCATACTTTAGGTGTCACCATTACTGGCCCCTAGTGGGGAACTGGGGGGAATGGGACTTCCGGAATGGTGAGAGTTTTTTTTTTCCCTTTCACTGTGTTGTTGTGCATTGTGCGAGTGAGTTACTGTCGGTCTGTCACTCCCTTTCACATGGGAGATTTTGGTATTGACTGGGGCTTTTCCCGCGTCTTTTTTGGCTTTTTTTAAAATTTGGGTTTCCGGTTTTTGTTATCAATTATTGGGGTCCCAAGGGAGTGGGTTTGGTTTTGGTTTTGTTTGGTTTGGGGTAGAATGTGAGGGGAGGGGTCGGAAGAGAGTGGGTGTCGTCGTTATTGTAGTGATGGTGATGATAGAGGTTGAGGTTGACTTGAAGTGGTGGTAGTTGTGTAGTGCCTATAGTAGGGAATTATTAGGCCGGGTGCTGTAACCGGTCTACTATTCTCACACATATGGCAGTGGCTAAAGTGTACTATACTTGTACCAGTAAAGCACGGCTTCCTTTGGTAGGGAATAGGCCATAACTCAGGTTGCATGCCATGGATTTTCCCGTAGATAGCTACAAATAAACCGAGGATTTAACAAAAAAAAAAAAAATCCTTTGGTAGGGAGGCCTATTCCTAGTGCAAAGTCCATGTTACTCGCGAATTTCAGGGAAACCCACCCTTGGCGTCAAGGATTTGTGCTTTTAGCGGACCTTGCTTCCCATTAAGGTGTCTGGATACTTTTGAAATTTGAGAAGGGGTCGGGGTGATTTAGTCTAGCGCAGTTTAATAGGAACGTACTGCCGGTCTATTATATTCTATTCCCTTAATATCATTATAATAATAGTGATTTTATACGTTACTGTTCGGCATTCCCCTCCCGTCATCATTTTTCTACCGTTCCTTATTTTCGCTGACAATTTCGACAAACACTGCACCAGTCCAGGTGCAGTGTAGTATAGCCCTGTTTTAACCTCCTCTTTGAGCTCCTCCCTCTCTTCATACTATCCCCGGGCGCAGCCCTCCGGCCGGCCACCTGGACTATACACCTTTGATACCACAGTTGCCACCACTACCGCCGCTTTTCATTTCATTAGGCAACCAGCTGAACCACGAACGCAAGCCGTGGTCCGCCGGAAATCGAGATCGCGGATTCCGGCAGTTCTCCCCCATCGCGCGCTCGGTAGCTATCTATCTCTCTATCTATCTCTCTATCTATCTATCTATCTATCTATCTAGCGAGGGAAAAGGAAATAACGGATACATGCATTTTATTAAGTCTTAAGCCATTATGCATAATATCATATCATGATATAATGCAAGGATTATTACTGTCGGCCACGGAGGAGGAGCGGGATAGTAGAAATGAGATTTGAAAGGGCCTAGCCCCCCGATGTTCCCGTGGGGAATGGGTGAAATTTAAATTATTCTTCGGATGAATCGACCGAAATTGTTCTAAAGGGCGGGAGGGGGCGAGGAGGGCAGGTAGGGCATTTGCTTTGGCGGGGCGGGGGGGAGGGTTCCGCTACGGGCGGAGCACCCTATTTATGGGGTATACAAGTGCCAGTGTTAGTTTAGCAGTGAGGATGAGTCTTGTACGGTAGTTTTGCTAGTACCGGGAAAACTCTTGGAATTTCCTATTCTCGGTAGGCCTCTAATCTCCGGGTTCGGGGACGGGAAGCTTTGAGAAGGGTTAGTGCTCTCCCGTCATGGTACAAGATCAGCTTTCAGGATGTGTTAGATCTCATTAAGTGGTATACGCAATTCTGTTAACTTGCGAGACTGACTCTATCCCGGGCCGACGGAGATAGCGAATCGCAAGAGCTTTCACGGGAGTTAGCGAAGTGTAAGATCTAATATAATTCACTATCACATTCTCAGCGGGAATTGTAGCATCGACCCACGATAGGTTTAGTTTGACAGGGTACCAGAATTGCGAATACCGGTTAATGAGATCCAACACACTCATCGTGCTCACGTTTTACACTGCAAGGAAAACACTAATCCCTATTAGGGGTTTTTTTCCCTGAGTGCGGAGATTAGAGGACTTGCGGAGGTAGTGGATTACACGAGATTTTACAGTGATGGTGATGCCAACATATCAAATTGCAGTTGGACAATCACGCCGGATATTGGACCTTCGGGCGCATCCGAGGTGGCTTACTCTACCACTCTATACCCCTGTCGCCGGAGCGCGAAAAAAAAGTTAGTCTGTTGACTTAGTAATCGGTGCATTATAGCATATTGTTAAACCCCAGGTCTCGTTGTCGCCCGTCGCCAGAGAGGAATGATACTATAAGTTAAACAAGATTGTCACCATCGATTGATTCCAAGAAGCCACGATACCCTTAGTTGAAAGGGTAGGAATCACGGTTAAGGAAATATAAAGATCTCCTAGAACTAAGCTCTATACTCGCCAATTGGCGAGTACAGGCTTGAAGTCCACTCCATCTCCGGCGGGAAGGGAGGAAAAAAACCAAAGAATCAAAAAAGCGGAGACCATTTTCAAGAGCTTCAGGTGCTACGCTGAGAAGCTAGAGCGTACCCCATGATGCTCTACGATTATGGGGGAAAATACCACTTATTACGAAAGCTCTTCTACCTTTACGGATTTCCCATAGTGACGGAATTTCCGGAAGGAAGCTAGAATCACCAGTACTCACCCGTCCTCGAAGAACAGTGAACATCGAGAAGGAAAAAAACTCTAAGATCGAGAGTATATTCGCAAGGTAGCAACCCAACCTCCAGCCGGTTCCCGGGAATAATAATAACAAAAGCAAGATGGGATAAGAGGGGGTGGGATGGGGTGTGGCGCATACAAGATCTAAGCCTCAAGAAATGCAGACTATTCTCTCCGAAACCACGGAGACATGCCTTATTCCCTCCCTCCAACTCCCACCCCTCAGCCAAGCCGAGAAGCAAAAACAAAAAAAAACTAGAAAAGATACGGTACTCCAAATCACTCGCCCTCTCAAGAATGACACAAAAACTCCATTCACAACTTATCACTCATAAGTATACACCCCTTTCGCATAGAAACGCCAGGGTTCGCCGAAATTGGGAAAGATAACCAGTTCAGTGTCCGCCGCAGAGATGCTTCCAGCTTATGAATACAATAGCACAGTATTCTGCGGCGAAGCGAGCCCAACAGTGAGAATGCCCATACAAATTACCCCTGTCTTATAAAGGTTGTACAGGCGTCCTTAGTCGCCGTGTTCTCGCTTTTGCTGTCGCAGTGTCATAGCTTTTCCTTAGAACACGCGCGACCATCCTTCATTTTCATTTTTCATTTTTATTTTCCTCCCCCCCCCCCCCCTTGCCTTGTAGGGCCCGGTGTGGACCGGTATTCTTCGGTAGGTACTGTCCTGTCCTGTTCTATACTGTACTCTAGGTATAGCACTTGCCTCTTCCGTTTGATAGGAGTAGAGGCACATACCGAATGATAATAAAGTACCAAAAATGCTTTAGGGGGAAAAGGGAAGAAAAAAAGAAAAAAAAAAAGCGGGTCTCGCAAATGTACTCATGGTACAGTACTAAACAAGTACACGTGCATTAGCTGTCAGTTATATTGCTCGATTTGGACATGTGTATATTATTGCAATTACTCACCCATCTGTTTAAAATCTAACTATCATCACAAATACTGTTGTTAGAGGAGGGAGGGCTTTCCACAAGTAGAGCTACTTATATGAGGATAGAGGGTAGAAAGAGAGGGGTGAGAGGTGATAACATGTGAGAAAACGGAAGAATTAGTTTTTTAATTTTCTGACCTGTCGGGGTCTAGGAGCTGTGGGGGGAAGAAGCCTTGCCCTATTTTGGTCAGCCGACTAATCGGGTATCGGAGTAAGAGCTGTATTGTTGCTGGTAGTGGTGGTGGTGGGAGCGGTGTTGAGTACTGTTATGAGTATAAATTCTCTACCCGGTTCGTTTTTCATGTACTCGGCTTAGAGAGGGCTTACGGAACCTCCTTCTATAGCGCTTGTTTTGAAATAGGGAGATAAGTGAACGACTGTTTCGGCTAACGGTTGGATATAGAATACGGGGATGAGAGGGAGGTGTCGTATTGGTTTGGCGCAACAATAGAGGTGAGGGTGCTGGTAGAAGCGAGTGTGAAGTTTGGTTGTAGGTTGGATAATATATTTTCGAAGAGGCTTAGGTCAGATATCACAAGTTTTTACTCGTAGGTATTGAGAGTTTTTTTTTCCTTTTCGTTTACTTGTCGGTTTTGGACAACTTGTGTGCTTTGCCAGAGGGTGTTGTTGAGGCTTTTGGGCACGTTAGGGTTGGGGCTGGTGTCACTTGAGTGAAGTCTGCACACTTTGTGCTGTACGTCCCAGTGTTCTACGGGATACTCTAACAGATTGTGGAGTTTCCTGGCAGCTCGTTTGGCGCACCTATGCGGGTACCGTCAAAGCGGGAATCACACTCGGATATATCCTAACCACCAGTTTCATTGTATCATGCCCGTGGTTCGTTTGCTAACCCTAGCCAACTTATTGCCTTCCGACTCAACCCCCCAAAGTATATTTGTTAGGACCTTACACCACCTTCTACTTGTCCTCGTCCTCCTACTCCTTTAGGCACTCTATTGTACATCGGTGGCTCAGTTAATCGTGAAGAGCCGGGACAAATATCTTCCTCCCAACCTACCGATTCCCTAGGGTGTCCGGACGCCTTGGCGCCAAGATAGGTATAAATCAGTGTCTAGGTGTCCGGTCATTTCACGAATTGGCAAGTATTCCGGCCCTCTAAGCATAGCTTCGTCGTATTATACGTTTTTATCCATACCTTACCCTTGGCATCTCTTAATGCAACACATCACTAACCTGTGGAACATTCGTTAGGGTCGTGCCTCATGCATCGCGGCCACCTCGGCCGTGCCGGTCGGTGAGTTTTAGTTTTTTTCATCTCCGATTCACCGTACTCGAGTAAAGGTTCTTGCGATTCGCTATCGGATTATCCCTGTAAATCGCGGCATCAGCCCACGATAGGTTTCATTTGGTTACTTTACAAGTAAGTCAACGGAATTGCGAATATCGGTTGATGAGATCCAGAACGGCCAATGGGCTTAGGCTATACTGTGTCAGGAAAATCACTAATCTTTCCTCAGAACTTTTGTCTCTGAATCCCGAGATTAGCGATCTGACGGAGATAGGGGATCGAATAGGTTTTCACGGCACTTGGCCACACCGTTTTTTTTTTTACCTTTAGGAGATGAACGAAGGCAGCCAAGCCAAGCGGTGCGGGTTGAGCGGCTCCGGTGAGAGGAAGGAGGGAGGGTGAGAAGCCTAAACAAAGCTCTCGCTCTAGAATAGTTCGTGGAAGCTTCTGTGATGTGATATGTTGTAAAATGCGAAATGAAGAAGGGGGGAGAGAAGCGGGAAGATATTGGCGAAGGAAGGTGAGGAAAATAAGTAAAGTAAGGTGTGGGGGGGATGAGAAGCGCATTAACTTAGAATTTAATACAATACACAGTAAGGACCAATGGGTGGTTTGAACGTCAAAATTGGCTTCTGCCTGCTGTGCAATAACATACTACCGGTACATCATGCTTGATCTCCATCGCAGTCATACTCGTATGATTTCAACCCCACAACAACCGATTGGTCTTCGCCATTCGCTCCCTCCTCCTACGGTACGGTATTCTCCTTCTCGCCAACTCGAGTTTTACATGTCCAATTTTATATCTCTTTCTCGGGGGTCTTATCCTTCGCTTTCTTCCCCTGAAAAATCACCAAGTCACATTCTCCGGCTAGGCTTAATCGCGTGTGCTGGTGGAAGAATCCTTCCCCAACAATCTGTCCCATTCCAACCGCAGCAAGACTTCAATTTGACCCATCCGCTTGACTACACTTTCCTAAAAGGCTACCTAGTGACATAACAGCCTACATAAGCACAACTTTATCGTTCTCAGGTCGAGCAACGTGTTGCCCTTGCCCTTGCCCTTGAGCCAATCCAAAATCAATAGTATGGAACCAATGGTGAGGGGGGGGGGTGGAAAAATTCAGGGGGGAGATTAGATAAAGGAAGAGGGGAAAAAAGAAAGACTAGGTAACCTTAGGGGGGAAAAAAAAAAGATATAAGAGCGGGGCGTTTTAGGGGTGAGAGGAGAGAAGAGGGAGGAGGGGGGGGGGCTAAAATTATTTCCTCTTTTCTTTCTTTCTTGCCTTGTCTGCCTTGCCTTTCTTGTTTCTCCTCGGGGTGGTAGAGAAGAAAGATTGGTGTTTTTTTTGCGCGGTCAAGTCAAGCTATACGGATATGATAGCACTTGTTATTATGACTTGGGTTGGGTCTTGGGGCTAAACCATTTATGCTCGCTCCTACAGGGTTGGAGAGTGAAGCAAAAACGATAATAATATTATCATAACAATACAATACGATATTTGACTGGGTGTGTGCAAGCCCATTTGTGGAACGATCAAAGAGAAAAGAAAAGAAAAAAAGCCTACAAGTACAAGAATGGGATAGTCTAAAGTACTAGGCTTGCGCAATGCCGGGAGCACGTAGATATCCATATAACATTTTGATTTTATTAGCTGAAGCAGCACGCATGAAAGGTTCATTGAACGGGAAGCCAGCCGCCAGCCGGAGGATCGCTCTGGGGAAGGGGAAGAGGATGAATATGAACAAAAAGGAAAGAAAGACGAAAAAAAAGGAAAAAATAAGACAAGTTCCACAGTGTATACCGCGTACAATTAGACTGAAATCAATAGTGAGAAGGTGTTGATCTTACTGTTGATAATAGAATAATAAGGGGAAGAGGGGTGTGAAGGGGAGCGGATTCTCAATCTAGGAAAAAAGAAGCTTTTAGCTTGTAGGGTTTAAGCTTTGTTTTGAACCGTCTTAAATGTGCATGATTTCAAAGATTTCAAATCGTCAACGGTTTTCACTACTCGAGTAAATGGGTTCGAGCGATGGTGAAGGGAGAGAATAGCCTTGTTTTTTAATCTTTCCCGGAACAAGAAAGCCGAGCGTTAGCTTCTTATACTTGCAGCGTGAAGGGAATCGGAGATCATTAAATTTTCGCGGTAAGTTAAGGCATAAGAAGCGGGAGGGGGGAATGTGTGTGGGGGGGACCGCGTGGAGAAAGGGTGGGCAGGCCCCCCACAAGCCAGAACTTCCAGGGCTGAGGGGCTAGGGTTCTATCACTGAGAACACGGCTGTTGTTGGGATGCGGAAAACCATGTGACCGATTCGCGGCATTTTTCTATGATGGGGCTTAGAAGTGGAAAACAGTGTATTTGGGGCGGAAGGGGGGTGGAAAAACCCTATGGCAGCTGCAGCTGGGTGTTGGGACAGGAGGGTGTTGAAATGGAAATTTTCAGGAACCTTCGCTACCGACCCTCCGATTCGGGGCGAAGAGGGTTTTAGATCATAATCACATCTTATCACTCGGTCTGGATTGGGCCGCAAAACCTGAGGCTCTGGAGAGGTAGCAGGAGAATAAAGGAAGACGGCGGTAGACTTTAGAGAGAAAAATCAAAAGAGGGGGTCACACGAGACTTGATGCGCAATATCACAACATTGGGTTTCTGAGAATGGAACTCCTAGGCTGATTGCAAAACAAAAAGGAACAGCAAAGCACTAGCGCTCGGAAAACAAGAAAATCTAATGAAGTATCTTTCGCATACACACACACTTTCCCACCTATGTATCACAGGGTGATTGGCCCTTTTGTAGCCTAAAAACCACTGTTCTTCAGGAATTTGATAGCATCCTGCATGAACTGAGGACCTGAGTGGTGGAATAGCACTTGATGACCAGTGTTTGGGTAAACCTTAATATCGTAGCTCGCTGCCTTTGGAATGTACTCGTAGGCAAGGGCAGGGCTATCACCGCAGTGAAAGCCACAGAAAGTAGCGTCCTCTTGTAGAATCAAAATAATAAGTAAAATCCCGGTTTCAAAAATAAAATAAAATATATTACTGGCTACGGGGCCCATGGGATATACGGGAGAAAGGCGAATAGAGGGAGAGAGGAAGGGGTGAAGGAATAGTGAATAGACTTACCATCTCCGTTCGCTAGCATAACGTGACCCTTATATTCTGGGGCATCAAGCATGTGTAGTACAAGGGTGATGGCGGCACCCAAAGAGTCGAAGTCGCGGTGCTCGTGGTCATACACTAATTGCTCACGGTCATACTTCCCTGCGTAGCAGGCGACCACCCGTGATTCTAGAGTCGAGGTGGATTGGTAAGTGGATGGGATGTCACCCCATTTCTCGGGATCAATCTGGTTAGCGGAGGCTTGAAGGCCGGCGAGGAAACCTGGGTACACCCAAAGAGCGTTGTGGGTAAACCCGTAGAGAATTATGGCATCGGCGTCTTTTGGATACTGGTCCACCAACGAATTCAAGGTCGCACTGCCAATCGAGAAGCCAGCCGAAACAATATGTTTCCATTTCTTGCCTCCGATACTCCCGGACCTGAGCTGCTGGATAAGCTGGTGCGCAGTTTCGACGTGGCTCTGCACTTGCGCTTCGACTAGGCCATCCGGGCGAGTACTATTGCCGGCTCCTGCGAACTCATGGTTAGCACTTTGCACTAGCAGGGTCTCTTTCTGTATCCGGAAAATAATACCAATTAGATCCCAGGTGAACGTAGCCCACCCTTCCTCGTTCATTTTTCTGGTCCAGCTGTATGTTTCACTCTCAAGTGGCCAGTCCCTATGCATGAGGGTTACAGCTATTAGCTGAGTAATACATGGATAAGGATAAGGATAAGGGGAGGGGGGATACGGTAGGATGGGGGAGGTTGGGACAAGGAGGGGCGAATGCACATACCACATTATGGAATTATACGTAGCACCATGAATGAGAAATTGAATAGTGTCCGCGCGTCGGCCGGAAACTTGATGCTTGGAACTTGGAGTGCAGAGACGAGTGCTAATATCGTATGTCCCGGTCACCAGGATCTTCTTCTTTGCAAGAGCGTGGAAAAGGCCGATGTCGTATGCCGCGCCATCACTACTATATGTCCTCTCGCTAGTCTGTTCCAAAGTGATGGGAACAACTCGCGATACACACTCCGCGCCCCATTCGGTTGTGGAAATAGACTCAGCTCTGTTATGGGAGTGTAGACTGTATTGCTGGGAGCGAGTCACCGGAACACCTACAGCTGGGATTTTGAATCCCGATGCGAGCAATGGAAGGAGGGAAAGGGTGTAGAATACCGCACGTCCAGCCATGATTGTAAGAGGGAAAGGTGAGGGAGGAAGATATGGAGTCCTTTGCTAGGAAGGACTCTTGGGGGATATCGAGAGAATTGTTTTTGCTAGGACTCATTTGAAATTTATATACTGGTTCGTATGCTACGACATAATTGAGCTCGAGTTATATCTCATGAAGGGTTGGAAAAGATCTGCTGCTTTGAGATAAGGAGCACAGTTTAAAACCCGAGTAACATGGCATAAGCGACATGACATAATGTGGATTTTGTCTCTCAGCCCTTCTAGGCTGAGATTAAGGTTGATGAACATTATCCTAGCTACCTGGGTGTCTGAAATAAGGTTTATTCAAGGGGTATCCTTATGTTATTGTGTTTATACAGAACCCATCTTTGGTGGTGGAGTTGACATGATATCATAGGGCAATACGGGGGGGGCCTGCGGTGTGCTCGGCCGTTCCCAGAGCATTCAGAGATCTTGGCGTTTCTCGGTGCTTGGGTGCGGCTATGACTTAGCCGGCCCCATGTCGCTCAGACTTTCTCACAACGTTACCCCACTGTTGATTCGACCGACGGTATACTTACTTTTTCATGGGAATAGAGTCAGTTTTAGACCTAGAATGGAGAGTACCAATTAACACTTGGCGCCGTTGCGTTTACCCTTAGGAGCTTGAACTTCTTCTGCCAGCACGATACTGGACGCTGTACTGCGGCTATCGCCTTGGCTGAGGAACCCGCACATAGCGAGGTACTAAGATTCACCAGTATCGCTAACCGTGTTAAGTAAAAAAGGCCTCGCTCAGCCAGCTTTCTTTTGTTTCTATCTTTAAACTTGGAAGAATTTGGCTCACTAATTTGAGGCGGACGTTTGGGCTTCTATTTTATTCGTGCGATCGTGTGCTATGTTTAACTTAAAGCGTTTCGTGGCATTGCGGAGAAGCGGTGCTGAAATCTCCGGTTGGGTGCCCACACTTTTATCTGACAAATTCGTTCATTAGTGGTACCGGTACTACTCTCAAGGGCATCTTGTGGTCACCCCGTATTACTTTTTGCTCATTCCTCCCACAAGGGAAGCTCTCATGCTCGCAGAAAGCCTTAGCTATGCCCCACCGTCTCACCCGCCGAGCCCCCTCCCCCTGTAATGGAGCAGATCCCGCAACATCTTTCGCCCGGTTTACTAATAATTATCGCAATTATAGCGTTGTGCGGCGAAACTTGAGGACTTGTGCACTTTGGCGTCATATTTGCGCAACCCAAATTACCGTCCCGGGTGATGAAAGAATCGCTCAGTTGTGGTGAGGGCTGGATGTGGAGACGTGTGTTCCTCTATTGAGGGTTGCTGGCTAGCAGCCAGTTAGATAGAGGAAAACTACTACAAGCGCAACTCTATGCATCCGTTCATGCCTAGCGCGCTCGCGGGCCCGTTCCCTCGCACATCCACTCTTCTGTGCTCCCCCGTATCTACGCTCCCTTGCTTCTAATACTACAACGTTCTACGACTTGGATTACCATACCATTATAGGGTTTATCTGTCCTTCTTTTCCTATTCGTCCTTTGGCAAACTAAGTACAGTGCTGTGCGCCACGGTGTAGTACTAAGTTCTAGAGCACTGCATTGCGGGGTCGCAATTATAGTATCCCCGATGTAGGCTATTGAGACGTTCGGTTTTTGGTATAGATAATGTTCGAATTTCTTGTATTGGATACGGACAGCGAAGGGTTCGCCTAAAGAGTCTTGTATAGTAATCCAACGTACTGATAACATTCTCCCTCGTATTTAATTCCCTTTTTTGATTATTGACTGGGGGACATTAAATAACAACCAATCGTTCATAGTTGCCCAGACATTTCCCTCCGTTAGTGAAAGGAAAAATGATCATCCGCGCCGGTACGTTCTTCTCCAAAAGGCCTTAGCTCTTGCAACCGACCTGGGCTAGCCCGAAACTTAACAACATTCTCTACCGAGGGTGGGGGAGGGCTTGGAGAGAATAGTCCTAGCCCTTGCTATCTGACAGAGCAGTCAGTTCGTCACGAAAAAAAAGGAAACTACGCAAATCTTACAGCGTCTACAGGATCCTGCGGGTAAGCCTGTAGCTTCCTCCAGAACTGGAAAATCCCGAATATCGGGGACACTGGGAAGAGAGAAAGGACCGGAGAGGTGTACTGTGTGCTTGCTGTATGAGATCACTGAATATGAAGAGGTGGTACATGAGAGATACCGTTGTACAGTGGCGGGGCTGTTTTGGAAAAGGCAGAACCATAAGGCCTGAGATATATAGTGTAAGCACTGGACACAATGTGTCCTTTGAGCAGATTGGATATTGCTGATATTCCCGAATATATTATACCAGAAATAATCAGCGCGGATGGCAGGAAGGTAGGGCAGGTGAGCGGAGGGCTAGGGAAGGGTCGACGCCTCCTCTTGGGCGATATCCTTACTGCCGTGATCACCACCGCGTATTTAACACAGAGGTTGCACAGTAGAGAGACATTCAGCCTTTCGTATACCTTACTTTGCTTATCATCCATCGGAGACAAAGGTTAACTGAGGATTTTCTGATAATTAATTTTATGTATATATATATTATATATAATATTATACATATATTTTTCCTTTTTCTTCATTCTTCGCTTGGAATGGGCAGGCTATGTTTCTTGCCCTTTCGGCTTGGTCCTTGCGAAGTTAATCGGGAGGCAATCGATGCCTTGTTCGAAATGAGTTTGACGGGATAAGACAAAAAGGCCTCCGGCCGGATGAAGTTTAGTAAGAGCATGGGGCGGGCAGCAAACGGTACGCCGTTAAGGTGCGTCTTGCGAAAAAGGATGCTGTGACTGGTGATTTGTAATACCTCCGCTTTTGAATCACGCATCATAGGGGACGCCTCTTGATATTCTTCGCGGTGAGTGATATGATGTGCCGTAGCGACCCCTGCAGGTGTTATTCGTCTCTTTTACGTTTTTCCTTTTCTTTATAATGGTTTATTACAACTAGCTATTGGTTCTAATAGCATTCAACCCAAACTCTCACACCCCCTAGCATGGAAAACATCTGTATTACCGTTCTTTTCACTCATTTGTTCATTCCTCTCGTGATGGAGCAGACTTTCCTAGCCTCCTCTATACACAGATCCACGAACGCCCACCTTTGGTATATACTCAACAGAAAATGTACTTTTGATAGGTTAAATTGCCGTTAATGTGCCCTCATTGTCTTTAACCACCGGGCCCTCTACCTCCGGACCCGCCAATCGAAAAGTCTTTACTTTATTCTTGAAGCATTCACTGCCGATAACCGGACCACCGGGTATCCCTTTCCTTCCCATTGCTTGAGACCCATCTGCGTGTCACCTACCATTCAGGGCCTTGCGCGTGGACTATCGGTAGGCTTGACCCGGAAAGGGCAGGATGAGAACACCGCCGTGGTTGCTCATCAGAAGGCAAGGACACGCACCACTTTTTTTTTGAGAGAGAGTTCAATCAAGGTCTCTTCGAAAAGAGGCCGATTGGACGCGTTTCCGTTAAAAGGCGCTCGTCTAGGAGCTAAGTATCATAGGTAGGTAGATACTGAACCAGTAAGATACAAGTACTTGCTATTCTTCCCTTTTCCTGTATGTTTGTTTTTTATTTAAGATTTGGTATTCACCGCTCGAGGCATCAGTCACTTTTCTCTTGTTGCTTTTGCGGGTCTGCTATCTATCTGGTCGGGTTATATCGATATTGAAACAACCCCCCCCCCTCCCCCGTCTTGTCGTATTTGTGGAGTGAACTGAGAAAAAAGAGAGCTTATGATACTTGGCATGGTTGAGCCCTATATTAGATGTAGAGTCAAGACTCGATATATTTGACAGGATTAAACGCGCTCCTTATGCGAGTGCCAGAGGCAAGAAATTATGGCGTTCTTTTTCCGTTTTTCTTTGTTTCTTTTCCTGGTTTGTCTTTTTCTTTCGAGCATTACCCTTTTCTGAAGTTACCGACAGGTGTGTAGATTTAATTGCTTTTTCTTCTTCTTTTCTTTTTGCTCAATAGAACTAATTTCTTGTATAAGGTGGGTGTACTCGAGTACTGTACTTGTATTACTGGTATGTGTTGGGCGCGTTTACTGCAGTGTATCGTGGAGCCCTTGGTTTGATCCTCAGCTTCCCTCTTGCGCCGCATCTTGTTGGATCTAGATTAAAATTGAGGCTCAGGGTACTTATCCCAGGCAAGCAAGTACCAGAAGACCGGGGGGGGGGGGTACATTTTCAATTGGCTCTCGGGTATGCGCAGACTTTTTTACTATTTATTTGTTTAGTCTCTGTCTTCGGGTAGTGTACTTCTTGGAGCAAGTATGATATTATAGTAGCTTTCAGGTTCCTTCCTTCTCCGAAGCTTGAACGGACCTCCTAGCCGTGGACATGATTGTGATTTCTTTTAAACTCAAGGGTTTCTAAGCGCGCCAACTGGTTTCTATCTATCAGGGGCTACTCTATGCATTGATTTTATTCCAAGTGTGGTAATCCGGCGGATCGTATTGGTGGGGAAGGCTTTGATGATGTATCATAGCCAGTTCTGTGGATCTGGGGCTACTTGTAGTTTACCTGAGTTACTTTGTTCACATAGACTACCGCAATTGGTGTATAGTAAGTTGTTGTATTATAATTAGTCTAGTATTATTGGGAAAGGTTACGCACTAGACGAGGGATTGAGAAACCGAGTACCTGAATTCATGGAAACCCTCGCCGATCTGACAGACGAGAATTCCCTACTTCCCATCCCCAACCAGGGGCTCGGCTAGCTTAACTAGCAGGGAAGGGCACTATACAGCGCAGCAGCGGAAGCAGAAATTAAATCAAAGATACCTGCTTGGTCCAAACGTACAAATTGTCGCATCTCATTGTCTAACCTTTTGGGCTTAACCGAATCATGAGTGGCAAACATATCCCGGGGAAATCTCCCTAGGTAGTAGAATAATGGGTACCCCAATAGAAGAGAATTCTGCATTGATGTACGTGTACATTACTGGGTGCCTTTTTTTGTTTATCTTGACTGAGGGTGAGAAAAAAAACCTTAGGCGTATCGATTTAAGACGCTCGTATCACAGCATGCAATACACGTGCAGACATAATGGTGAAGCCCGCCGGCCGGTCATCCATTTCTCCTACTCCCCCTCTCACCCACCACTACCACCGCCCCCCACGCGCGGTGAGGGTTTCTGATTTTTATTCCCCAGTTCAGTGACGAACTGCTGCACTGCCCTTATTGTATTGGAACGCAGGCAGCTGTATCATTTCTCCCACTCCCTGGAAAAGCGTTGTAGCTCACTCACCCCACTAGCTCACCAACATCCATAATTAGACAGCACTTACTCACTCGCCCATTCACTCACAACCTAGCTACTCGTGGGGAATTCTTTTTTTTTTAAAGTCCCTGTTCCGAACATACATCCCTTTTTTTATTCCTTCTGTTTTCCTTTCCCCATTCCTCGAGATAACAACCTCATTTAACCCCGCCCGAATCAGCCTCCAGTGATTGGAAAGTTGTCGTTGCCTTCGTAAAGCCACCCGAATAATCCTATATCATCCCCCAGATTCCGGTTCCGACTCTCAGTTCACTTGCTTGTTCGAAGATCTTGAGCTTCCTTTTTCCTTGACTAGTTACCTCATCTTACTCGGCACTGCACTGCTCGTACCTTACCTCAGCTCTCTTTCTCTCTCTCTCTCTCTCTCTCTCTCACTTACCTTAACTTTATACGAGCATGCCTAGAGAAAGAAGAAAGTGGACCGAAGGTGAAGATGCTATCCTTCGTGACGCAGTATTAAAAGGTATGAATCCTATTACCTTTACTTCAGGGTCTGGCGTGGTTTTGTGAATAGCTATTGACAGTCACCGATAGGTGGGGAAGGAGCTTGTGACTGGCATCTCATTGCTTCCTGTATTCCCGGCCGTACAAACAAAGATTGCAGAAAGAGATGGCACTATAAAGTAGCCGCGACAGTAAATAAAGGACCCTGGGAAGTTGCAGAGGACGAGAGGTTATGGGCTGCCGTTCAAGAACATGGAAGCCGGTATGTGTTTATTTTCTGTGTCTTCGCATGTTGTCGGAACTGCACGAAGAAACCAAAGTATCATAAAACTGACTATGAGCAGTTGGGCACTAGTAGCACAGGTAATTGACAAAAACCTCTCTATCACGTTCAAGTCAACTTTGACTTGGTGGCGCTGGCTATGATCTGAACTAACATGGGTCGTCCCAATGTAAAAGGTTGTCAAAACTAGAAATGGCGACCGTGAGTCTCTCCATTCACCCTCACTTCCTAGTTTTCCTGAATCTTCCTCATGTTTACGCCCTCCCCGATCTCACCATCGAGGGTTTCAAAAATTTCCCAGTGTTCTAATTCATTTGAATCGGTAGAGTGTTCCAAGCGTTGGTACGATGCATTGGACCCAAGTATCGATCATAGTCCATGGACTCCAGATGAGGTATGTCTATTCGGCCCAGTTGCGGACCCCACCAAGGCTGTGGGGAAACCTATGTCCAAAAACCTCTGACATATGTTCTTGGTGACTAGGATGTTCGGCTATTAGACGCTATCGAGAAACATGGGAGAAACTGGAAAGCAATCGTTAAAGCTTACTTTCCTCGCCGGACGAGTTTGTCGGCCAAAAACAGGTACTATCTCCGAAACCCCCGATCAGTGTCGAGAACATCTCTTGTTTCTTTGGTTTCCCTTCCGTCCCTTTGTGCAAATAGGCTCCCACAGAGAGGAGACGTACGCACAAGAAAATTTATGTTGACTTGGATTGGATTGGATGTGCACGCATTCGTTCATACATGTACACAATGTCATACATACGCACATACATACATCCTGCACGTGTAGAGTTAGGGGCTAACAGTCTAATTTCCAATTTTGGGAAAAATACAGATACTCGCTGCTAATCAGGAAGATGGAACCCAAGAATAAGCAGTCTCAAACCGGTGGATCCAAGAAGGCAAACCAAAAATCTTCTCAAAAGTTGCAATCCCAAGTGGACACGCTGGAAGCTAGCAAGATACCTGCTCCCCAGTTTCGCCAGGAGCCAGCAAATATGGGGATGAAGCGGGAGGATGAGCACTCGCGATCGCATGCATATGGAAACTCTCTACCTGGGGGGGCGGGGGGCTCATTAAACGTTCTTTTCGAGCCCACTTGTCAACCCGGGAATTCCAATAACGGGGGTAGCGGCAGCAACACCAATCCCAGCAACGCAAAACAGGATCGGCAGCCGCAGCAACCGGTTGCATTTGAAAGTCCCTTGTTGAGTCAAAAGGGTACGCCGGGCATCTCGAGTTATACACCCCCATCTTCTGACTGCCCAGCACTTTCGCCGGCAGACTGGTCGGGTCTGGTCACGAACGGTAATGCCGGGTCAGAGGCTAGCTTCCCGGTTGCCACACCCCCCGGCCACAGCGAGGATATGTCCTTGTTCTTCAATGATTTGCATCTCACAACTTCACTCAGTCAAGGGGATCTCATACAGTTCGCTGCCAAGCATCCCGAAAGAATGGTTGCGAGGTCGATATCCTTAGACCAGGGGACCATGGGAAGCAACAGAGGTATAAACTTTCGAAGGAATATAACCCCCCGTCCGTCAAATACCGGTCAGGATGCGGGCGGTGATACGGGCTCTCGTGTTATTACTGTCATGATCAACAGTGAGGTCCCGGAAACCGTCAATAGTATTGTCAATCATATTGGACGGGAAGAAGGCGTAAGCATTGCGATTCATCTGGGTTGATCTCTTGAGTAGTTGATACATTGGTATCCGGGCGCATGGGTGTTGGGCGGCGTTTCTCTCTTGGGTTTTACTTTACTTTTTATTTTTATTTTATTTCAATAGGTATTTATCGTTTCTTCATTTCGATTATCTCTTCACTACTAGGATCGTCTCCTCCTTTCTTTTGTTCAGATTGATGAAGATCAGGTTTATTTGTAGAGGGTCTTCACCGGGCTGAAACCTTCGTTTTTTGGGCTGTCTGTATAATAATCAGGTTCACCCCCACAACACACCCTGCAACCCGGATTTCCTAGACATGACAAATTACTAGTGATGAAGAGAAAAAAAAAATCCAAGTCACAAAAATCCCTAGGATGAATCCGGTCTTTCCTAGATGACTCCATTACATGGACTCTACCGAATTTTCCCGTTGGTTCAGGGAGCTGCTCACAGGGTGTCAAATGATAATAATCTGAACTTTATAAATTTGTCCTATTTTGATGAATAGTAACCCAGGGGTACTACCCCGGAGCCGAATGCCATAGCTTCACTAGGGTAGCCGGATGATTTCAAACTTACCTTCTGCAGGGATGGCCTTCTCATACCACATTATAGGGGGTGGTAGAAGAAACTAGCGATATTCGGCGGGATTTTTGAAAATCTTGCCCGTTCTTATTTCAAAAAACCGTGACTTGGAGCGGACCACCGCCGTTGAGGTTGGGCAGATACCTGGAATGTGGTTCTAGATTATGAATACTTCCCAGGGCTTCTAGGGTGAGCCTGCCGTGCTTAACGGCGGTTCATAGGCTCGGCGGAACCCACTTGCACTACAACAGTATCTGCTTTCCGACAGTCTGGTGCGCTTAGAGGCACAGGTACGGTCTAGCCAATCCGGCCCAATCAACTGTGTGGGGCCAGAGTAAAAAAATAAACGTGTTTCCCATTGCCATCTGGAGGGGGAATTCCTGAGAGCCACCTGTTTGCAAAAAGATTACGGCTACCATGTCTAATATTGCCCTCATTCCTACCCTCTCACTAAAGAGTATTGAAGGGTCTAACTCCAGCTATATCCCGGCTCCAGTGGAGGGAGGAGTGTCCGGTGATAGCCTCTGGGGTTTCAATCATCGCAATTAAAATGTTTCCTTGTTAGAAGAGGTTTCTTCTCTTTTTTTTTCCTTCCACCTTCCTCTCAGGAACCTTTCATGTCAAAGAAAAGGTATCTCCCAGCAGTCAGGTCGATCCGGGCAGTAACCACTACACGGCTAGCGCACGCCACGATCTCTCACTTTAGATTACGGGCCGCAGGGTTAATTACGGTCCCAATCCCAAACTAACTCCCATATTTTCTTTAGAGGGCTTCTTGGGTAAACTGTGATAACATTTGATGCTGGGAGGATCGAAAACGACTTACCAATCAAGGCTTAGGGCCACCGTGGGACAGTTTACTATCAAGCTAGTTTCGTGTGCACCTCGAAGTTCCTGATTAGTAGCGATCCATCCACCCTGGTATGATATCTTGATGGGTTACTGCCAATCTATATCCTGATTTCCGGTCTTCGCTAGCTAAAAGATCCATTTCTGCTTCGGCTTTTGTCATTTACTCCCCCATCCGTCCTTACTCAGGCAGACCAAATTTCCTTGCATCGATTATGAGTAAATTGAGCGCAGCAGATCAAATGAGAGGAAATGCCTTGTATAGGCTAAGCCCAAGCGATTAACTGCCATTAAAATCCGAGGGAGAGATGAGAAATAAGGCTTTCCGCTTTGTCACCAGACGAGTGACAAAGTATGAAGTGGGGTGCTGGGAAGAAAAAATAAAAAGCCCTGTCTAAAATTCGCTTAGTACACCAAGTAAGGTTTGGTTCGGAACTGCAAGCTTGTCTCAAAAAGTGAAAGTGAAAATCCCTATACCGGATCATTGAAACCTTTTTAGACCTAGACCCGCGTTTTTGGTGTTATCTTTCGGGGAGCGGTGGGTGGAGCCTTGTTTTACCTTATTCATTCGCTGGTCCTTTTTCTTTTCTTTAAGTTTGTTTTTACATTTTTTTGCTTGTTTTTTTTGTTTCTTTTTTGCTTTTGCTCCAGCTGGCCCCTCGGCTTTGAGTATAGTACTCGTAGTTCATTCATCATAATATACCTATCGCAATGGAAGCCAATACTCCAGACCCTTCGAGCATCACTAAGGTTACCTTGAATCGCACTTTTCCCCCAGTATCCGTTGTTACTGCCGCTCAGAGCTTCCCGCGTATCATGGTGCTTCCACTCCTATACCCCCTTCCCGTAGCACCAGGCTTCTCGCCGTTGGTATCATTATCGGAGTTCTGTGTCGTACGTCAAGGGGATAACCCCTTATGCGTGGGGGCCCTATCAAATTCTAGAGAAACGCTGTGTAACACATCTTATAGGAACAGCTAGAGCTAATAACAATCAAGGGCATTTATATTTCCTATAGTGGAGATCCCGAAAGTACTCGAGTATACTAGACTACTTCCCCGTGATCTACTAGAGGTGTGTAGCTCGTGCTGCACATTTCTCTGTGCATGTTTTTTCTCTTCTGTTTCCACCTTATTTCGTTTTTGGAATATGGTGGTTGTCGCTATGCACCCCCCATTGATAGTGGCGTTATTGAACCTACCTTCGTTTCGCTGCATTGAGAACTCGGCTTAGAGGTTTCATGAAATGTCCGGGGACATCAGGATTGCCGTTTGTTTAGTATCAGCCAACATCTGACAGGAAGGCGATTTTTACTAGCCTAGGCGTTCATCACCCTCTAAAGAGATATTTCCCTAATCCCGGCGATAGGTCTGGCACAAAACCGGTATGGCCTTGGTATATGGCGGTTCGTCTCATCTCTTTCTGCGTTATCCGGTAGCGGTTAAGGTTGATCCAAAGTTCCCCGAATCGGCAGTTTGGACATAAAACGGTGATGATCTTTCAGGAAAGGCTTGTACCAGGGTATGGATGAAAAAATCGGGAAAAATGATGAGCAAGATCGTAGGGGGAGTGAGCCGACAGTATAAATGGGGAATAACAAGCCCTGGCAGATACAGACAACCCAGAGTGCATACTAAACGCGTTGTCTCACAAATAATAAGATATTCCGAAGCCAATAATCAAACAAATTAGCCTTGTAGAGATTAGGTGACAGCGTCTCCAAAATTCATGCATTAGAGAACAGCAGACGCTAGTGAAACTACTATGGATTTCTAACTTCTTTTCACAAAGCTTATCTATTGATCGACATTGAGCCCTGTTTTGCCACCATAAGTTTTCCTGTTTTTCATCCACACCCCAGTAGTTGGAATGCTGGATCACGGCTGATCAATCGATAACCGGAAGATCTACGGCCCGATGTGGTAGGAAAAAAGAAGCCTTACAACAGGAGGCCTCCTCAATAGGGCACGGCGAACAAGGATAATTTAACTCAAGAGAGGAAAAAAGGGTTGGTCAGGGATATCAGTTTTTGATTTGTGGAAATATTGTCACTACTCTATCTATTATGTCAGTCGTGTCGTTGAAAGTGGCAAATAAAATTGATCCTCCGATTGTATGCTGCATGTCGAGAAAAACAGGAGTTGTAAACACCTCCATGCTGTCTGATATATGGGATCTCCCAATTTTCATATGATGATTTACATCAATTTACACGAGGAAGTGATATACCCATATAGCAATTACTTTTAGCATGCTAGAGCTTTACCGTCTACGGTACGATATATCCGGATTTCTCCTATCTGTTTTGGAGATTCATTTAGCCTCAGATGCGAGGATTGATCCTACAAAGGCAAGCATGAGACATCATTGGAAGCTTGTGATAGGACCGGGGATGCCAGCACTGCTGACTAATCAAGAATCATAGAAACCCAACCTTCGCTGAGACCGCCAGCCAAAGCCACCGTGTGATCGACAATACAGCGGGAGTAATGCGAGAACATAATGTATTTTATTGCTTTGTTGTTGGTTTAAACGAGGTTTGCCCCAAAATGACTGAATTTCTGGTTTCCTTAGGAACATATGCCCATGTTGACATCCGCTAGCGCACAAGAGGTTAGCCGAAGAGAATAATCAATCCGATGCCTCTCCGATAATGAGCTGGAGAGAAAAAAACAGAAAGCAACGCCGAATATCCTCTCTCCAACAAATTATCGAAACGACTAGGGGGGCTCCCCGCCTTTCCATCAACTTACTAGATTTACATACCGGGTCTCTAATAATCAACTGCCACCACAACCAGGGCCACAGCTACAGCTGCTACAGCTAAGAAGCTAAACTGAATATTATATCTCTACATAAACAAGCCAGAGGTATCACAAGTCCTCCCGTCCGAGTGGGTTTGCACCCCTCGAAGAGTTTCTAAATTAACCACTCTACAGCTCTTCTATCTCATTAACTCAACAGCGCTCCCCCTCCTAATTCCGAGAGAAGAAGTTATCTAGTTTGAGTAATTACACTTAAGGGCGGCAGCCTTCTTGTAGAATCCCAGATGTCCCAAGACCCAGCCTAAGTGATTCCGGATCACAGGACGGGCCCATATACCAAAGCCTGTGATGTGAGAAACTATTAGAGCATGATTGCTTAAGCATTTCTAGGGTGGGTGGTGCCTAAAATCGAACTTTAGATTAACAAAATCTTAAATATTTGTTCTGGTACACTTACGGTGATGTAAACCCTCTCGTTGAGCATGAACCCGAGTTAGCCGGGTTCACTGCCGATCACTCGCAGCCCTTAAGCGGGGAGGTCTCCCATAGGAGTGTTTCCTAGGGGTTGGAAACATGCTATAGTGGCTCTGCTCTTGGGGGTATGGCAGTGGTAGCTAGCGCTCTGGGGTGCTGCGATTTTTTCGCGTCAGCTGTAGGTGTGTAGTCCGTCACAGAGCAGCTCTGTCGTAGCATATTGGTTTTGAATAGAGGCGCTTTGCGATTTTAATTGCCATTAAAACCGGGAACCACCAACTTTTGCTGTAGGACGCGCTGAAAGACGCAGGCGGATAAAGACAGGCCAGTTGCCCCGTCCACTACCCAGGCTAGGGGGTTATAGTTTCCTCTCGCTGTAAGTTTTGTTTTATGTCATTCTGTTTACCTGTCTCGGGGGAGGGCCGAAGGCCAGGGTTCTCCGGGGCAGCCAATCCTTTGCCGAAAGGTGGAAACGCTGGAACCCTTAGCCAGAGACCCAATCACCCCAGTTCTTATGGCACGCGTGGTCGTTCTCTGCGGGCACCGTGGGTTTGGCTGACCCCAATCCCTCAATGGCACTCAGCGCAAAATAGAGCAGCTTGAATGCATTACTCAAACGTTAAGGAACGGAAGTGGGTGAAGTGCAAGGTAGAAGCATGAGTGGGTGACCCACTCTTCTATGGAGCGCCCTAATGATCCCTGGAATCACCACTGCCCCACCATCACCATCACCACAGCAATCGAGCCAAGGCCTCAATCGGCGAGCTCAAATTCAGGGACCCTAAGAAGCGAAGTATTGCTGAACACCTCAATAATAGACCCCCCTCCTAGCTGGACCTAGCCTACTTTAAAAAACCTGGTGTTAGTGGAGTCCTATGAAGCTATCACCTCCGAGTTGAGACCGCCATTTACTTGTAGTCATCCCAGGCAAGAAGCCCTCTCAAGGCAGAGATTAAGAAGTATGTGGCGGAAATATCTGTGCCTATTTGAGCACCCACACTAAACATACACCCTCCTTTTCCGCACTTTTTCTTGTAACAAGTACTAACTCCCCCACATTCCAAAAGGTGATCTGGAAAATCATACCTCCTGTCGGCCCTGCCACAGTTGCTTGCTTATATATGATGGTAAGAGCGGCTAAGGTAGTATTTCTCCAGCGAGATGTCCATGATTGCGGCTAAGGAAACCGCAAAAAAGGGCTAAAAGCGTGAATAAAAGTCAATAATGCACCACGCAGATTCATAGGCGTCTGACATAGCAAAATATTAATTCTTACAGTACAAAACTACTATCTTAGGCTCCTCAAAGTCTCAGGAATGATCTTCTCTGTTCATAGGTGGCCAGGATCTCTATCCCAATAGCACCCAGATCTTGGCGATGTGGAGATCTTGCAGGAAGCTCTCTCTTGTATTTTAACCAAGTCAGATGTGTCTGTTGTTTCCGGCTCTCTCCCCCTTTTCACTCTCTGCCCCTCTTGCCCCATTCCACCCTGTTTGCTAGGGATGCCCTGTTGTCGCTTGGAGGAAGGTATTAGAACTGAAGGCGGAAAGATACCTTACTAGATCTGTTATTAGACGACTAGATCGCACTTTTTGATAAGTTGTGTTGTACACAATCAGATCCCTCCAAAATAGGTGGGGTGTGACCTCAGTTCATAATTTATCACTCGAGAAACCATCTCACCCTGTGTACCGCCCCGAACGGTCCGAAAAATTAGCACCCTCTCACCTTCCTTCTCCGGGATTTAGTCGAATCACCATATATTGCGCGCGATCACATCTTCGCCCTCATTACGCCATAGCTCCTATTTGAATTTCTCTTTCCGCAGCCTTCGCGCCTGCAACCGGAGAGAGCGCCGGGGACTAACTATATCGCGTGGTGGAAAGAATTGGAAATGAGCCATTTCTTAATCCCGCGAAGAGTGTACTTGCATCCACAAGTATTACTAGAGCTGGAAGTGATCGAGGGCGAACAAAGGTCTAGAGAAAGGAGAAGAGGAGATTTTTTTCTTGTCCGACCAACCGGAGTGTCACGTTTCCAGGTCCCGCGACTGGCGCTCGAAACGTGAGGGGATACAACGAGACCCGGAGGGTATAATAATTATTTTAATAATAATGATGTTTCTTAGTTATGTTGAATAGCTACTAAGGGTGTGCTAGTGGGGGTATACTTAAGATGTTGCTTCTTGAAAGGCTATTGCTGAAGAAGTCTAACGCAAGCACTAAAGGATGAAGTGGTGAGAGTGGAATTACTTCGGGATAAGCACAACTAAACGTAAGATAGCGATGAACTAGCCACTTGCAGATGCTAGGTGAGGGTGGAATATGAGATACATATATCTCTATGAATAGTTAATAACTTTGAGAGCTAAAAGAAACCTTATGAATTGAATAAAAGGATCACTTCAGGAAATAACAGAGACTCGGCAGAAATATTGAGAAAATAAACGATAAACCCACCGTCATTCTGGACACTCCGTGATCGTCTCGAACATGCCAAGCAGCCAATGCCTTATGCCGAATGGCCTAGAACGAAACAAACTAAACCAAAACACCCGATACTTAATCCCCAATAGCACGAGCATCAGAGAAATAAAGCCAATACTCATATCCTATGCCTTCTAGTATCGGATGTGAAAACAAGAATCCATCACTGTGTCTAGCAACCTCACATCCCATACTCTCTCATCCCTTATAACCGCATGCTTCTTAACCCTATGCTTATAGGCAATCCAACAACTCTAAAATTAACACTTGATAATCTGAACGATGCTGAAAAAAAACCCCTCTTTGGCGTCTTAAGCAAATACAGTCATTGGCTGACTAGGAATAGAAAGAAAAATATCGCTCACAGGGCAAAGCTTGTCCTGGAAGACGATTCTAGACCCCAAGAACCAGCGGCTTGCCAAGGAAATGAATAAAAAATCCCGAAATCTTCACTGGGGGGATAAAACATGGTCTAATGTATGCCTAAGGTAGGATGAATCTTTTTCTCAAATTTACCCAAATTTCAAGAGTTTTTGAAGTTGCAATGATTGCTGCCTTTCACGAAAACATCTCTTCTGGGACTTTTACCGATGACACCTAAGTTAGCATTTATAAGAAATGTATACCTGTCATATATGCTATTCGGTGAGGGGAAACCCGCCAGTGCAGAGTGGGTGGAAGGCAGGAAAGAAAGTTACATGGCACGGGTATCCAGATTAGTAGAAATCATCGTAGCAGCCCACTATAGGTTTAGTTTGACAAATTGACAGAACCGCAAATGCTGGTTGATGAGATCCAACGTGTCCAAAGGGTTCAGGTTGCACCGTGTCGGGAAAGTACTAATCCTTCCCAAGGGGTTTTGTCACTAAATACTAAATCCGAAGTTTAGAGGCCTGCTAGAGTTAGCGGATTACAAGACCTGGTGTTCTTATTGTACGCCCAAAGGATACCTCACAAGTCCCCATTCATCCGATCAACTCCTTTAACAACTGCCCATAATAGAGGGCTTTTAGGCCCTAAAAACCCAAATTTACGGAGGGTCATACAAATGCCAGGGGGGATGTTTTCGTACGGGACAAGGGCAGTTAGCCAGCGAAATAATCCCTGCCTTATACGAAAACATCTCCCTGGGTACATGTACACCAGTCGTAAGCACTACCGTACTAGCACATTATTCGAAAGAGGGATCCCTCAGTCAATAGAGAGAGGCGTTTCTCTGACTCTTAGGTAAGTGGAGATTAGTACTGTAAGAATGCGCTGGGACTTGTACTCGAGCACAGTGCAATACACTTAGGATTGCAGGATGGGATTTAACATTACTTGTAGTCTGGAAGCGGTGCTCGGGTCTGCTGCCAGCTGCGCTCGAACTTAAGAACAACCAGCCTGCACTGCTGCTTTATGCTATTTATTATTAATAATATCATCATCATACCCGAGTTCTGTAAGAACTTGAATACCGTAAAAATCCTTTCGGCCCACTGTCTCGGCAGGTCTCTGATTTCCGGATTCATAATCAGAAGCTCTTGAGAAGGGTTAATCCTTTCTTGACACGGTATAGCCTGGGCTTCTTGGATGTGTTGGACCTTGTTAACTCACTTTCGCAATTCAGTTAGCTTGCCGAACTAAACCTATCGTGGGCTAATGCGGCGATTCCACCGGTATTTGAACCTAGCGTTAAGACCTTGGAGCTGCCTTTGCTGGTAAGGTCCGGCACTTTCACCTTTTTTCTAACCTGAGGCTGAGGAGGAGGACGGTTTTCCCAGCATCTTCGCCCCCTATCCAAGAGAGGGAATTTTGGACGTCCTCGCTCTCAGTTCAATTATTCGGCACCGTACCGCCCGTGGACCACAGGATCATGTGCAATAACAGAAACCTCATCCAACAGGCCCATCGCCCGGTTGCCACCTTCGTCAGAATGGTCTATTTTTCCTTCCTCGTTGTTGTGCCTTACTCCCCGAGAGCACGGTTGCCCTGCCGTTGGCCCTAGCAGTAGTGAAGTTACACCGTCATGTGAACACAACATTCACCAATAGTTGTTGAACAAACCCCCCTTTCCTTCTGACCATCCGTCCACATCAGATGTGGATGAGCGGCAGAAGCAGAAAGGGAATCACCGTGGATCTTTTCCTTCTAACCCTTTGCCGACTCTGAGTCCAGTCGGCGCTTCGACGCTTTCAAATAAAGATGTTCACGACGAGCCCAAAGCTACTATGTGTCTCGGTAGCCGGAAGATCACAATTGGTCCGAAGCAGCAAGGAGATGTCTCAACTACCTGGATCTCATCCACCTAATCTAATCAGACTGTCCAACACTAACAACCAACAGAACCGAAAAAACGCTCAACCGTTTTTCCTGTTGCATCAGTAAAAAAAGCCATTTCGCTGGTATTGCGAGAGCACCGTAGGAGTGAGGATATTAGATCTCGTGCTGTGCGTTAATTAACATTTCTTTGAAAGGGGATAGCCCGTTTCTCGCGAGACTTTGGTATTGAGGGGTAATTATTGCGGCTTTCGGACCGCGAGTTGCGCGGGGCTGGCCGGGTTGAAGGAAAAAGGACTGAGGTATCTAGACACCTTCCAACAGCTTTATGGTGACGTTTTGTTGGTTTCATCAGCAAACTAAACCTAGAGCTGTCTTGATTGTCGTCGATGTCTAAGAAAATAGGGCTTTTTCTTCAACTCGACCAGTTCGCGTAACTTCTGAAGGTCGCAACATAATGCGGGGCCGCCAATGGATGCCAGGACCTTAGAACGAAAAATCAAGCATCCGGAAGAACACAGCACTTACTGTTTGAAGGGATGTCGGTATATGGCGTACTGTATGGGTACTGGTACTGTACTTGTAAATTTAGCGCAGCTACTCGGTTTTTCCAGACTCGGATCCGAATGATCGTCAGGGTTGTGGTTGTCAAACTATTCCCAAATATGTCCCATGTTCAGGGAAAAATGGATGACCAAGGCGCGCGATGTCGGCCTGGTACTGGTGATGTGCTCGGCAAGTGTGGGGGCTAGAGATGGTTAATACAAGGGAAAAGGAAAGCCACTAGGTTGGAAGTTTTACTTCTTAAGCAGGCTCTTCCCACCGCAACATTCGATAATTCACACTCTCATTCACCCGCCTGCCATCCATCCATCCTATTCCCATTCTTCCTCCCTTTTTCACGATAAATAGCTACTAACAAAATGACCACTGCCGCCCCAAGATCCGTTGTTGATGCAGAGCAGCTCCTCGCTCTCTCCGAGATCATCTCGAGGAATGCGAGAGTTGTGATCAGCGAGTGGGCCAAGAACCCCATTGACATTCCCGATACCAAGGACGGTGTCGCCCTCCCCACACACGAGCTCTACCAGGCCCGTCGTGAAATTCTGTCCGCGGCCGGTATGTTGACAGAGATTGTCGGCGAGCCGCAACACCGTCTACAAGAAGTCTCATCGCAGTACTTTGAATCCCGCGCTCTTCACATTGCTGCCGAGCACCGCATTCCCGATATTTTGAAGGGTCATGAAAAAGAGGGTGTTTCCGTACAGGACCTCAGTGCTAAAACCGGAATTGAGTCTAAGAAACTCTGTCAGTGTTCCCCGTATATCTATTAGATTCAATGAACGGTGGAGACTAATTGTATTGGATAATAGCCCGTGTTATGCGCTGCCTCTGCTCTAACCACCTCTTCCGTGAAGTAAAGGAAGACTCCTTCGCAAACAACAGGGTCACCAATGCTCTCGTCGAAAACGAGCCATTGCGAGCATACCTTATGCTCTTGTAAGCACTCACTGTACTTACCCTTAGATGCCAATATTAACGCTTCAATTTAGTGGCCTCGACTTGTACAGTGCCGCCGACTACTTCCCCAAGACCCTCGTCGACCCTATCAAGGGTCCTTCATACGATGTTCACCTCACTGCCTGGCAAGATGCTGTCGGCACCAAGAAATCTCGATGGGAATGGCTTGAGGAGAAGATCCCCATTGATACCGATGACTTCGGCCGTCAAGGCTACCCACGGAATGTTGTCGGTGTCGGCGAGACCAAGGTCGAGCCTCGTGCTCCAAATTCCACCGAGACTAAGCCCCGCCCTGAGCTCGAGATCTTCGGTTTGGCCATGTTGGGCGGTGGTAAAGTCACCGGAACTGCACACATTCACGGTAAGCATCACGTCAAAGAGTTCTTCCTCCCCTACAACGGAATATTGTGCGCTGATAGTTCATAGATTATCCTTGGGAGTCTCTGGGTAATGGAACTGTCGTAGATGTCGGTGGTGGTGTTGGTAAGTCTGCTTTGTCCCCCCCACCACCTCCCTTCCTCCGGGGACATGAGGGGACATGACAGCGAGCTAACAAAAGATATCCCGTAGGTGGCTTCTCCCTCCAACTCTCTAAGCGCTTCCCCAATCTCAAGTTCATTGTTCAGGACCGCCCGGCAGTCATTGAACAGACGAAACAAATCTGGGCCAAGGAGAACCCGGAAGCACTCGGGTCCCGCGTCACTCTACAAGGCCACGACTTTTTCCAAGTTAATCCAGTTAAGGGCGCAGATGTCTACTGGTTCCGTTACATCATGTATGTCCCCACTATCCCTTTTCCTCCCCTTTTAGCTTCCCAACATTTTTTTTCCGCAGGAAATGAGGGAGAAGAAAAAAGAAATTAGCCCCCATTCACTAACCATCACTCGTAAAACCTACCGCAGACATGACTGGTCCGACGATTACTGTGTGCAAATTTTCTCCGCCATCCGCCCCAGCATGTCCCCCAAGTCCCGCATCCTCATCTGCGACCAGGTCATGAACACCACCCTCGGATGCCCAGAACTTGTCCCCGCTCCCTACCCACTCCCAGCCAACTACGGATACCACACCCGCTACAGTCACCAGCGCGATCTTTGCATGGCTGCTATCATCAATGGCATCGAGCGCACTCCTGCCCAATTCAAGAATATCATTGAGAGAGCCGGCCTTGTTGTCACTAGGATCGTCGAGTGCAGGAGTGCTATCGGATTGGTTGAGGCGGGGCTGCCAAATTATGAGTAAAGGTACCCTACGTAAGAAAACCGGGGTGTAGCCAACCGGGGGGGGGGGGTGTGAGGGTGAAGGTTGAACGGAAAAAAGGGATTTGTTATTCAACATATTCATTTCGGATGCCTTTTGATCTGTTGAGGGTTTTTTTTTTTTCATTCTTCCTTTCATCTCATTGTTTATTTTGTTTCTCCATTCGGTCATCGTGGTGCGGCGTGGTTTTCCTCTTTGCTTTTATTTGGCCTTTGGGAGTGGGTTTTTTTTTGGTATAAAATGAAATGGATGTTAGAGGATCGAGTTCAAAACGGTCATACTGGGTGTTTTGAAAATTTGCGTTTTTTTCGCAACGGTGATAGAATCGTGCGCAGATACGTGCGGGGCTATCTCCGGTTTAGATGTCTAACTTTGGAAAATTCAACAGCGACTTCCTCCTAAGTGCAGATATGTCCTGCGGTTGACAGAGAGAAGGGGAGGCTGGAGAAGCACCAAGTTGGCATAGGATCACCAGTAAGTTAGCAAGTAGTATTCTACTCGATCGTCCCAATAGATATCTATATCGCCACTCATAAGCACTAGATAAGAGTGACAAACACCAGGGCGCCTTCATTAGAAGCTCAAGCTATTGAATTTTCCCGCTTTTTCGGCGCCGTGCAGATCGGCGTTTCGATCATTTCTCCCGAAATATGTCCGACAACCTTCCTCACAGAAATTGTCTGCAAGCCACAAGCCATATGGTCGATTTAGTGCCCGACCTACAGGGAAAACTCAAATACTTCTGGAATTGTATAATTTTCCACAAAGCATGTTACAGAGGTGTGTGTGGGGGCGGTGAAGGGTTTTCTGTGCAAGCTGAGGATATTATGAAATACGCCCGACGGTGGATTGTTTGCTTTGATTGCTTATGGCATCATAGAATAGACTCTCGGTAAGCGAGACGGATATCATATTACGGAGTATGTTTGTGTTACACCAATGCTTGGCAGGGTCGACCTCCAGTCACCTGTGAAGATGTTCGTGCAGAGGGTCGGAAGTACCGGGACTATTTCGGCAGTAGGTTCGTGCTTGTATGATAACAATAGTGTTCTAGTCAAGAGCTGGATTGATATATTGAAAATAGGTGTCCGTGTGGCAAGAGATGAGTTTTTCTATCTGGAGGTTGGCGAGTCACCGTGGCTAGCTAGAGATGCCATTCTCATATCGGTAGCAATCCTGGAGCTGGGACACAAGCTAATATACTCATTCAATCACTTGCGCGCAAATTAAGTCCTAGTGATCAATGAAAAAAACACCAAAGCCCGAGGCCCGTTGCACTGCGGTTTAGCCTGCGCGCGAGTGAGTGCTGGCCCCTAATATTACAAAATGCCTGGTATGGCTCCTCTATGCCTGATGCTGTTTGAAAGGGTGCTTCATATAAACAACCAGCTTGTCCCAAGCCACAAGAATCCGAAAACAGGGATTAAAGAAATATATGGTAAAAGCTCTGTGCGTATCTAAGCTCCAATACAAGATATCCTCGCCCATTTTCGGGTATTTATGGTCTAGGACAAGTGGGGAGGCCATGAGGGGCGTTATATAGAGCCCACTTCCCACTTCCCACTTCTCCCATCCCCTCTCCTGCGAGTCACGCGCATAAACCATGTATCTGCCCATATTCCCACCCCCGTTATTAGAAATCAGGAACTGCCACCTCCCCCTCCATCCCAAAAATCGACCCCAAACTTGCGGTGAACGCACAGATAACTCTGATCCCAATGCAACCAAAACAGCATTCTCTCTTCCGGTTTTTCCTCTTCAGGCCCCAGCCCCTTCCACCAATTGCTGGATAGTACCACCACATCTTATACTACCCTTTGGTCCGACAGTAACCGTCTGTCAAAAAAAGAAACCAAGGAACCTTGTAGGCCAGCCTCATCCTTCACACACTAGACTTGCCTGTACCTAGCAGGTATCATCAAATCTTCGGCCGTCGTAAGACCCAATTCGCCTGCCCTTACTGTTACGGTGATTGTTACGGTTTGGGCTTGGGTCTGGTCGCCGAGTGAGTGAGTGAGTGAGTTAGGCATGGTTTGGCCTGTCGATCCGGTGGGAATGGAGTGTGGTGTGGTTGACCCGCAGATGGTGACTTGGATTGAGAGCCTAGATACAGAGGGAGGGAGGGATGTGGTATCTGTGCCTTTTTTCCGCTATTTTAACTTATTGTGCTGATCAACGAAAAAAACGCACCAAAGTCTGAGGCCCATTGCACTATAACTTGGTTTGCGCGCAATCAGAGCAGGAAAAAGGGAAGGGGGAGGTAAGCAGGAGAAGGTGGTGGAATGTGGTGTAATATAGTTTTGGAATATAATTGGCTTGATTATATATATTTAATCATGGCATTGATACACCAAAAAAGGCGCTGACCGAATAGTGCTTGTATAGGCCCAGTTACTTGCTCGACGCCCTAAAGCTCCGGGAAGTGTGTAACTGCTTTCAACCAGATTCCCTCTCTTGGGGGAGCGCATCCGGAAATAAGAAATAATCCCAAAGCGTATCAACCTACATTCCAAATAATAATGAAGTTTGGGTGGAAAACTCACTAACTAAACAGCTCGTGGGCTTTAAGGTACTGTTCTGCGCCACTACGACTGTTTACTCTTCATTCATCCAGCATACTCTGCAAAAAGCCCCGCCGTCATACGAGTGCCTGATTCGCCAAGAGCCACAATTCTCGCCTCCTCCCGACATCCCTCGTTGTCACCACGCCCCCGGGAACAAGAGCGCCGGAAGAGCATTGGCGAAGAAAAAAACATCCGACTAGTAAGACGCCGAACCTTTGGAAGTTAATATGAGGCACTATAACGTACTATAGCAACCACTATTGCCGCGAGGAAAATAGGGACCCCAAGGTGAATTATGTGATACGATTGGCTATCTTAAGACGCTTTATCGCCCTGTCGTTTGCCAAGAAACTTAAGTATATCAGGGTTAAGGCTTGCTATCATGTCCGAACTGTTAGGAGGGGGATCCTTTACTTCCTTAGTTCCTTTGCCCCAGCGCAATGTAGTTTTGCAGAGTATCATATCTAGCGCAATATGCTAACTGCTCGAGTATCATACGAGAGATGAGAATGGATTAGAGTACGGTATCAGTATCGCACATTTGCCCGGCTAGTTAGGTTACCACGAAGGTGCTGTATGTAAGCTCGGAGGGCCCGATATAGAATGCACGTCCTTCCCCTCCCTGTGCAAGAGAATTCAAACCCTTATTCCCTCCCCACCTTCCCTACTCCGAATGGCGAGGGGGTGGGGGCAAGCGAATCAAGGCTGTCTGCGCATCCCCCTTTCTTTATCTTTCTTTTTTGTTTTTTAGATTCGATTATTGCATGGGTTGTCTAAGAAATGGCAGTAAGTAGGTATAAGAAGATCGTTTGGGTCGTCCGTCAATTTTTTTACTCTGGGTCTTCGGTCGGTTGCGTTGTGCCATGGGGGACGAGATGCGTGAAGCGCCCGCAGCACACGTACTTTCTCGAGGGTGGCTTCTTATTGGGTTGGTGATACTTTGATTTTTTCGTGTGCACAATACTAATGAAGCCTTTTCGTAGAGTATGAGAATCGCCTTTCGTTTTCCGTCTTCCTCTCGCGAGACACAGCGAAGAAGAATTGAAGGAGTGAGACATACAACGTACGTGAAAGGGCTATTTGCTTACAACTGATTTCCCTTCTTCCCTAGGCTAGGAATGGTGATATGTTTATCAAGCTCGTTTCTTGCACATGGACAAGCCAGTCAATGGGTTGGTCGGTTAGCTGGAAGCCTAGAACTGATAAAGACTTGCATATTTCGTACCCCGCCATTGTTGGACGGAACCCCATATTCTCGCTTTCGTTTTTTCACTTCTGTTAGCCAATCGACTGACTGATTCTCTAGAATTATAGATTCCTATCCCGGCATCCTATCGTCAGCCATAACTTCTTACCGTAACGGCAGGAACAAGAGATCCGGTACGCAAGAGGAAATGCAAGCTCACTTACAGTGGGCAGAAATATATGCCTCCCCCCTAAAATTGGAAAAGAGCCCAACACCCTAAACTCCGAATCACTCTAGAATAGGCAAACGTCAGACTCTTCCCTAGTCCCACTCGCTTATCAAGTCTTAGGAAAAGGGGGAGAACAGAAAAATGGATAGAGAAAAGCTAAAGGAACAAGGAAGAGGATCACTTGCCGTCCTTGCAAGACTTCACAGTCCTGGAAATCAATCTGTTGGACCTGTTGTTACATCGAGGCTGGTTGTTGTCCAACGCCAGCATGGTGAGGAGCGCGCGGTCTCATTGCCGGTAATTTCACACTATTGCACTCGCTGAGTACAATAGGAGGAGGGGGAAAAAAATTGAAGCATTACAGAGGGTGGCAATTGTTTTCCCCCGTCCTACTGTCTATCTATCTATCTATCTATCTATCTATCTATCTATCGACCGACAACCCTTCATCCCCCCGCTCCTCTACTTTCAGGTTACTCTGCCGCATGCAGGCTAAGCACCCCTCGCTCATCTGCCCGTGATGGTGGATGTTCAGCAAAAGGTACTATGCCTAGCCATCATATGTCTCACAACAATTACCCTGCATGACCGAACATATCGATTGACCTACAATCAATCTTGCATGCTCCTTGTGTTCCTGTCCACTTTTGTTGAGCGATAATCCCTCGTTCCCCCTATGATCGAGGAGTAGAAAACAACTATTCCCTTTGGGGAGGGAATACGTTGATAGAGTGTTCGGTGCTGTGCTTCCCTTTACTTACCACATTCATAGGGCGTACAGTACTACATGATCGGTGGGACCACTCTGATGTTTTAACTATCACTTTCCCCTCCCCTCCTCTCACCGCTTCACCGCACTTTTTTTTTTTTTTGCCCAGTTAACCAGCTAGCGGTCAAAATTTCATCGCGCATGATTTGTTCCAGCTTGTTTTCATGCTTGGTGCCCGAAAATTTTCCGTTTCCCCTACTATGATAACTTTAGTCGTACATTTTTCACGGGGGATTTTCCTTTCCTTCTTTTTTCAGCCGCATGACTTTCGACTGCAGTGGTTACACAATAACGTTTTTTCGGCCCTTTTATTACACTTTCCCTAGTGAGGATCCCGGAGCCAGACAAGATACCTTATGGTCCTTACCCTTGTCCTTTCTTGGCTTTACAGTTTTTCTTCCCATTTTCTCTTTTCGATGATATCGGCGATAACAAGCCTCTTGAATGAGATCTCCGAACCGTAGACTTTAGGGAGGCAACAGGGGAGGGGTGATTGAGGGCATCGAAGTTGGATTGACGCCAATGGTTAATTTCAACAGAAGCGGTGAAGAGGAAAGCACCTGCCGCTCACAGCCACACGTTGTATCCAGTGCGATAAATTTTTGCTTAGAGTTCCTTTTTCAGGCAGTCTTAGGACGGAGCAGAGCCGCTAGTGCCTATGAGAGGAAAACGCAGGATCGAATTGCGATGATACAAAATTATTTCCATGGGGTAATCATCGGTGAGAAATGGGAGAGGGGAAGGGCTGTCAGATAGGTCGAGGGATGCAAGTATCGGGACTAGCTGCTGGCCCATGCCATGGAGAGAAGAATTCCATGTCGCTCGATTCATGTGGATGCTCAAAGCGCTGGCGTGATACACTTGGTTACAAGGACCCTTGTCGGTCTGTAGGGCATGCCTTGTCGCTTAGTATGCGAGGAGGGAGGAAGGGGGGAGGAGGGAAATGGAAGAGTGCGCAGGGCGAGGTGGGCTATTGTTGAGGATCAGCAGGTTACGGCTACGCTTCCGTCGCGTTCTGGCAGTCGGGTCTCGAGTGAGAGGTTGCGCTTAGAAGGCGTTACACGAGCGGTGAGGAATAAGGTGGGGGTTGAGAAAGTGGGGAGCGGTTCATGTCAGGGCGGCTCTTCCGACTATACGCGTTCGAGACGGTATTTAAAAAGGCCCCTTCGGAGCCCTTTCTTCTGTCTCCGTGGGATTTGGAGGATACTATTCACTACAGGCATCTTCGGAAGGGGGAAGTGCGATCGGGGATCTCGAAGGCTTGAAGAGGAGGCATTGGAGCTAGGCTTAGGTAGTGGGTCGCTCGAAGATTGATGGATTGACGAGCCGGTGGGTTGATGGGTTGATGGGTTGATGAGTTGATGATTGGTGGATTGGTGGATTGGTGGATTGATGGATTGATGGATTGATGGATCGATGGATTGGTGGATTGATGGATTGGTGGATTGGTGGATTGGTGGATTGATGGGTTGATGGGTTGATGGATTGATGGATTGATGGGTTGACGGGTTGATGGGTTGATGGATTGATGGGTTGGTGGGTTGGTGGGTTGACGGGTTGATGGGTTGATGGATTGATGGGTTGGTGGGTTGGTGGGTTGACGGGTTGATGGGTTGATGGGTTGATGGGTTGACGGGTTGATGGGTTGATGGGTTGATGGGCTGGTGGGTTGATGGGTTCATGGGTTGATGGATTGGCAGATTGGCGGATTGGTGGATTCACGAACGCGAAAGAGGTGGGGTTCACTGTCAGTACTGGAGGACTTCCCGGGCTACGGAGATATGGACGGGATATCAGAAGGACAATGGGTTACCAATGAAAAATAGGAATTTATGGAAGTTCAGGATCCATCAAGTGGAGTCTAACCCAGCAACCCGAGGGATTTATGGATGGTCATGGTGAACTATCTGGATAAAAAAGAAGCTACTGGAAGGATTGTTGATGGAGGCACGGTGGCAACGTTTGCTTTGCGCATTGGGCTTGAGATGATGAACCTGAGTTCTTGCGAGACGCTGCGTGAGGGCTGCTTGTGCTGTACTCGAGTCGATGTTAGGCCCCATTTAGCGCATCGCTATAAAATACTCGAAAATAGAGTATACCTCAGTATAAAAATACTCAATATTTTCAGAGGTACCGGCGCTCAGCATGCCCGAGTATTTTTTTACAACCGATTTCACAGATCCGTCAAAATGCAGTATTTGGCAAGGATGTTTTGTACAAACCCTCTACTCCACAGGCGTCACTTAAAGGTATCCTCCTGAAAGTGGAATGAAACCTCCGTACCTCACTAATACTCATAGCTACTGCACAATAGAAAATATGCTACATTGCAGGCTCCGAAACAAACCCACGTTCAGCATATGTATTGGAGCCCACGGTCCCTTTTCGTACGTTCAAATACAAACTAACATCGCAGAGTTCTTTATATCTAATCCGACACTCTAATAAACCATGCGTTCACGTCGCTGGGCCCGAGAAAACCCTTTAGAAAAAGTTTCAGCCGAAGTCGTAAGTCCGGCATCGCGCGCCTGAAGGGCGAAATATGGAGGGTAAAATATCAAATTTGTTTTTTGAACTTTATGAATTAAATCCACTTATTAGACAGAATATGAAGCAGTTTTAGAAGCATGCAATAGCAGATATTTATCAGGATATTTGTACGGTTTTTCAGCTAGTATAAACCCCCGTTGTAGGCGTTCGACTAGCATGGGAATTGGACTCCTGTTCTCTTGCCTTAGCAGGCATCCTATCAGTCTCCTGAGTCAAGAGGGCTTCTATTTACAAAGTATTACGCCGAACCTTTAGCCCGTTGCCTTTCTACACCAAAAACATTCATTCTCTCTATCATCTCTCGCAGCATAATGGCTATAAGGTCTGCAAAGACTTGGCAGTGCGTCGGCAAGTCTGTAGATGACATGGGGAACATTACAGAATTTTAGAACAAAAAGACGTCCTTCAGGTACAAGGTATCGGATGCTATGTACTTTTTTGTATGAGGCCCATATAAAATTTTA